>ENA-UZWV01000841-UZWV01000841.1-metagenome-genome-assembly--contig:-Day-3-1m-contig-841_pt1 | contig 56762 bp, 49 predicted proteins | sample MGYA00260342_ERZ794902 | MGnify/ENA metagenome assembly ERZ794902
ACGAATGAAATTTATAGAGACACTAAAAAATGTATGGAAAATCACAGAACTTAAAGACAGAATCATTCTGACTTTAGGCCTGTTATTGGTATATCGTTTTGGGGCTCAAGTTGTTTTGCCAGGAATTGACGCCACTCAGTTGGGGTCGTTGGCATCTAATACAGACTCTGGACTCTTAGGACTTCTCAATGCTTTCACAGGAGGAGCCTTTGCCAAGGCTTCAGTATTTGCTCTTGGTATTATGCCTTACATTTCAGCATCTATTGTAGTTCAACTTATGGGGATAGCGATTCCTTATTTACAAAAACTTCAAAAGGAAGGTGCAAGTGGTCAAAAGAAAATCACACAAATTACACGTTGGCTAACCATTGGTATTTGTTTGGTACAAGCACCTGCATACTTAGCGAGTTTACCAACTTTGATGGGTGGGACTCAAGCCTTTACGCTTGGTCAAAGTGGAGTGTTTTACTTTTCATCGGTAATCATTTTGGTAACAGGCTGTATCTTTGCAATGTGGCTTGGTGAGAAAATCACTGACAAAGGAATTGGTAATGGTATATCTATCCTTATTATGGTAGGTATTATTGCAACTATGCCCTTGTCTTTTGCTCAAGAATTTGATTCTGCAGTAAATCAATCTCAAGGAGGATTGATCAAAATATTGATTGAAATTGTTATTTGGTTTGCTATCATTCTTGCATCTGTTATGCTCGTTATGGCCGTTAGAAAAATTGCAGTTCAATATGCAAGACGTACAGCTTCAGGTAGTTATGAGAAAAACATAATGGGATCACGTCAGTACATTCCATTAAAACTTAATGCCTCTGGAGTAATGCCAATCATTTTTGCTCAAGCCATAATGTTTGTTCCAGGATTGATAGGTGGATTAGATATTTTGAAAGATTCAACAATAGGCCAATGGTTGGTTGCTAATTTTGGAGGAAACAGCATGTTTGGTCTTTGGTATAATATTGTATTCGGATTATTGATTATTGTATTTACCTATTTTTATACAGCAATTACAGTTCCAACAAATAAAATGGCTGATGATTTAAAAAGAAGTGGAGGTTTTATCCCAGGAATTCGACCGGGGTCTGAAACTTCAGAATATTTAGACAAAATCATGTCTCAAATTACCTTGCCAGGTTCTATGTTTTTAGCATTAATTGCAGTATTTCCTGCAATTATTGTTCAAATTATGAATATTCAAGCAGGTTGGGCACTCTTTTTTGGAGGAACATCGCTTCTGATTATGGTAGGTGTTGCTATTGATACAATGCAGCAAGTCAATTCATATTTGTTGAACAAGCATTATGATGGATTAATGAAAACTGGCAAAAACAGAAAATCTGTATAAAAACAAAAAAAATGGCAAAACAACCAGCAATAGAACAAGACGGATCAATTATCGAAGCATTATCAAATGCAATGTTTCGTGTTGAACTAGAAAATGGTCACATTGTGACTGCACATATCTCTGGAAAAATGCGTATGCATTACATAAAGTTATTGCCAGGAGATAAAGTAAAATTAGAAATGAGTCCTTACGATTTATCTAAGGCAAGAATAACTTACAGATACTAAAAATAAGTAAGATGAAAGTAAGAGCATCAATAAAGAAAAGAAGTGCCGATTGTAAAATCGTGCGACGAAAAGGAAGACTTTACGTAATCAACAAAAAGAATCCTAGATTCAAACAAAGACAAGGTTAATTATGGCTAGAATTGCAGGGGTAGACATCCCAAAACAAAAAAGAGGAGTAATTTCATTGACGTATATCTATGGAATTGGTAGAAGCCGTGCTAAAGAGATCTTAGCAGCAGCAAAAGTAGATGAAAGCACAAAAGTATCCGATTGGACTGATGAAGAAATTGGTAAAATTCGTGATGCAGTTGGAACATACACTATCGAAGGTGAATTGCGTTCAGAAACACAACTAAACATCAAGCGTCTTATGGACATTGGTTGTTATAGAGGAATCCGTCACAGATCTGGATTACCATTGCGTGGACAACGTACAAAAAACAACTCTCGAACAAGAAAAGGAAAAAGAAAAACAGTTGCTAACAAGAAAAAAGTAACTAAATAATCATTAGTAATATGGCAAAGTCAAGTACTAAAAAAAGAAAAGTCATTGTTGAATCAACTGGAGAAGCACACATTACAGCTTCCTTTAACAATATCATTATCTCGTTGACCAATAAAAAAGGAGACGTTATATCATGGTCCTCTGCTGGAAAAATGGGATTCCGTGGCTCTAAGAAAAACACACCTTATGCGGCTCAACTCGCTGCAGAAGATGCTGTTGGAGTTGCAAAAGAAGCAGGGCTTAAAAAAGTAAAAGTTTACGTTAAAGGCCCTGGAAATGGGAGGGAATCTGCAATTCGTAGTATTCATAATGGTGGCATAGAAGTTACAGAAATTATTGATGTAACACCAACACCTCATAATGGATGTAGACCTCCAAAAAGACGAAGAGTTTAATTTATTTATTAAGTATAACCGAGAGCAATAAAAATTGGCGAAGGATAAGACAAAAAGACCTTAATTCCCAATACTTCTCAAAACAAAAACAAAATGGCAAGATATACTGGTCCTAAAACTAAAATCGCTCGAAAATTTGGCGAAGCAATCTTCGGAGAAGATAAATCTTTTGAAAAAAGAAACTATCCTCCTGGACAACACGGAAATAATAGACGCCGTGGAAAAAAATCTGAGTATGCAATCCAGCTAATGGAAAAGCAAAAAGCTAAGTACACTTATGGAATCCTCGAAAAACAATTCAGAAACTTATTTAAAAAAGCAACTGCTGCCCAAGGGATTACTGGTGAGGTGCTTTTACAGCTTTGTGAATCACGTTTAGACAATGTTGTATATAGAATGGGGTTATCTCGTTCTAGAAGAGGTGCAAGACAGCTTGTTTCTCATCGTCATATCACAATAAATGGCAATATTGTTAATATTCCATCTTACAGCCTAAAAGCAGGTGACGTGGTTGCAGTACGTGAAAAGTCTAAATCTTTAGAAGCCATTAACGCTTCTTTAGAAAGTTCATCCTCTATTTATGAGTGGATTACTTTTAATAATGATACAAAATCTGGAACTTTTGTATCAGTCCCTGCAAGAATTCAAATTCCAGAAAACATCAACGAGCAGTTCATCGTAGAATTGTACTCTAAATAATTAACTGAAACACATACCAATATGGCAATTTTAAATTTTCAGAAGCCCGATAAAGTCATCATGATAGACTCTACTGATTACGAAGGTAAATTCGAATTCAGACCACTTGAACCTGGTTATGGTTTGACTGTAGGAAATGCTTTAAGAAGAGTTTTACTTTCTTCACTTGAAGGATTTGCAATCACTTCAGTTAAAATCGAAGGTGTAGATCACGAATTTTCTACAATTTCTGGTGTTGTTGAAGATGTCACTGAAATCATCTTAAACCTGAAACAAATAAGATTCAAACGACAAATTGAAGAAGTAGATAATGAATCTGTTTCAATTTCAATTTCGGGGCAAGATAAAATAACAGCTGGAGATTTCCAGAAATTCATTTCAGGATTTCAAATTTTAAATACAGACTTGGTAGTTTGTAATTTAGATCCTAAAGTGAATATTTCGTTGGAGTTATCCATCGAAAAAGGTAGAGGATATGTTCCTGCTGAGGAAAACAAAAAGTCTTCTGCTGCAGTTGGCACCATTTTTACGGATTCAATTTATACTCCAATAAAAAATGTAAAATACAGTGTAGAAAATTTTCGTGTAGAACAGAAAACAGACTATGAAAAGCTAGTATTTGAAATCATCACTGATGGCTCTATTAATCCTCAGGATGCATTAACACAAGCTGCAAAAATTTTGATTCACCACTTCATGTTATTCTCTGATGAGCGTATTACTCTAGAAGCAGACGAAATTGCACAAACAGAGACTTATGATGAAGAATCATTACACATGCGTCAATTGTTGAAAACGAAACTTATCGATATGGATCTTTCTGTACGTGCACTTAACTGCCTAAAAGCAGCCGAGGTGGATACACTAGGAGACTTAGTATCGTTCAATAAAAACGATTTAATGAAGTTTAGAAACTTTGGTAAAAAATCACTTACAGAGCTAGAAGAGCTTGTAAATGTAAAAGGACTAAGTTTTGGAATGGACCTCACTAAATATAAATTAGACAAAGAGTAACACATCATATTTTGCTCCCCTTTTATAGGGTTGAAGCAAGATGATGGTTAATAAAAAATAAAATGAGACACGGAAAGAAAATCAATCATTTAGGAAGAAAAACAGCTCACAGAAAGGCAATGTTAGCCAATATGGCATGTTCACTTATTGAGCATAAACGCATCAATACAACTGTTGCAAAAGCAAAAGCACTTAAGCAATTTATTGAGCCTCTTGTGACTAAATCTAAACAAGATTCAACACATAATCGTAGAATTGTATTTAGTAGATTACGTCAAAAAGAAGCTGTTGCAGAACTTTTTAGAGATGTCGCAGTAAAAGTAGGAGATCGCCCAGGTGGATATACAAGAATTATCAAACTTGGAAATCGTCTTGGTGACAACGCTGATATGGCAATGATTGAATTTGTAGATTTCAACGAAATTTATAATGCCGATAAGCCAAAGAAAAAATCAACAAGAAGAAGCCGAAGAGGTAATACTAAAGCTGTTGCTGCAACACCTCCAGTAGCATCTCAAGAAGAAGAATAAATGTTAATAATCATTTGAAATATAAAGGATAAACTTTTTTAGTTTATCCTTTTTTTTATGCAATTTTGTTAAACGCTAAACTGACACTTAATAATAATGAGGTACAAATCTAGAAAAAAGGCAATTTTACTACTCGCAGACGGAACAATTTTTTACGGAAAAGCTATTGGAAAGGAAGGAACAGCATTTGGTGAAGTATGTTTCAATACAGGGATGACAGGTTATCAAGAAGTTTTTACAGATCCATCTTATTATGGACAGCTTATGGTAACAACTAATGCACATATTGGAAACTATGGTGTCAATGATAATGAAGTAGAATCTAACGACATTAAAATTGCAGGACTGATTTGTAAAAATTTTAGTTATGATTATTCACGTGATGATGCTAATGGAAGCTTAGAGAACTTTTTTAATACACATCATCTTTTTGCAATTTCAGATGTCGATACTAGAGCACTTGTAAGTTACATTAGAGAAAATGGCGCAATGAATGCCGTTATCTCAACAGAAACAGAAAATATAGAAGGCTTAAGGCAACAACTATCTGAAGTACCACACATGGAAGGCTTAGAGTTAGCTTCAGAAGTTTCCACAAAAGAACCTTATTGTTTTGGCGATGAAAATGCAACTTATAAAATTGCAGCCCTCGATATTGGAATCAAGAAAAATATTTTGAGAAACTTTGCAAAGCGCGATGCATACATCAAAGTGTTTCCATACAACGCTACTTTTGAAGAATTAAGCGCATGGAATCCAGATGGTTATTTTTTATCTAACGGACCTGGTGATCCAGAACCTCTTGTAGAAGCACAAACATTAGCCAAAACTATTATCGAAAAAAATCATCCTCTTTTTGGAATATGTTTAGGGCATCAAGTAATTGCTCTTGCTAATGGCGTTTCAACCTACAAAATGCATAACGGACACAGAGGCATAAATCATCCTGTTAAAAATTTGAAAACAGGAAAAGGAGAAATCACCTCTCAAAATCATGGATTTGCTGTCAACAGAGAAGAAGCAGAAGCAAACCCTGAATTGGAAATCAGTCATGTTCACTTAAATGACCATACAGTTGCAGGAATCACCATGAAGAACAAAAAATGTTTTTCTGTGCAGTATCATCCAGAAGCAAGTCCAGGGCCACATGACTCTTCTTATTTATTTGATCAATTTATTGAACTATTAAAGTAACTTTATTTTATTAAATAACATAATATTTACTAAAACGTTGTAGTTTAATTTTAGTGTTTTTCTAATCACAAAAAGTGGCATCAACACAACATTTTTGTAAATTTGTACTCTAAACAAACCAAAGTTAATCATATGAGTATTATACTAGACATTCATGCAAGACAGATATTAGATTCTCGAGGGAATCCAACAGTTGAAGTAGACGTAACCACCGAAAGTGGTTTTGTAGGAAGAGCTGCAGTACCTTCTGGAGCTTCAACTGGAGAACACGAAGCCGTTGAACTTAGAGATGGAGGTGAAACTTACATGGGAAAAGGAGTTTCAAAAGCTGTAGAAAATGTCAATAGTATTTTGTCAGAAGCTCTAGTAGGCGCTTCAGTTTTCGAGCAAAATTTAATTGATCAAACCATGATTGATCTTGATGGTACGCCAAACAAGTCTAAACTTGGAGCAAATGCTATTCTTGGTGTTTCACTTGCTGTAGCTAAAGCAGCAGCAGCAGAGCTTAGCATTCCACTTTATCGCTACGTAGGAGGAGTTAGTGCCAACACACTTCCTGTTCCAATGATGAACATTATTAATGGCGGTTCACATAGTGATGCACCAATTGCTTTTCAAGAATTTATGGTGATACCCGTAAAAGCTAAAAACTTTACGCACGCCATGCAAATAGGAACAGAAATCTTTCACAACCTTAAAAAAGTACTTCACGATAGAGGTCTAAGTACTGCTGTTGGTGATGAGGGTGGATTTGCACCTACACTTGACGGCACAGAAGATGCACTTGACACCATAGCAAAAGCCGTTGAAAAGGCAGGTTATAAATTTGGAGAAGAAGTGATGATTGCTTTAGATTGTGCTTCAGCAGAATTTTATGTTGATGGTAAATACGATTACACAAAATTTGAAGGTACAACAGGTAAAGTACGTACTAGCAAAGAGCAAGCCGATTATTTGGCTGAATTAGCAGCTAACTATCCAATCATCTCTATTGAAGACGGAATGGATGAAAATGATTGGGAAGGTTGGAAGTATTTGACAGAAAAAATTGGAGATAAAGTTCAGCTTGTTGGTGATGATTTATTTGTAACCAATGTAGAGCGATTATCTAGAGGAGTTGAAAATAATATAGCCAATTCTATTCTAATAAAAGTAAACCAAATAGGAACACTTACAGAAACAATAGCAGCTGTTAATATGGCACACAACGCAGGATACACTTCTGTGATGTCGCATAGGTCTGGAGAAACAGAAGACAATACTATCGCCGACTTAGCTGTAGCGCTTAATACAGGTCAAATAAAAACAGGATCTGCGTCTCGAAGTGATCGAATGGCAAAGTACAATCAATTGCTTAGAATTGAAGAAGAATTGGGAGATATAGCCTATTATCCTCAAGAAAAAGCCTTCAAACTAAACTAGTTGAGATTTACATATTTTTCAAAGCCTTTCACAACGAAAGGCTTTGTTATTTCTACCCTTTTAATAATCTGATAATTTTTATTGAAAAAAGGAGGCAATTTTGTAAATTGCAGGAATAATAATTATAATACTCAACCTCGAAAATGTCAGAAAAAGCAACCCTAGAAATCAACGGACAAAAATATGATTTTCCAATTATTAATGGCTCAGAAAATGAAAAAGCTATAAATATCAGCAGTCTTCGTGCTGTTACAGGTGGAGTCACAACTATTGATCCTGGATTTAAAAATACAGGGTCTTGCGAAAGTGCAATTACATTTTTAGATGGAGAAAAAGGAATTTTGAGATACAGAGGCTATTCTATCGAGGAATTAGCTGAAAAAGCTGACTTTTTGGAAGTTGCCTTTTTATTGATTTTTGGAGACTTACCAACAAAAGAACAACTACTAAAATTCCACAAAGACATCAAAGACAATTCCATTGTAGATGATGATATTAGAAAAATTTTAGATGCTTTTCCAAAATCTGCTCACCCAATGGGTGTGCTTTCATCGCTTACTAGTGCATTAACTGCATTTAATCCGACCTCTGTAAATGTCGATTCGGAGGAAGACATGTACAATTCTGTAGTCAAAATTTTAGGAAAGTTACCAGTTTTGGTGGCTTGGACAATGCGTAAAAAACAAGGCCTGCCTTTAGACTATGGAGACAACACTCTAGGGTATGTTGAAAACGTTTTGAAAATGATGTTCAAACAACCCAATCAAGATTATGTTCAGAATCCAATTTTGGTGAGTGCACTTAACAAACTCTTAATTCTACATGCCGATCATGAGCAAAATTGCTCTACCTCTACCGTTCGTATAGTAGGTTCGTCGCATGCTGGTTTATTTGCATCAATATCATCTGGAATTTCTGCTCTATGGGGACCACTTCACGGTGGTGCCAATCAAGCCGTATTAGAAATGCTCGAAGCCATCAAAGAAGATGGAGGAGACACCAAAAAATATATGGCAAAAGCCAAAGATAAAAGCGACCCTTTTAGACTTATGGGCTTTGGACATAGAGTTTATAAAAATTTTGATCCACGTGCTAAAATTATAAAAGTAGCAGCCGACGAAGTCTTGAATGATTTGGGTGTTGAGGACCCTATTTTAGATATTGCCAAAGGTCTTGAAAAAGAAGCCCTTGCCGACCCATATTTTGTAGAAAGAAAGTTGTATCCAAATGTTGATTTTTACTCTGGAATAATTTACAGAGCTATGGGTATTCCTGTTGATATGTTTACTGTCATGTTTGCTCTAGGACGTTTGCCAGGATGGATTGGGCAATGGCAAGAAATGCGTCTTCGCAAAGAACCAATTGGACGACCAAGACAAATTTATAATGGTCATACATACCGCTCTTTCAAACCCTCAGAAAGTTTATAAAAATTTATTAATATGCTTAACCTCAATGTTTTAAATGAAACTAACCCATTAAAAGCAGTAGTTCTAGGTATTGCAAAAAGTAATGGATCAGTTCCAGCACCAGAAGATTGTTATGATCCTAGTAGTCTAAATCATGTCCTTCAGGGCACCTATCCTTTAGAAAAAGATATGGTGAGTGAAATGGATACTCTGGAAAAAGTTTTTAAATCCTATGGAGTAGAGGTATACCGACCAAGCGTCATCAAAAATTGTAATCAAATTTTTGCAAGGGACATTGCTTTTGTGATTGAAAATAAATTAATTAAATCTAATATCTTACCTGATAGAGCTCAAGAAATTACAGCTTTGTCAGCTATTTTAAATCAAATTCAGCCTGAACATATTATAGAACTTCCGGAGGAGTGCCATATAGAGGGTGGAGATGTGATTTTATGTAATGACCATATATTTGTTGGGGTTTATACAGGAGATGATTATCCAGATTTTATAACCGCACGAACAAACATGAAAGCAGTTGAAGCCCTCCAAAATCTATTTCCAAAAAAAACTGTAAAACCTTTAGAACTTAAAAAATCCAATACCAAGCCACAAGAAAACGCACTTCACTTGGATTGTTGTTTTCAGCCCATAGGTCGTGGAAAAGCGCTCATTCACAAAGATGGGTTTCTTAAAGAATCTGATTATATATTTTTAGAAAACTTTTTTGGAAAAGAGCATCTTTTTTTTGCAACCAAAGAAGAAATGGCCGCAATGAATTGTAATGTATTTTCGATTTCTAATGATGTGATTATTTCTGAACAAAACTTTACAAGATTGAATTCATGGCTAGAGGCCCAGTCTTTTAAGGTTGAAAAAGTGAAATACTCTGAAGTTTCAAAACAAGGAGGATTACTTCGATGTTCCACCCTGCCATTAATTCGCTCATAAAATGAACAAACAAATAACAAACTCTATATTGATGATTAGGCCTGTTCAATTTCGAATGAATGAACAAACGGCAGTCAATAATTATTATCAAAAAACAATTGAGGATTTATCACCTGATGCTGTAAATGCGTTGGCAGTTGAAGAATTTGATACATTTGTTGAAAAACTACAAGCTGTAGGAATTCAAGTGATTGTAGTGAATGATACTAAAGATTTTGATACTCCAGACTCAATTTTCCCCAATAATTGGATTTCTTTTCATCAAAACGGAACTGTAGCTTTGTACCCTATGTTTGCCGAAAATAGACGCTTCGAACGAAAAGAATCTGTAGTTGAGGCCATAGAGGAAAAAGGATTTTCTATAGAACATATTGTAGATTATACTGGAGCCGAGCAAGAAAATCTATTTTTGGAAGGTACAGGAAGTATTATTTTGGATCGGGAATATCAAAAGGCATACTGTGCATTGTCACCAAGAGCAGACGAACAACTTTTTATTGAATTTTGCGAAGATTTTGATTTCTTTCCTGTTATTTTTTCTGCGTACCAAACCGTAAATCAAAAGAGAGAAAAAATTTATCATACTAATGTTATGATGTGTATAGGAAGCACTTTTGCAGTCATTTGTTTGGATTCAATTGATGATAAAAAAGAACGTAAAAATATTATAAATCATTTAAAAAAAGATAATAAAGAAATCATTGCAATAACAGAAGATCAAGTCAATCAATTTGCAGGAAATATGTTGCAATTATTAGGTAAAAACAACACGCCTTTCCTAGTCATGAGTCAATCTGCTTTTGATTCATTGCGTGCCGACCAGCTTTCAAAATTAGAAAAACATACCAAAATTATTTCTAGTTCATTACAAACTATTGAAGCCTGTGGAGGCGGCAGCGCACGCTGTATGATGGCTGAGATATTTTTGCCCAAAGTGCCCAAATAATAGCTGCAAAAAAATGTATATTTGTCTGTGAAAATTAACATTTAATGAGTCTTCAAAACAATCTTTCTCAGCATATAAAAACAGCATTCAATGCATTGTATCAATCCAATGTAGAAACCATTGAATTTCAAGCCACCCGTAAAGATTTTGAAGGCGATATTACAGTTGTAACATTCCCAATGCTTCGTGTTGTAAAAATGAACCCTGTTCAGTTAGGTGAGCAGTTGGGGGCATATTTGGTAGAGCATAGCAAAGAGGTGGTGTCATTTAATGTAGTCAAAGGATTTTTAAATTTAGTGCTTTCAGATGCTTATTTTATGGATGTTTTCAAAACAATGCATTCTAATCCAAAATTTGGCTTTGTAACTCCAGGTCAAACAGATGCTGTAATGGTAGAATATTCGTCACCAAACACAAATAAACCTTTGCATTTGGGTCATGTTAGAAACAATCTTTTGGGATATAGCGTTGCAGAGATATTGAAAGCATCAGGAAAGAAAGTTTACAAAACACAAATCATTAATGATAGAGGGATTCATATCTGTAAAAGCATGCTAGCTTGGCAGCGGTTTGGCGAGGGCCAAACTCCTGAATCTACGGCTTTGAAAGGGGATAAGTTGGTTGGAAATTTTTATGTAAAATTCGATAAAGAATATAAAAAAGAGGTTGAAGCCTTAGAACAAAAAGGACACTCTACGGAAGAAGCAAAAGCCATTGCGCCGATACTTTTGGACGCACAAGAAATGCTAAGACAATGGGAAGCTGGTGATGAAGAAGTAGTATCACTGTGGAAAACAATGAACCAGTGGGTGTACAATGGTTTTGATGTTACTTATAAAAACTTAGGTGTAGATTTTGATAGTTATTATTATGAAAGTGAAACCTATCTTTTGGGTAAATCTTTTGTAGAAGAAGGTTTAAAAAAAGGCGTATTTTTTAGAAAAGATGATGGTTCTGTATGGTGCGATTTATCAGAGGATGGATTGGATGAAAAAATTGTACTCCGCGCCGACGGAACAGCTGTTTATATGACTCAAGATATTGGAACAGCTATTCAACGTGTAAAGGATTGTCCAGATATTTTTGCAATGGTTTATACGGTTGGAAATGAGCAAGATTACCATTTTAAAGTACTTTTTCTAATTCTAAAAAAACTAGGATTTGAATGGTCTCAAAACCTCTATCATTTAAGTTATGGTATGGTTGATTTGCCTAGTGGGAAAATGAAAAGTAGAGAAGGAACGGTTGTTGATGCCGATGATTTAATTGCTGAAATGTCGAGTACCGCAAAACTTATTTCTCAAGAATTAGGAAAGCTTGATGGCTATTCTGAGGATGAAAAAAATCAAACATATACAACCATTGGTTTGGGAGCTTTAAAATATTTTATATTAAAAGTTGACCCCAAAAAATCAATCCTTTTTGACCCCAAAGCTTCTGTAGATTTTCAGGGAAATACAGGGCCTTTTGTTCAGTATACCTATGCAAGAATTCAGGCGATTTTAAGAAAAGCCTCAATAGAAGAAAATTCGATTTCTGATGATATAAAATTATCAGACAAGGAGAAAAATGTATTGAAACAACTTCAGCTTTTCCCTAATACAATTCAACAAGCAGCAGCCAATTATAGCCCAGCACTCATAGCAAATTATACTTATGACTTAGTTAAAGAATTCAATTCCTTTTATCAAAATATTTCAATTCTTGGAGCAGAGAATGCTGCACTAATGTGTTTTAGGGTTCAGCTTTGTAGTGCTGTTGGAACAACCATAAAAAATGCATTTAGTTTATTGGGTATTCAAGTGCCAGAGCGTATGTAGTTGTATTTTCAGATGAATCAAGATTTAAAATCCTATATTCCAGAGTTTGCACTTGATCAAGTTTTTCAATTGCTTTCGGATGATTACTTAGAAGTCGTTATCAAAAAAGCGCGAAAAACGAGACACGGAGATTATAGAAAGTTAAAAAATAATCGTCATAAAATTACTATAAACTCCAATCTTAACCCCTATCGATTTTTGGTCACTTTATTACATGAAATTGCACACTATGAAGCGTATCAGCAGCATGGTCCAAAAATTAAACCCCATGGCAAGGAATGGAAATTAACGTTTCAGCGTCTTGCTTTGCCCTTTTTAAGACCTGAAATTTTCCCAACTCAAGTCTTGCCATTTTTGGCGCAATATTTTAAAAATCCCAAAGCAAGCAGCGATTCCGATGTGCTTTTGTCGAGGTCGCTTATGGAGTTTGATCCACCCAACGAAAAAACGTTTATCTTTGAAGTTGTAGAAGGAGCAAAATTTAAAACTTGCAACGGTAAGCTGTTTCGAAAAGGGAAAAAAAGACGAACACGCTATGAGGCAACAGAGCTTAAGTCGGGACGTTTATATTCTTTTAGTCCAAATGCAGAAATTGAATTAATTAATGAATAAAATGAATAAAAACTATTATGCAGTCATAATGGCAGGAGGAGTTGGTTCTCGCTTTTGGCCTGTAAGCAAAACCGCTTTTCCAAAGCAATTTCATGATATGTTGGGCAGTGGTCAAACGCTTTTACAAAAAACGGTATCACGATTAGAACAACTTATTCCATCTGAAAATATTAGAATTCTAACTAATAGTATTTATACTGATTTGGTATTAGAGCAATTACCTCAATGTTCTAAAAATCAGGTCATTGCAGAGCCTGCTATGCGTAATACTGCACCTTGTATTTTGATGGCTTCGCTAAAAATTCATAAAGAAAATCCTAATGCAGTGATGGTTGTTGCTCCTAGCGATCATTGGATAGAAGATGAGGTTGCTTTTTCTGATGATTTGAAAGCTGCATTTGATCATGCTCAGAACTCTAACGCTTTAATGACACTTGGAATTAGACCATCTTTTCCAAATACAGGATATGGTTATATTGAATACAATATTTCTGCAAAAAATCGTATTAAAGACGTTGCAAACTTTAGAGAAAAACCAGATTATGAAACGGCCAAAAAATTTCTTGAAGCTGGCAATTTTTTATGGAATGCGGGTATTTTTATTTGGTCCTCCAAAACTGTTTTAAAAGCATTCCAAACGCATCAACCTAATATGTATGCTTTATTTTCAGCTGGAAATACAGTTTATAATACACTTAATGAAGACGAATTTGTAAGTGTAAATTATAAAAAAGCAGAAAATATTTCGGTAGATTATGCCATTATGGAACATAGTAAAAATGTTTGTGTAATTGCTGCTACTTTTGATTGGAATGACCTTGGAACTTGGGGGAGCTTGTATACAAAAATTGCTAATGAGTCAAATGAAAATGCAGTTGTTAATGCTCGACTTCTATCCAATGATTCAAAAGGGAATATGATTAAAACAGATTCTAATAAAATAGTAGTTATTGATAGTTTGAATGACTTTATAATTGTAGAAGAGAATGAAATTTTGCTTATATTTCCGAAGAGTAAAGAACAAGACATTAAGCAATTAAGGCAAAATGTCAAAGATACATTTGGCGAAAATTACATTTAGAAATGAATCAAAATCAAGAGTCACAACAGCAACAGCAAGAATTTATTGATTCTAAAGCTGCCGTAAAGGCCGATGCAAAAGGACTATTTGCTTCCATTAAAATATTTTTAGTGGAACTGCTCGATTTTAGACATGATACAGATCGTGAAGCCACTATTTCTGCTATTAAAGCAGATATTCCTTTTAAAGGCGCTACCGCATGGATTCTTATTTGTTCAATTTTTGTAGCGTCCGTTGGACTTAATGCAAATTCTACTGCCGTTGTCATTGGTGCGATGCTTATTTCTCCGCTTATGGGGCCCATCCTTGGTGTTGGTATGTCTATCGCCATTAATGATATTGACACCCTTAGAAAGTCGCTTATAAACCTCCTTACAATGTTGGTTTTGAGCTTGTTAACCGCTTTTTTATTCTTTTATTTCTTTCCGCTAAATCAAGACACTTCAGAGTTATTAGGGCGTGTAAGGCCCGATATTAGGGACGTTCTTATTGCATTTTTTGGAGGTTTAGCACTCATAATTGCACGTACAAAAAAAGGTACAATTGCTTCGGTAATTTTTGGAGTGGCCATTGCTACAGCACTGATGCCACCACTTTGTACAGCAGGCTATGGGCTATCTCAAGGAAAATGGGATTATTTTGTTGGAGCTATGTATTTGTTTGCTATCAATACAATATTTATAGCTTTAGCAACTTTTATTGTTCTGAAAGTACTTCGTTTTCCAATGTTGCACTATGCCAACTCTCAACGCAGAAAAAATATAGCAAGGATAGCAGGAGTTTTAGCTTTTGCAGTAATGCTACCTGCAGGGTGGACTTTTTATGATGTTCTTAAAGAGTCTCAATATAAGTTTGATTATAAGAATTATCTAGAAAATGAAATCAACAACAATCAAAGTTTGTGGCTACAGCGTGAAAAATTAGATACAAATGAAAAAACAGTTACCTTAAACTTCAATGGTGATATAAATGCTGCTACAAAATCTGATTTGATTAATGAACTTAAGGGGTATGAATATTTAAAGGATTTTAAATTAATTATTAACGGCAATACCAACCGTAGCACTGATAAAATTCTTGAGCTTTATGATCTTGCACTTGAAAAAATTGACCAGCGCGATCAACAAATTGAAAATTTAAATTTCACTATTGATAGTCTAAAATTAGCAGCCTTATCAAAAAATAATTCAAATACTGTTGATTTTATCAATTTGGCTAAAGATGCAAAAATTCAATTTTCTGATTTGGAGTCTTTTGGTTTTTCTAAGATGTTAAATTCTACAAATTTTAGAGCAGTAGACACTGTTTTGGTTGCCAAAATTCGTTGGAAATTGTCTTTAGGAGATAGTTTGCGTATTCAAAAAAGTACCGATTTGAAAAATTGGTTGGAGCAAGAGCTACAAGAGCAACGCGTAGAGGTGCTTACACATTAGCGAGCTACCCTTTTAGATACATTTCTCTTACTTTTTTAAATAAGTTTGAAGAATACACAAAGTTTGAAACCGCTTCATTATCTGTTTTAAAAATAGTGTCTTTACTACCTTCCCAAGCTTTTTCGCCATCTTTTAAGAATATAATTTTTTCACCGATTTCCATCACAGAGTTCATATCGTGTGAGTTTATAACAGTCACTATGTTGTATTCTCTAGTAATTTCTTGAATCAAATTATCAATAACTATAGCAGTTTTTGGATCGAGTCCAGAATTGGGTTCATCACAAAATAAATATTTTGGATTATTTACAATAGCTCTTGCAATAGCGACTCGTTTTTGCATTCCTCCAGAAGCCTCACTCGGCATTTTATTTTGAGCGTTATCAAGATTTACACGTTTTAGTACAATATTGGCGCGATCTCGCATTTCACTCTCACTTTGGTTGGTAAACATTCTTAATGGAAACATTACATTTTCTTCAATGGTCATCGAATCAAACAACGCACTTCCTTGAAATACCATTCCAATTTTGGACCGAAGATTTCGTTTTTCATCATCTGTTAAATCTGTAAATCTTTGATTATCATAGTCAATACTTCCGCTATCGTAATCAAAAAGTCCTAATAGGCATTTAAGGAATACAGTTTTTCCAGAACCACTCTGACCAATAACAAGATTAGTTTTGCCTCGTTCAAAAGTGGTAGAAACCCCTTTTAGAATTTTTATGTCTCCGAATGATTTATGAAGTTCTGTAACGCGTATCATTAGCTAAGTAGCATTTGAGTTAAAATATAATTGAGAAGAATAATAACTACACTTGTCCAAACAAATGCAATAGTACTTGCTTTACCAACTTCAAGTGCTCCACCTTTCATATAATACCCATAAAAAGAGGGAATGGTAGCCAAAATAAATGCAAAAATTAAAGTTTTTATAAACGCATAAAGCATGTGAAAAGGAATAAAATCCAATTGAACTCCTCTTATATAGTCTTCTAATGTAGAAAATCCGCCATAGACACATGCGGCCATTCCACCAATTATTCCAAGAAACATTGCAATTGAAATGACAAACGGATAAAGCATCATCGCCACTGTTTTTGGAAAAACTAGATAGTTTATAGAATTTACACCCATCACTTCAAGGGCGTCAATTTGCTCTGTAACTCGCATTGTTCCAATACTAGATGTAATGAATGAACCTACTTTTCCTGCCATAATGATTGAAATAAAAGTTGGTGCAAATTCAAGTATAATAGATTGTCTTGTCGCAAATCCAACTAAGTATTTAGGGATTAATGGGTTAGTAATGTTTAATGCAGTTTGAATGGTAATTACACCTCCTACAAAAAAGGAAATAAACGCTACAATTCCTAGTGAACCGATGACTAAGTCATCAATTTCTTTCAGAATTAATTTCATCATGACCGATCGTTTCGTGGGCTTTCGAAACATTTCAGCAATCATTAGAAAATAAGTTCCAATATTTTGAAGATAATTCATGTGGTGTGATCTTATTGCTAAAGTAAAAAAATCTAACTAGAAAAGATTATATTTTAATCAAATTGAGATTTTGTATTATTTAGGGACAAATTTATGGAATCAATATAATTGAGAAGCTCTTCTTTGCCCTCAAATTTTGTTGAGGAGGTTATAAAATGTTGAGGTAATTCTTCCCAATTTTCCCTTAAAACTTTCTGGTAGTGGACTATATTTCTTTCGATTGCCTTTGGTTTTAATTTATCCGATTTTGTAAAAATTATACTGAAAGGAATTTGATGCTCTCCAAGCCATTGCATAAAATTTAAATCAATTTGTTGTGGTTCATGACGAATATCAATAAGAACAAAAGCACAAACCAGCTGTCTTCTTTCTCGAAAATATGAAGTAATAAATTTTTGAAATGTCTTTTTACTCGATTTAGAAACTCTTGCATAACCATATCCAGGCAAATCTACCAAGTACCATTGGTCATTGATAAGAAAATGATTGATGAGTTGTGTTTTTCCTGGCCTTCCAGATGTTTTGGCCAATTTTTTTTGGTTGGTTAGCATGTTTATAAGGGAAGATTTCCCAACATTACTTCTTCCAATAAAGGCATATTCAGGGAAATTATTTTTGGGACATTTAGAAACGTCTTGATTGCTAACGACAAATGTTGCAGTTTTAATGTGCATATTTAAGCTGTTAAAACCCTCTCATTTTAAACCAACTGGATAAAATCTCATTGAACTTATTTGGGTGTTCCATCATAGCAGCATGGCCACATTTATCTATCCAATATAGGTTTGAGTCGGGGAGTAGTTCGTGAAACTCATTAGCAACATTTGGAGGTGTTACAATGTCATTTTTCCCCCAAATAATACATGTAGGGGTATTCATATTTGGTAAATCTTTGGCCATGTTGTGACGAATAGCACTTTTAGCAATGGCTAAGGTTTTTACAAGCTTATTTCTGTCATTAACAGTGTTATAAACGTCGTCTACAATTTCTTTAGTGGCTACAGCAGGGTCATAAAAAACTTCTTCGGCTTTAGCTTTAATAACATTGTAGTCGCTTCTTTTTGTGTATCCACTTCCCATCGCACTTTCGTAAAGTCCAGAACTTCCAGTAATCACTAGTCCAGCAACTTTTTCTGGAAAAAGATTAGTGTAATAAAGTCCAATATGTCCACCAAGTGAATTGCCAAGTAAGATAACATCTTCGTAGCCCTTAAAATCAATAAAGTCTTTTAGGTGAAGCGCAAAATTTTTAACATTAGTGTTTAGTAGTTTAAGAGAATAAACAGGGAGTTCAGGTAAAACCAATTTGTAGCCATTCTCACTAAAATAGTTAATAACACCATCAAAGTTACTAAGTCCACCCATCAAGCCATGTAGAATGATGATAGGTCGTCCTTCTCCAATCTCAGTATAACCGAATTTACCCTCCTTCTTTAACTCGTACTTCATAGTAATATTTGAAAAATTGGTCTAAATAGCAAATCTAAACAAATTTATCCAATAAAGACCTCGAAAATTCATTCTTAATACAACGGTCTAATTGCACTTTTTTAACCTTAAAAAAATAGAAAATGTCATAAAAACACCTTATTAACAATGAAATGTTGATTTCTGTCATTTTTCTTTAATTAATTGGTTTTCAGGTTGTTAAACAACAAAACAGATGCATTTTATCGAGCTATTCTGCATTTGATAGAAATTTATTAACAAAGTGGTAAAAAGTGGTAAAAAGTGGGATTTATTTTATAATTTTGGAATAGACAAAACCATTAAATTGAATACACTCATAGGAACATACGAATGTAAGGCTGATGCAAAAGGGCGTTTAATGCTTCCTGTTGCTTTAAAAAAGCAATTAGCTTCGTCTATGGGAAGTGGATTTGTTTTGAAGCGTGCTGTATTTCAGCCGTGCTTGGAGTTGTATCCTATGGATGAATGGGAAGCCTTGATGCAAAAAGTTAATAAGCTCAACAGGTTTAAAAAGAAAAACAACGACTTCATTAGAAGGTTTACGGCTGGTGTAAAGCCAATCGAATTAGATGCTTCTGGGCGTCTTCTTATTCCCAAAGATCTTGTTGGATTTGCCAATATCGCCAAAGAGGTGGTTGTTTCTTCGGCAGTTAATATCATCGAGATTTGGGACAAAGAGTTATATGAAAAAGCCATTGACGATGCTGCAAATGATTTTGCAGACCTGGCAGAAGAGGTAATGGGACAAGATGATGCTGATGGAATATCATAATCCTGTTTTGCTTGATGAATCTGTAGGTGGTTTAGCTATAAAAAAAAATGGGGTGTATGTGGATGTAACTTTTGGCGGTGGTGGTCACAGTCGAAAAATTTTACAACACCTAGGTCCAGAAGGAAAGTTATTTGCTTTTGACCAAGACAAAGATGCTCTTTCAAATAGTGTTGACGATCAGCGATTTACTTTAATCAATGAGAATTTTATGTACATGAAACGGTTTTTGCGCTTTCATAGTGTTAGAGAAGTTGATGGTGTTTTGGCTGATTTTGGGGTGTCGTCGTATCAATTTGATGCGCCCGATCGTGGATTTTCAATACGCTTTGATGCGCCACTAGACATGCGAATGAATCAGGACGATAAGGTGTCTGCAAAAACTATTATTAATACTTATTCTGAAGAAGAATTGAGGCGATTGTTTTGGGAATATGGAGAATTGAGAATTGCACCAGCACTTGCAAGAACAATTGTTGAGGCAAGAACAGAACGAGCTATTGAAACAACTTTCGAATTGAAAAATTTGTTAAATAAATACTTACCAAAAGGTAAACAAAATAAAATTTTAGCTCAAATCTATCAAGCGATTAGAATTGAAGTTAATAATGAGCTTGAAGTTTTAAAAACATTTTTAATGGATAGTAAAGAGGTTTTAAAAAAAGACGGAAGATTGAGTGTGATTTCTTACCATTCTTTGGAAGACCGCTTGGTGAAAAGGTTTATTAGAAATGGAATGTTTGAGGGAGAGCCAGAGCGTGATATGTTTGGAAATTTCTCAGTTCCGTTCAAAAAGGTTGGGAAGTTGATTGTTCCTAATGCAGAAGAAATAAAAGAGAATAATAGAGCCAGAAGTGCAAAATTGAGAATCGCACAAAAACTATAGTCATAGAATGAAAAACGTAGTGTATAACATATTAAAAGGCACTTTTTTAGTGAGCGATGGTGCTTATAAAAAATGGCGTTTGATTTTGTTTTTTTCTGCGTTGGCCATCATGATGATTGCAAGTTCACATAGTACAGATCGTAAAGTACATCATATTGCAAAATTAAATGAAGAGGTAAAATCATTGCGTTCACTTTATGTTAATACTCGCTCTGATTTGATGGAGCTAAGATTAGAATCTGTGGTTCGCGGCCGCCTGAAGGATATTGGAATAGTTCCTTCTCAAACACCACCAGTAAAAATTTTAATTGCTTCAAAAACAAGTAAATAAATGTCTGAAAAAGAAACGAACATTTTAAACAAATTATACTTCATTTCGGGGTGTATGTTCATTTTTGCGCTGTTGGTCGTTTTTAAATTATCTAAAATTCAATTTGTACAAGGAGAAGCATACAGGTCATTAGCAGAAAAGCGGAGTATCAAAAATGTTATCATTCCTGCCAATAGAGGAAATGTGTATTCTGTAGATGGTAGTTTGTTGGCTACATCAGTACCAAAATATGATATTAGAATTGACTTGGTAACTTCATCGGAACGTAATTTTCAATCCAATATCCAAGCATTATGTGATTCTATTTCTGTGTTTAATGGTTCATCCTCTTTGGAGTTACAAAAGCGAATTCGTGAAGCTCGACAAAATAAAAATAGATATTTCTTATTGGCGCGTAATATTGATTATTCAGACTATTTACGTTTTAGATCCTATCCACTGCTAAATCTAGGGGCATTCAGAGGTGGGTTAATTGTTGAGCAGACAACAAAGAGAGATTATCCATTAGGAGGAATTGCTCAACGTTCTGTTGGGTACGAAAGAATAGATGACAATGGATTTGTGACTCGTGTAGGAATAGACGGAGCTTTTGGTGAAAAATATTTGAGCGGTATAGATGGAAAACGTCTTAAACAGAGTATTGGAAAAGGGCAGTGGAAACCTATTGATGATTTTAATCAAACTGAACCTCAAGATGGCTATGATGTGTACACTACTATTGATGTAAATATTCAAGACATTGCGCACCATGCACTTTTGGAACAACTAGAAAAGTACAATGCAGACCATGGGTCTGTAGTTGTAATGGAAACAAAAACAGGTGCCATTAGGGCGATTTCGAATCTTGGAAGAAATGCTGAAGGGAAATACTACGAACGTCTAAATTATGCAGTCGGAGAATCACACGAACCAGGTTCTACATTTAAGCTAATGGCATTGGCAGTAGCACTTGATGATCAAAAAATTGATACGACTACAATAGTTGATACAAAAAAAGGAGTATTGTCTTTTTATGGTAAAAAGGTAAGAGATTCTAAAAAAGGAGGATACGGTAAAATATCTGTAGCAGAGGCTTTTGAAGTGTCTTCAAATACTGGAATTGTGAGTGTTATAAATGACGCATATAAAGAGAATCCTTCCAAATTTATTGATGGTTTGTATAACATGAACCTTAGTGATTCACTTGGTCTTCCAATCGTTGGCGAAGGTAAATCAGTTATTCCTGACCCAAGAATAAAAAATAACCGTTGGAGTGGAATTGCACTTCAATGGATGGCCTATGGTTATGGGGTGTCTTTTACGCCTCTTCAAACTCTTACATTTTACAATGCAATTGCCAATGATGGAAAAATGGTTAAGCCACGTTTTATTGAAGAAATAAGAGCAATTGATAAGTCAATAAAAACATTTGAAACAAAGGTAATTAACCCTCAAATATGCTCTAAAGAAACGGTACAAAAACTTCAAAAACTACTTCAAAATGTTATTAAAAAGAAGCATGGTACAGGTCATGGTTTGTATACTGATAATTTTTCAATGGCAGGAAAAACTGGAACCTGCCAAAAAGATTATAGAAACAAAGAACTATTAAATTATATCTCTACTTTTTCTGGATATTTTCCAGCCGAAAACCCAAAGTATTCATGCATTGTTGTGATTCATGAACCAGACAAAACAGTTGGTTATTATGGCGCTGATGTTTCAGGTCCCGTATTTAAAAAAATTGCTCAAAAAATATACACAAGTACTCCAGTTTTGGATGTTATAGACAATATCAATCAAAAGTCATTGGCTGTAGAAGAGCAGTATCAAAATTACTTTTCGACTTCAGAAAAGTATAAGACAGTAATGCCAAACCTCAAAGGATTACCAGCAATGGATGCTATTGCCATTCTAGAAAATATGGGGCTTCAAGTAAAAATTGTTGGCCAAGGAAAAGTGAAAAAGCAATCTATTAATAGAGGCGAAAAAGTAGTGCCAAAAACAACTGTAATACTAGAACTATCGTGAGGATATTAAAAGACATATTGTATAACGTTGCTTTGCAGTCGGTTCAAGGCGCTACAGATGTCTGCATAAATTCTATTCAATACGATTCTCGAAAAGTTAATAAGAATGATGTTTTTGTAGCTATAAAAGGTGTGCATTTTGATGGACATTTATTTATAGAACAAGCAATTGAAAACGGGGCGTCTGTTATAGTTTCAGAAGTAACACCAGGAAGTAAAATAAATAATATTACTTACGTTGAAGTTGAATCTTCATCTTTGGCTTTAGCCTTTATGGCTGCTAATTTTTATCAGCACCCGTCTGAAAATCTAAAATTAATTGGCATAACAGGAACCAATGGCAAAACAACAGTTGCTTCCTTGTTGTACAACTTGTTTAAAGCGGCAGGCTACAAGGTTGGATTGATTTCTACAGTAAAAATAATGGTTGGAGACACTAGCTTTTCAACGTCTCATACCACACCAGATTCTTTAGTGATAAATTCATACCTCAAACAAATGAATGAAATTGGTGTGGAATTTTGTTTTATGGAAGTGAGTTCACATGGCATCCATCAGTATCGTACAGACGGATTGTCTTTTGAAGGTGGAATTTTCACCAATCTTTCACACGACCATCTCGATTATCATTCTTCTTTTGCTGAGTACCGCGATGTAAAAAAATCATTTTTTGATGGTCTCCCTAAAACTGCTTTTGCACTTATAAATGTGGATGATAAAAATGGTCAAATTATGCTACAAAATACCAAAGCAAAGGCCTACAACTATGCTTTGAAAAGTTATGCGGATTATCGTACACAAATTCTTGAAAACCATTTTAAAGGGTTGTTGTTAAAAATCAATGACAATGAAATTTGGGTCAAATTGATTGGAAGTTTTAATGCATATAATCTTACCGCGGTATTTGCTTGTGCTGATATTTTGGGTCTAGAAAAAGACGAGCTTTTACGTCTAATGAGTACTCTTGAAAACGTCAGTGGTCGCTTTGAATATTTTGTTACAACAAATAACATTACTGTGATTGTAGATTATGCGCATACGCCAGATGCTCTTAATAATGTACTACACACCATCAATGACATTCGTACAAATAATGAACTATTGATTTCGGTTGTTGGATGTGGTGGAGATCGCGATAAAACAAAGCGTCCAAAGATGGGTCATATTGCTTCGGCATTGAGCTCCAAAGTCATTTTTACAAGTGATAACCCAAGATCTGAAAACCCAGAAAGCATAATTTCTGAGATGGAACAAGGCGTAGAACCACAAAATTTTATGAAAGTAATGGCGATTACAAATCGTAAACAGGCCATTAGAGCAGCTTGCCAGCTGGCAAATGCAAATGATATTATTCTTGTTGCTGGTAAAGGACATGAAACATATCAAGAAATTAATGGAGTTCGATCAGAATTCAATGACTTTGAAGTAGCAATGGAATGTTTAAATCAATTACAAAAATAATATGCTCTACTATTTGTTTGAATATTTAGAAAAAGAATACCAGTTTCCGGGAGCTTCCCTCTTTGGTTTCTTGACATTTAGGGCAGCTTTAGCTATTATTTTATCACTCTTAATTTCTACAATTTTTGGTAAAAAAATCATCAGTATTCTACAAAGAAAACAAGTTGGAGAAACGATTCGTGATTTGGGTTTGGATGGTCAAAAAGAAAAAGCAGGAACACCAACCATGGGGGGGCTAATTATCATTTTGGCCACACTTGTCCCTGTACTTTTAGTTGCAAAACTAGACAATATTTACATCATTTTGTTAATCGTTACCACCCTTTGGATGGGGGCTATTGGTTTTACAGACGATTACATCAAAAAATTTAAAAATGATAAAGAAGGACTAAAAGGAAGGTTTAAGGTAATGGGTCAAGTTGGTCTTGGAATTATTGTTGGGCTGACATTATTCTTTCATTCTGAAGTGACCATAAAAGAACAAATTCCTGTGCAAGATCGTGTAGCTATCAATGTAGAGCAAGGCCCTTCGAAGCAATTTTATCCAGAAACAAAATCAACCAAAACAACCATTCCTTTTGTAAAGGCCAATGAATTTGATTATGCTGATTTAATTACATGGATCCATCCGAGTTTTGAAAAATACGCGTGGATTGTATTTGTTTTTGTAGTGATTTTTATAATTACTGCGGTGTCAAATGGTGCAAATTTAACCGATGGGATTGATGGTTTAGCAGCAGGAACTTCAGCAATAATAGTACTCACATTGGGAATTTTTGCTTGGGTTTCAGGTAATATTATTTTCTCAGATTATTTGAATATTATGTATATCCCAAGAGTCGAAGAAATCACGATTTACATAGCCGCTTTTGTTGGTGCACTAATAGGATTTTTATGGTACAACACCTTTCCTGCACAGGTTTTTATGGGAGATACAGGTAGTTTGACGATTGGAGGAATTATAGCTGTAATAGCAATAGCAGTACGCAAAGAGTGGTTAATTCCATTATTATGTGGAATTTTCCTGATTGAAAATTTATCAGTAGTACTGCAAGTCGGTTATTTCAAGTATACAAAGAAAAAATTTGGTGCAGGTCGTCGCATTTTCAAAATGTCGCCGTTGCATCATCATTATCAAAAATTAGGCTATCACGAAAGTAAAATTGTGACCCGATTTTGGATTGTTGGAATTCTTCTAGCCATCCTTACAATCGTCACCCTAAAAATTAGATAAATGAAACGATTGGTTGTACTTGGTGGAGGTGAAAGTGGTGTGGGTACAGCACTGTTGGGGAAAGAAAAAGGGTTTGAAGTATTTGTTTCAGATTATGGAAAACTAAAAGAAGAATACAAGGACGTTCTTATATATAATGAGATTGAATGGGAGGAAGAAACGCACACGACATCAAAAATTTTAAATGCTGATGTTGTCATGAAAAGTCCTGGGATTTCGGAACAAGTATCCATTGTAAAAGCACTTGTTGAGCAAGGAGTTTCGATGGTCTCTGAAATTGAATTTGCAGCTCAATTTACGGATGCAAATATCATTGGAGTTACTGGAAGTAATGGAAAAACAACCACAACAATGATGACTCATCACATATTGCAACAAGCAAAAATGAATGCGGAGATGGGTGGTAATATTGGTGATAGTTTTGCTGGGCTTGTTTATAAAAATCCAGATCATTTTGTGTTGGAATTGAGTAGTTTTCAGTTGGACGGAATAAAGCAATTCAGGCCACATATTGCTGTGCTAACTAACATTACGCCAGATCATTTGGATCGCTATGACAATAAGTTTGAAAACTATATCGCTTCAAAATTTAGAATTGCAATGAATCAAACCAAAGCTGATTTTTTGATTTATGATGCTGATGATGAGGTTATAAATACATATCTCCAAACCCACAAGGTTCAATCTACATTAATGCCTTTTTCGTTAACAAAAACACTAGCGCAAGGTGCATTTTTAAGACAAGAAAAAATTATTATAAAACATAAAAAAGAAGAACAAATAATGCCGACAACAAATTTAGCTTTAGAAGGGAAACACAACATCAAAAATGCGATGGCAGCAGCAACAGTTGCTCACCTTCTCAAAATAAGAAAGGACACTATTCGTGAAAGTTTAGAGTGTTTTCAAGGTGCAGAGCATCGCTTAGAAAATGTATTGAAAATCAACAAAGTACAGTACATAAACGACTCAAAAGCAACGAACGTCAATGCTACATATTTTGCACTAGAAAGTATGGATGCGCCAACTGTTTGGATCGTTGGTGGTGTTGATAAAGGCAACGATTATAGTACTTTATTTCCTTTTATAAATGAAAAGATAAAAGCTATTATTTGCTTAGGGAAAGATAACGAAGCTTTGTTCAAAAATTTTGAACATATGGTAGATGTTATGGTGGAAACACAATACATGTCAGAAGCCGTAAAGATTGCTTACAACATCGCTGAGGCAGGAGAAAATGTGTTGCTTTCGCCAGCTTGTGCAAGTTTCGATTTATTTAAGAATTATGAAGATAGAGGTCATCAATTTAAAACTGCAGTACGCGCGTTATAAATGAAATTAAAATTTGGTAACATAAAGGGAGATCGAATGGTATGGGCCATTGTTGCACTACTGGCTATATTTTCATTTTTGCCAGTCTATAGTGCCGCAAGTAATTTGGCATATACCTATGGTGACGGTCAAACGTTTAGTTATCTAATTAAGCATTTTGTGCATTTGTTTTTAGGCTTTTCAATTATTTATGGAATTCATAGAATTCCTTATCGCTATTTCAAGGGGCTTTCTATGGTGATGTACCCTGTTGTTTTGATTCTTCTTTTAGTAACTCTTTTGCAAGGAACAACTATAGATGGCGCCAATGCAAGTCGGTGGATTCGTGTGCCGTTTGTAGGATTTACATTTCAACCTTCAACACTTGCGGCTTTGGTACTTATGGTTTTTGTAGCACGATATCTTTCAAAAGTTTTTGATCAAGAAATTACTTTTAAATCATCACTTCTTCCATTGTGGCTGCCAGTTTTTGCTGTGCTTATTTTGATTCTTCCTGCCAATTTTTCAACAACAGCAATCATTTTTACAATGTTATTAGTTTTGGCATTTCTGGGCGGATATCCATTAAAATATATTGGCGCAATTGTGGGGTCAGGTCTCTTGGTTCTTGCCTTTTTTGTGCTTGTTGCCAAAGCCTTTCCAGATGCGATGCCAAATAGGGTTGATACTTGGACGAGTCGAATTGTGAACTTTATGGACGATCGTGACACAGAAGAGGATTATCAAATTGAAAAAGCAAAAATAGCCATTGCTACAGGGAGTATTTATGGCTTGGGCCCTGGGAAAAGTGTTCAGAAAAACTTTCTACCACAATCCTCTTCAGATTTTATTTTCGCAATTATCATTGAAGAATATGGATTGTTAGGCGGGTTGTTTTTACTGATTTTATATTTATTGTTATTGTTTAGAATTGTTGTTGTTGCACAAAAAGCAGAAACCGTTTTTGCAAAATTATTAACTATTGGAGTAGGGCTTCCAATAATTTTTCAAGCCCTTATCAATATGGGTGTAGCTGTAGAATTATTTCCAGTTACTGGACAAACGCTTCCGTTAATTAGTAGCGGAGGAACATCAATATGGGTAACATGTCTTGGGATTGGAATCATCTTGAGTGTAAGTGCCAAAAGAGAAGAAATTAAAAATCAATATGAGGGTGAGCAACATCCTTTAGAAATTTTAAGTGAAGCTTTGTAATGCATAAATTTAAAGTCATATTTTCTGGAGGAGGTACAGGGGGGCATATTTTCCCTGCTCTTTCTATTGCTCAGGCCCTAAAAGTCAAGTATCCAGAATCTAACTTTCTTTTTGTAGGTGCAAAAGGTAAAATGGAAATGGAAAAAGTACCGAATGCGGGCTTTAAAATTATTGGACTTTGGATATCAGGTATTCAAAGAAAGCAACTCTTTAGAAATATTTTGTTTCCATTAAAACTTATAGTTAGTTTATTAAAATCTGTTGTCATAGTATTGAAATTCAAACCACATGTTGTTATTGGTACCGGTGGATTTGCTAGCGGACCTTTGTTATATATTGCTTCAATTTTTGGGGTGCCAACTCTTATTCAAGAGCAAAATTCATTTCCTGGAATTACAAATAAATTATTGGCCATAAAGGCCCAAAAAATTTGTGTTGCTTATGAAAATTTAGAATCATTTTTTCCAAAAGAAAAAATTGTACTTACCGGTAATCCCATACGCCAAGATCTTTTAGATTTAAAAGAAAAACAAGCAGAGGCGCATTCTACTTTTAATTTAAATCCAACCAAAAAAACAGTACTTATTTTGGGAGGTAGTTTAGGTGCACGTAGAATCAATCAATTGGTGGAAGCTCAATTACAATATTTTAAAAACAATAACATTCAACTCTTATGGCAGTGTGGAAAATTATATTTTGAAGACTATTGTCATTATGATAATTCAACTGACATTCAAGTGTTGTCATTTATAAAAAGAATGGATTTGGCTTATGCAGCTTCAGATATAATTATTTCAAGAGCTGGAGCGAGTTCAGTTTCCGAACTTTGTATTGTTGGTAAGCCCGTTATTTTTATTCCATCACCAAATGTTGCCGAAGATCATCAAACCAAAAATGCACAAGCCATTTCTAGCCAAAATGCAGCGTTGCTGATTGCAGAAAAGAACTTAGAAGATGAATTTGAAACTCAATTTTCGGAGCTTATAAATAATGAAGGTTTGCAGCAAAGCTTAGCAACAAATATTAAAAAATTAGCTAAAAAATCTGCAACAAATGATATTGTTCATGAAATCGAAAAACTTGTAAACGCATGAAGCTAAGCACTTATCATAACATTTATTTTATAGGTATCGGCGGTATCGGGATGAGTGCGCTTGCAAAGTATTTTATTGCAGAAAACAAGAAGGTTTCAGGCTACGATAAAACACCAAGTGACAATACAAAAACACTTGAAGATTTAGGTGTAAATATTAGTTATTCTGATGATATTGATACGATACAACCAAAGTATTTGCAGTCCTCAGGTACTCTTGTAGTATATACGCCTGCAATTCCAAATTCAAATATAATTTTGAATTATTTTAACTCTAATCATTTTACTGTTTTAAAACGGTCTGAGATTTTGGGAATGATTACAAAAGACACATTTTGTCTTGCTGTTGCAGGAACTCATGGAAAAACTACCACAACAAGCATTTTGGGTCATTTGCTGCTCGAAGCTAACCAAAATATGACTGCATTTTTGGGTGGAATTTCAGAGAATTATAATTCGAATTTAATTCAAAATGGAAGTGAAGCCACTGTTGTAGAAGCCGATGAGTTTGATCGTTCATTTATGACACTTTCGCCCAATTTTGCATGTATTACATCAATGGATGCAGATCATTTGGATATATATGGCGATAAAGAAAGTTTAAAACAATCATTCATAGATTTTTCAAAAAACATCTCTGATAATGGAAAGCTTTTTGTACATGAGTCACTTCCAATAGGAGGTATAACATACGGGCTTAAATCCAATTCGGATTATGCTGCACAAAACATAAAAATTGTTGAGGGGTCATATCACTTTGATTTAAAAACTCCTGTTTCATTATTAAGAAATTTTAGATTCCATTTACCAGGGAATCATAATTTAAACAACGCTGTTGCGGCATTGGCAATGGCTTTGGAATATGGGTGTTCAGAAGAAAAACTTCAAAATGGATTGAATTCTTACAGAGGTGTCAAAAGACGATTTTCTTATAAAATTAAAAAGCAATCATTTGTTTTTATTGATGATTATGCACATCATCCAAAAGAAATTGATGCCGTTCATCAAGCCATTGCAGAAATGCATCCAAACCGCAAAGTTACAGCAGTTTTTCAACCACATTTGTTTAGTCGAACACAGGATTTTGCAGACGAATTTGCACGCTCGCTTTCAGTTTTTGATGCGGTATTGCTATTAGAAATTTATCCCGCTCGAGAGCTTCCAATTGCTGGTGTTGATGCCTCATGGTTATTAGAAAAAATTAAAGCACCTTTTAAAAAATTAGTCACTATATCAACATTATTTGACTTCGTAAAGACAGTAAATAATCCCGTGTTGGTTACAATGGGAGCTGGAGATATTGGTACTCTTGTCGAACCTCTTTCAAAAAAATTATTACATGCATAAATATAAAAACATAGCGAAAGTAATTTTACTGCTTTTTGTAGTGGTGTTTTTGTATGCATTTTCATCTGTTAGAAGTCGTCAATTTATGATTGAAAAAACGAATATAAAATTTATAGGAAAAGATCATTTATTAATCAGTAAAGACATGGTTAATAAATTGTTAATACAAAATCAGCAGCAAGTTGAATGCATGCCTAAAGATATTTTAGATTTGAATGAATTAGAGTCCAAAATATCATTGCATCCGATGATAAAAAATGCAGAGGTGTATTTGACTGTAAATGGGGAAGTTAGGGTAGAAGTAGAGCAGCGTACACCACTTGCAAGAGTGATTTCTGAGCCATCGTTTTATGTAGATAGTCAAGGAAAAATGATGCCTCTTTCGTCTGAATATAGTGCGCGAGTGGTATTGGTTCATGGCAATGTAGATGCATCGAATTTAGAGGCTTTGAATCGATTGTTGAAGCATGTGACAAATGATGATTTTTTAAATCTGTATGTCACAGAAATATCTATAAATGATGAAAATCAATTTTCATTGTTTATGCGTACATACGATTTTGAAGTTGTTGTTGGAACATTGAAAAATTTAAATAAAAAATTGAAAAATTTTAAAGCATTTTATCAAAAAGCAAAAAAAGATAAACTGCTTGAATCATATAAAACAGTGAATTTACAATTCAATCGACAGGTTGTTTGTACAAAAATATAATTCTATGGAAACTCAAAATATTGCAGTAGGGCTAGATATTGGAACCACAAAAATCGTTGCGATGATTGGTCAGAAAAATCAATATGGCAAATTGGAAACCATTGGTGTCGGTAAATCAAAAAGTATGGGGGTTCACCGTGGTGTAGTTAATAACATTACACAGACGATTCAATCCATTCAAAATGCAGTTTCAGAAGCGGAAGCCACATCAGACATCAAAATTGATGGTGTCACTGTGGGCATCGCTGGACAGCATATTAGAAGTTTACAACATAGTGATTACATTACCAGACCAAATGCAGACCAGGTCATAAATGAAGAAGATATTGAGCGACTTATCAATCAAGTTCACAAACTTGTAATGCTACCAGGGGAGGAAATTATTCATGTTTTACCACAAGATTTTAAAGTTGATGGCCAAGCAGAAATTAAAGAGCCAATAGGAATGTATGGCGAACGTTTGGAAGCTAATTTTCATGTTGTTGTAGGTCAGGTTTCTTCAATTAGAAATATTGGCCGATGCATACAAACCGCAGGTTTGAGTTTGGAAGGGATTACTCTAGAACCTCTTGCTTCTGCAAAAGCGGTATTGAGTCAGGAAGAAAAAGAAGCTGGAGTAGCACTTATTGATATAGGTGGTGGAACTACTGATTTGGCGGTTTTTAAAGACGGAATAATTCGTCATACTGCTGTAATTCCTTTTGGAGGAAATGTCATCACTGAGGATATTAAAGAGGGATGCTCGATAATTGAAAAACAAGCAGAATTATTGAAAATTAAATTTGGATCTGCTTGGCCTGGCGAAAATAAAGACAATGAAATTGTTTCTATACCAGGGCTTAGAGGTCGGGATCCGAAAGAAATTTCATTGAAAAACTTATCAAAAATTATACATGCAAGAGTCGTAGAAATTATTGAACAAGTTTATGTTGAAATCAAAAACTATGGGCATGAAGAGCAAAAGAAAAAATTAATTGCAGGTATTGTGCTAACAGGTGGTGGAAGCCAATTGAACCATTTGAAGCAACTTGTAGAGTACATCACTGGAATGGATACCAGAGTAGGTTATCCAAACGAACATCTTGCAGGCGATAGTGATGGCGATATTACTAGCCCATTGTATGCCACCGCTGTTGGACTTGTTTTAGATGGACTTGAACGTCAAGAAAAGCAAGTATTCGTTGAAGACACAACTATTGACGAGGAAACATTAGAGACCCCAGACGAAAAACCCCAAGTGCAACCCAAACGATTTTTAGAGAAATTAACCGAACGTGTGAAGGATTTTTTAGAAAATGCAGAATAACCAACAAAAAAATAAATTTATGAGCAGTAATAACGAAATCGGAATCAAATTTGATTTGCCAAAAAATCAATCTAATATCATCAAGGTCATTGGAGTTGGTGGAGGTGGTAGTAATGCTATCAATCATATGTTTAACCAAGGAATAAAAGGTGTAGACTTTGTCATATGTAATACAGATGCACAAGCTCTTAACAATAGTGGCGTGCCCAATAAAATTCAACTTGGCATTCACCTTACTGAAGGGCTAGGAGCCGGTGCAAACCCTGAAATTGGAGAAAAAGCAGCCGTTGAAAGTTTGGAAGAGATACGCGCTATGCTGAATACCAATACAAAAATGGTATTCATTACTGCTGGTATGGGCGGTGGTACTGGAACTGGTGCAGCTCCAATTATTGCTAAAATGGCCAAAGAACTTGGTATTCTAACCGTTGGTATCGTTACAATGCCATTCCAATTTGAGGGAAAAATAAGAAATACACAAGCACACAAAGGTATCGAGAAGTTAAGAAAAGTTGTTGATTCGTTGGTTATCATCAACAACAATAAACTTCGAGAAGTGTATGGCAATCTTGGATTTAAAGCAGGTTTTTCTAAAGCTGATGAAGTGCTCTCCACAGCTGCTCGTGGAATAGCAGAAGTCATTACACACCATTATACACAAAACATTGATTTGCGCGATGCAAAAACAGTGCTTACCAATAGTGGAACAGCAATTATGGGAGCATCTACCGCAGTAGGCGAAAGTCGCGCTAAAAAAGCCATTACATCAGCATTGGACTCGCCACTACTTAATGACAATAAAATTACAGGTGCTAAAAATGTATTGCTATTGATTGTTTCTGGAAATCAGGAAATTACTATCGATGAGATTGGAGAAATAAATGACCATATCCAAGCAGAAGCGGGCTATGGTGCTAACATTATTATGGGGGTAGGTGAAGATGAAAAATTAGGTGAGGCCATATCGGTTACTGTAATAGCCACAGGATTTGATGTCGATCAACAAAATGATATTACAAATGTTGAACCTAAAAAAGTAGTTCATGCTTTGGAGGATGAACAAATAATGGAACATGATTTGATGCCGCCAAAAACAATTCAGACTCTTGACGACGAACAAATTAATTTAACTCAAGAAGAGGAAACAATTGTTTATTCTCTTGAAGACGATTCTGATTTACATAATTTAGAAACTGCAGAAGGTCAATATATGGACTTAATTCCAACAACAGAGCTTATAAAATCTTTGGATGTAGAATATGAAGAAGTTATTTCTGAAATTCCTGAGGAGGAATTTATAATTAATGAAGTAAAATCTGATCCAATTAAAGAAGAAACGCTTGAAGTTGAAGAACAAACAATGTTATCTTTTGACTTACCACTTCAACAAACCAACAGCACTGTTGAAGAAAATAATAATATTGAAATTTTTGAACTACAGGACAATGTAAACGAAATTGAAGTTGAAGATTATATAGAACTAATAGCAATTAATGAGTCTAGTTCAGAAGAGGAAAAGCGTTATACACTAGACGATCATATTATCCTGGAGAATACTAATCAAGAGTTTGATCCATCTAAGCAAAACACACCAACAGAAACCGAGGTTGACACCGAATTGGTATTTTCAAAAGTTACTGTAAAAGAACGCCAAGTTACAAAAGCCCCTGAAGAAAATGTTGATCCTTTTGATAGTCCAATTTCTAAAGTTCTACGCGATAGAGCTGATGAGCGTCGACAAAAAATGAAAGCGTTTAACTACAAATTCAATACTTCAAAAGTAGAAGAGTTTGAAAAAGAACCTGCCTACAAACGTCAGGGTGTAGAATTGAGTGATACTGCAACTTCCAACGAACCTTTGGCTTCAAGGTCATCTGTTGCGCTTGATGAAAACGAAGATGTACAAGTACGTAGCAATAATTCTTTTTTGCATGACAATGTAGATTAAATTATTAAATTAAATATTACTAAATAAACCTGAAACTAGTTTCAGGTTTTTTTTAAAGACATTTGTTATAATTACTTATATTCGTAATCCAAAATTTTTTGAAATGAGTTTACAAAATAACATAATGACGGCCATGAAAACGGCTATGAAATCCAAAGATACTGTTGCACTTACAGCTTTAAGATCTGTAAAATCGGCCATACTTTTGGCACAAACAGAAAGTGGATCAAAGGGCAGTATGAGTGAGGCAGAAGAGGTAAAGCTCCTTCAAAAATTAGTTAAACAACGTCAAGATAGCGCTGCTATTTTTTCTCAACAAAATCGACCAGATTTGGCTGCTCCAGAATTAGCAGAAGCCAAAATTATAAGTCAATTTTTGCCTGAAATGCTTTCCGAGGCAGAAGTAGAAAAACATGTTGTGGTCGCCATTGAAAAATTGGGAGCTACAAGTATGAAAGATATGGGGAAAGTGATGGGTGTTGTTAGTAAGGAACTGGCTGGTAAAACAGATGGTAAGACAATTTCAACATTGGTCAAAAAAAAATTGATGTCTTAAAAAAAGGCTGCGTAGCTCAATTGGATAGAGCACTGGATTTCGGCTCCAGNNAGACAATGTCAATAACATTGAAGTTGATGATTTTATTGAATTGGTTGCTGTTTCTGAAGCAGAGGGTGTCGGAGAAGAAACCTATACCCTTGACGATCACATTGTCATACAACAAACAACTAAACAATTTGATCCAGCGCTTGAAACGACAACCACACCAGAAGCCACGGAGGTTGAGGTTGAGGAAGAAATGGTACTTACCAAAGTGACAGTAAAAGAACGTAAAGTTATTTCCGAGCCCGAGGAGATCACCAACCCTTTTGAGAGCCCTATCTCTAAAACCCTAAGAGATCGTGCTGATGACCGCCGTCAAAAAATGAAAGCTTTCAATTATAAATTTAATGCTTCTAAAATTGAAGAATTTGAAAACGAGCCTGCCTATAAACGTCAGGGAATTGAGTTGAGTGATGGCCCAGAAGATTTTGAAACTAAAGTTTCAAGAACTTCCGTTACCTCCGATGAAAATGAAGACCTACAAGTACGCTCCAATAATTCTTTTTTACACGATAACGTGGATTAGTCTAGGATTTCCAAAAATCCGGAAAAAACCTGAAAAATTTTTCAGGTTTTTTTTATGCGTTATAATCTGTAAATGAATATTTAACTATATTCGTACACCAAAAATAATTAACAATGAGCTTACAAGATGCTATTATGACGGCCCTGAAGGCCGCGATGAAATCAAAAGACACTTTGGCGCTTACGGCCTTGAGATCTGTAAAATCAGCCATTCTTTTGGCTCAAACCGAAAGTGGTTCAAAGGGCAATATGTCTGAGGAAGATGAGGTAAAACTGCTTCAGAAGTTGGTTAAACAACGCCGCGACAGTGCGGAAATTTTCACCCAACAGAACCGTCCAGACTTGGCTGCTCCAGAAATGTCAGAAGCGGAAATTATCAGTCAATTTTTACCCGAAATGCTCTCCGAGGAGGCTGTTGAAAAAGCGGTTTTGAGTGCCATTCAAAAACTAGGTGCCGAAGGCATGAAAGATATGGGTAGAGTCATGGGCTCACTTAGTAAAGAACTGGCTGGAAAAACCGATGGAAAAACAATTTCCACATTGGTTAAGAAACATTTAATGCCCTAAAGACATAAAATGGCTGCGTAGCTCAATTGGATAGAGCACTGGATTTCGGCTCCAGCGGTTGTAGGTTCGACTCCTGTCGCAGTCACTAAATCGGAGAATTGATTCACAGGAATTGGTTCTCCTTTTTTTATGTTTGAAATTTCCTTCGATAAAATCGGTATTGAGCCAAAAATGGCATTCACTTTTGGGGTTCGAACTCGGTCGTTTGACTTGTCGTAACCCAATCCGGATGGAAAGACTAAATTTTGCAGTTTTTGTCGTTGTTTTAAATCTCCATCTACCCAAATCTTCTCGAGAGATTCGGATAAAGTAAGGGCTTTATCAATGGCTAGTTCAAGATTTTTTTTAAGGAATTTTAAATACATTTATGGTTGGGAGTGCCTGATTATTAAAATCAAACAATGCTTGATTTTCCCATGGTGATCCCTCTGTTGATTCTTCACCATTCCATGCAACTAGTTCTGCGCCCCAGTAAGATATACCTATACCACCATCGAGATTTTTCAACATTGTTATTAGTTGCCCTACGAAGTCTTTTTGACCTTGTTGAGTCGCTGGAAATTCTGGTAAAATCAGTTGATTTTCAAGACCTACAATGTTATTTGTCCAATCATTCCAACCTAATGTAAAAGGATAGGCTGTTTCGGCAATCATAATTTCTTTGTTATACAATGATTTTAGCTCGCTTAAGTTTTGTTCTAACTGCGATAAAGATTTACCATGCCAAATAGGATAATATGAAATACCAATTACATCATAATCTAAGTCTTTAACTTCATTATAAAACACATTAGCTCCTTGGTGTCCTGCATAGTGTAACATTATTTTTGTTGCGTTAGTAGAGTAATCTCTAACAGCTCGAATCCCTTCATTTAAAAGATCTAAAAACTGATTTGGTTCAGAATATCTATGGCCTTCTGGATTAAGGAATCCATTATTAATTTCATTTCCAATTTGAATAATATCTGGATTTATATGCTGTACTACCATTTTTGTATAATCGTAAACAATATCTTTCAATGTTGTATATGAGACATTCTGCCACTCTGATGGGGTAACTTGATGCCCAGGATCCGCCCAAGTGTCTGAATAATGTAATGAGAGATAAATTTTGAACCCCATTGATTTTAAAGTTTCGGAAAACGATTTTACTTCAGAAAGACTAGAATGTTCATCTACTGGATTGACCCATAATCGAATTCTAATGGTATTGATTCCTTTGGATTTTAAAAATTCCAAAAAAGAGGTCGTAATTCCATTATTATCCTTAAAAACTGGATTGCTTAATTCAATTTTGGGATACGAAGAAATATCAACAGCTGAAATAAATTCACTTTCATTATTTCCATTTGAAGATTGACTCACATTATTTTCAGAACATCTACAGCAAATCAAAATTATGCTAAAAGCTAATATTTTATATTTTAAATTTTTCAATAAAAACAATTTAATGAAATATTATTTTTCGATAAGAATTCTAAACCTCCAAGGATCTAATTCTATATTTTTTGAAAATTCTATTTCTCCAGAAGCATAATCTACTGCACCAACCGACGGGTTTTTAAGCTGTTCATTTCTTGAAGAAAAATTACCTAAAAAAGTAACGGTTTGTCCATCTTTTTTTCTTTTAAATGCCAAAACTTTAGAATTGTTTTGGTCAATTTTTTTGTATGATGCGGCACTTTTTCCACCATTTAGAGCTGGACTATAATTTTTAAGCTGTCCTAATTTTTCGAGCAAAGGCCACATTGTTTTTTTGGTATGCGGGATTTGATCTTTCTCAAAAAATAGTAATCTGTGGTCCAAATCATATTCTTGTCCTGAATAAATTAGGGGCATGCCAGGCGCTACAAAACTAAGAGCTGTTAGAAGCTCTGAGGCATCTCCCATTCGTTCCCTTACGGTTCCATTCCATGAGTTTTCGTCATGATTCGTAACAAAATTCATCAAAATATCATCATTTTCATACCTTTCGGTATCTTTTTTTAATACATCTTCCCATAGTTGTATAGCATTTTCTGATGTTGCCATTTGATTAAATATGTGATGGCGCTCCCATCCATAAGCCATATCAAATAAATTTTTTCCTTTCAAAAGATCAGGTTGGTCGGCCTCTGCTAACATAAATAAGCTTTTCTCTGAGCGTAGCTTTGGAATAGCATCTTCCCAAAAATCTAAGGGGACAGCACTTGCAACATCACATCTAAAACCATCCACGTCTTCCTCTTTAACCCAATAGAGCATGTCTTCAATCATTTCTTGACGCATTTCTTTATTGTCGTAATTTAGATCAGCAACATCTGCCCATCCCCAAGACTCACCAGTATCTGGATTGATAGGGTCGATAACTTGTCCATTTTCATTTTGAGTATAATATTCTGGATTTGTAGTTAGCCAGTTATGGTCCCATCCAGTATGATTTGGCACCCAATCTAAAATGACAAACATACCGTTGTCATGTGCAGTTTTAATCATATGGCGAAAATCATCAATTGTCCCAAATTCTGGGTTGACTTTTGTGAAATCTGAAACCGCATAATAACTTCCAAGCATTTTGTTGCGTTTTGTTTCATCTTCAATAAGATAAGCAAAATCCCCGCCTGTTGCTTTGCGTTTGGTCTCTGAAATAGGGAAAATTGGCATAACCCATATAATCTTAACACCAAGTTCTTTAAGCTGCGGAATATCATTTGTAAAGGCACTAAATGATCCTGATTCTGAATATTGACGGATGTTAACTTCATAAATTACAGCATTTTCCATATCGGCGTGACTGATAGGGGTGTATGATTGTTTATTTGAACTCAATGCTGTTTTTGCAGATTGTTTACATGAACTGAACACAAAAACAAGAGCTAGTATAATACTTAATTTTTTCATTTTTACTGAATTTAAAATTTGATTTTAATTTTTGATTTATTTGAGGTCTCCCAAGTCAATTTTAATTGACATGTTTTAGTTAAATAATCATATTGATAATTTATTTTTTTATTATTAAAAAGCACTTTATTTGGAACCTTGTCCAAATTATAAAGTACAAGATTAATATCCTTTATATTTGATTGAAATTGCACACCATTTGTTGCGCTTAATTCTATTTGAATTTGTTTATAATTGTGTTTAGCATCTATTTTTAGAAGTTCATAATGCCCCTTTTCATAGGCATTTGCAAGCAACCCATTATCATTATAAATAAGGCGTTGGGTATGCTTCACTTTTTTATCAAAATAATAATGCAACTCAAAATGATCTAATTGATAATTGTCAGTAGACTGTATAGGTTTGGTCATAGGGACAATTGCACCTCCCCGAACAAATGTTGGGATCGATTTTTCTTGTGTTTGAATGAGTGTTGTTTTACCCCCTTCAAATTTTTGTTTCGTGTAAAAATCATACCAATTGCCAGTTTTTGGAAAATCTACCTTTTGTTGTTCTTGTCGTGCATTGGTTATAGGGGAAATCAGAAAATCATTCCCCCACAAATAGGTGCTTGAAATGGTGTCCATTTCAGATCTTGAATCTTCAAAAAATAAGGGCCTCATTAGTGGTAATCCTTTTGTATTATTTTCAAAAACTAAATGATAATTATAGGGTAACAATGCATAGCGCAAATCAATTGCTTGTTTTGATAATTTAAGTGCTTTTTGTGATCTAAAAACAGGTTCACTTGGTACTTCCTCTTGTGCATGTGGTCTAAAAATAGGTTGAAAAACGCCATACTGCAACCATCGAACGTAGAGCTCATCGTCTAAATTGGCGCCTGCAAAGCCACCTAAATCCGAGTGCATATATCCTAAACCTTGAAGGCCCATTTGAAGCGCAATTTCAGTCTGAGATTGCAGGCCACCCCATGTTCTATTGACATCTCCTGACCAGGGAATTAACCCATAACGTTGAGATCCCGAATATCCTGCTCGCATAAGAATAAATGGTCGTTCTTTAGGAAAATCTTTTTTATATCCACTATAAATCAAACCCGCCCAATCATGCCCATAAATATTATGAACTTCATCGGCAGATGTGTTGTAATGTTGTAAGGCTGTTGGGTGAACCTCAGGTTCTCCTAAGTCCCCCCAAACTCCAACGACACCTTTTTCTCTCAAACCCTTATATATAGACCAAAACCATGATGCGCCTTCTGGGTTGTAGATGTCTATCAATCCAGTGTTTCCAAAGTAAAAATCATAAGTAAAGGGCTTGCCCAAAGCATCCGTAGCCAACACTTGTTTCTCTACTGCTTCAGTCCATCGATTTGAGGTCGTTAAAACAAATGGCTCTGTTATTGTTATTGTTTTGACACCTTTGGTTTTTAGTCTAGAAATCATACCTTCAAAATCTGGGAACGAGTCTCTGTATACTTCTAAATTTCCCATTGTTCCAGTAATGGTTTTACCAAACCAGTAGAGATCTAAAATCACAGCATCAACGGGGATATTTAAATCTATATACTTATTGATTGTCTTTTCCACTTCTTCCTGTGAGTGATAACCAAAACGACTTGCAAAATTTCCAAGCGCCCAGCGTGGAAGCATTGGCTGCTTCCCTGTTAAATCTGTGTATTGATTAATTAGTTCAGGCCATGAGTTTGTTGCAATCACTTGGTAAGTCTTTCGTCCTGAGATTGTTTCGTAAGTCAAATGATTAGTTTGTTTACTATCCAAATCTAAATATCCAATAGGAGCATTGTCAAAATGAAGCATATAGCGATGTGAAGAGACCACAATAGGTATAGTATAATTCATAAGTTCGGAGTGTGTTTCGTAGCCATAATGGGCTTTATTATACAACTCTAGCCTATGTCCTCTTCGATTCATTCCTAATGCTCTGGCTCCTCCGCCATACAATGTTTCGCTAGATTTGATATTGAAATTTATTTGCTCTAAACTGTCTTTTTTTACATAACCTTTAGCTTCTGATATTAGAAGTTTATTGTTGAAGTAATATTGTATTTGAAACGGTGATTTTTGAATCTTGACTACAATTCCATCGGTTTGTAAAACAAAATGATCTACCTTCTCTTCAAAAGTAACATCAATTTGTTTTGGTTTTAACACAACAGCATGAGATGTTTTTTTTTCAGTTTCGCCTGTTGGAATAAATGAAGTTTGTATAATATTTTTAGTGTAGGGGACAATTTTGTATAAACCGTCGTTGACCTCTATCTCTAAACTTTGATTTTCTATGATTTCAATACTTTTAAAAATTCGATGAGGGTTTTGTGCAAAAACAATACCAAACGAAAAGTAAATAAGGAGATATAAAAATTTATACATAAGCCTAGTTGTTTTTAAGTAAAAAAGTAAGGGGTGTAGCCAATCGTTTATACCAAAATTTTTCGGCATGTTCATGCCCATCAAACTTTAGATTCACCATGGATTCATCATCGTATGATTTATATTCAAGTGCAGTAGTGACTAAATCTTGATAAGGTAAATAGAGAGCATCCAAAGTTTTTGTTCCATAGTCAAAGTAAATTTTATGATTTTTTGGAGAGGGTAAATTTTCCATCATATATTCTAAAATAGCATAAGGAATTTGATTAGACTCTGTATTGGAATAGGTGCCAATCCAATGTGTTGATAAACAAGCTGCGGCTCCAAAAATTTCTGGGTATTCGCAAATAGCATAAAGAGAGATTAACCCTCCTCTGCTGGAACCCATAATAGCAGTATCTTGTAGAGATGGTTTTGTTGGAAAATTAGCATCAATGTATGGCTTTAATTCGTTTACTATAAATTTGAGGTAGTCGTCGGAATTAATAAATATTTCTTGATTCTTTTTTTCTGCCATATGTTGCAGGGCTTCTTTATTTTCTTTATTTAAATCTTCAAAAACTTTTTGAGGAAAATAATTTGCATTACGTTCTGAGTATACATTCCAAATTCCAACAACAATAGTCTCTTTAATTTTAGAAGTTTTTAGAAGTGCTGACATATGCTCATCAACACCCCATTCTTGGCCATTCCATGTTTTATCTGCATCAAATAGCATCTGGCCATCGTGCATATACAAGACACTATACGTTTTTGTATTGTCATAGTCTTTTGGAAACCATACATCGACATTTCTTGGGGTAACATATTTTGATGGAAATTTTTCTATTCGTTTAATATTTCCTTCAATTTTTTGTGCAGGATTCAACCAATAAGTTTTTATGGAATCCAGTGGAGAACAAGATGCCCAAAGCATATTTATACTTAAAGAAAATAACAATATATAGTTTTGGTTTAAGTGCATTTATTTAGAGACTAAACTGAAAATATAACTTCCTTTTATTGGCAGTCTTAGTGTGTCTTGCCACATAAAAACTTCATTTGTTAGAATGTTTTGAAATGTCTTTCCATTGAAGTTTAATTCTTTAAAACGATTTAAATCGACAGAAACTGGTTTTTCATTTTTATTCAAAATTAAAAATGCTATATCATCTTCAATTTGTCTGAAAAGAAAATATACTCCCGAATTGGGTGCAAAATGGACGGTCTTTCCATGATGAATTGCAGCACTATTTTTTCTAAAATTCAAAAGCGTTTTCAAATAGTTTTGCATATCTTTTTGATCCTCATTCAATCCTTCTCCATTGAAAGCATTTACTTGATCTCCAGCCCAACCTCCTGGAAAATCTGTTCGAATAAGGCCATGGTCACCTGGATTTTCAAAATCTTGCATCAAAATTTCTGTACCATAGTATATTTGAGGTATTCTTGGTAGCATCAAAAGAGCACTCAAGGCCATTTTTGTTTGAACAATATCGCCTTTTAGTTCCGTATATATTCGGCTCATGTCGTGGTTATCCATCATGGCCATAATGGCTTTTGGATTAGGATAGTGAAAATCATTAGCCAATCCATCATATATTTTAATCAATCCATTTCCCCATGCTTCTTCTTCGGAAACCCCTTTTTTAATATTGTCCAACATTGCAAAGTCCATAGTTGAACTCAAATTTGAAACATAGTTGTGTTTTGATTTTGGATCATTTTGCCAATAGCCAATCAGTAATGGATTAAAACTCCACTCTTCGCCAACTATAGAGAAATTGGGGTACTCTTTCATAATCGCTCCAGCCCAATTACTCAAAAATGTTTTATCGGCATAAGGATAGGTGTCTTGTCTAATTCCACTTAGACCTAATTCTTCAATCCACCAAATACTATTTTGAGTGATAAACTTTGCCATAAATGGATTTTTATGGTTCAAATCAGGCATCGTTTCAACAAACCACCCGTTAGTCATTTCTTTTTTATCGATTTTTGAAGCATAAATATCTTGATTTACAGTGCGGCGATGGTTAGAGTATTTTGTAGGTTTTCCTGATAAAAAATCATCTTGATAATTTAACCAATCTTTAAAAGGTAAATCATCCATCCACCAGTGATACAAACCACAGTGGTTCACAATTTGATCCATAATAAACTTGATTCCTCGTTTATCAGCTTCTTTAACCAAAGTTTTATATTCATTGAGAGTTCCAAACCTAGGGTCAACTTCATAATGATCTGTTATGGCATACCCATGGTAAGAACCTCTTTTCATGTCATTGGATCGAAGTGGACAAGACCAAATAGCTGTAAATCCCATATGATCTATATAATCTAGATGGTTTGTAATACCTTGTATATCGCCTCCATGACGGGCATAATTATCATTTCGATTTATTTTTTGTTCTTGTAAATTTGGTTGAATGTCATTTTCTGGATTTGCATTTGCAAAACGATCTGGAGTGATTAAATATATTGCATCTTCAGAGCTAAAGCCTTTATATTCTGAGGCTAATTTTGTTCTTTTCTTCAACTCATATTCTAAAGTGTAATATTGACCGTTACTTGAAGAAAACAATAATTCAAAAACTCCTGGAATTGTATTTTTTTGAATTTTCAAATCAATAAATAAATAATTTGGACTATCAGCGTTGTGGACTTGCGTAATTTCAATGCCTGGCGTGTCAACACTAACTTCCATTTCTTGAATGTTCTCAGATTTTACTAATAATTGAAGTTCTTCAGATTCAAATCCAACCCACCAATGTGGGGGCTTAACTTGATCAGCTTGAAGTGATGTTGATTGGACTATTTCTTGGGTTTGATCTGTTTTTGAATTGCATCCAAGAAAAACAATAAACAAGAGGCTGAAATGAAATAATCTTATTTTATTTTTGAATGAGTTCATTACACAGTCATTAAGATATTAGGTTTAACGTTCATAAGTTGGTTATTTACAATTATTTGTATAAAATCTTCTCCAGAAACTTCAAAGCTTGTTTCTGTATGATCAACAATGACTTTTAATATTTTTCCTCTAAAATTAACTTTAAAAGAATAGGATTTCCATTGTTTTGGGATTTGTGGTGTGAAGTGTAATAGATTATTTTTAATACGCATTCCTCCAAATCCTTCTACAATACTCATCCATGTTCCTGCCATAGAAGTAATATGAAGTCCTTCGTGTACTTCTTGGTTATAGTCATCTAAATCTAATCTAGAAGTTTGCAAGTAAAATTCATATGCTTGATTCATTCGTCCCAATTTTGAGGCTTGAATACTATGAACACATGGCGATAGCGAACTTTCATGAACGGTAAAGGGTTCATAAAAATCAAAATGTTTTTCCAATTCTTCAATTGTAAAAGCGTCCTCAAAGAAATAGAATGTTTGCAAAGTGTCGGCTTGCTTAATATATGGAGATCTTAATATTCGATCCCAAGACCAATGTTGATTTATTGGTCGTTCGTTAGCAGATAGTTCAGATACAGGAGTAAGATTTTTGTCTAAAAACCCATCTTGTTGTAAATAAACGCCATGTTCTTTTGAATAGGGTAAGTAAATCGATTTTGACATCGATTTTATAGTTTTTATCTCTTGTTGTTTTAGTTTAGTTTTTGTTAAAATTTTGCGATATGCTTCTATGTCAGCAGCTTTAATATTTTCTAAAGTATCGAGTGTAAACTCCATGCACCATTTAGCAATATAATTTGTGTAAAAATTATTGTTAACATTATTCTCATACTCATTTGGTCCTGTTACTCCAAGCATAACAAATTTCTGTTTTTGTTCCGAAAAATTAAATCGCTGATACCAGAAACGGGCAATGGCAATCAAAACAAAAATTCCTTTGGAATAGGTGTAGGACATATCGCCGGTATATCGCTGATAGTTGTAAATAGCAAATGCAATGGCGCCATTTCTGTGAATTTCTTCAAAAGTAATTTCCCATTCGTTATGACATTCTTCACCATTCATGGTCACCATAGGGTACAAGGCTGCGCCGGAATTAAATCCTAATTTTTCTGCATTTTCAATAGCTTTTTCCAAATGATAGAAACGATATTCTAGCAAACTTTTTGCAACATTTTGAGATTTTGTAGCCATGTAGAATGGTAGACAATATGCTTCTGTGTCCCAATAGGTACTCCCACCATATTTTTCACCGGTAAATCCTTTAGGCCCAATATTTAGTAGGGGGTCAGTTCCCAGGTATGTTTGATTGAGTTGGAAAATATTAAAGCGAATTGCTTGTTGCGCCTTAACATCACCTTCGATAGTAATATCGGCCATTTGCCATATTTTTGCCCACGCTTGAATTTGCTCCTCTAACAATGTGTCAAATCCTTTTTTTGAAGCCATTTGAATTGCAGTCGCTGCAGATTTTAGCACATCATCATTTTTGCGATCTGAAATATATCCTCCAATTTTTTCTATAGAAAAAGTTGACCCTTGATCAACATGCATCAAATATGTGTGTCCAATTCTTGAATTGGTCTTTTGTTCAGAAAATGAAATTGCTACAGGCTTTCCATTTAAAGCACATTGATGGTGCATAAAGGTACAGGTCTTAAACCTAGTTTTCATGGTTTCTGCTTCAATAAAGGCATTAGAATTTTCAGAAGAAATTGATAAAATCTCCCAAAATTGATCATCCCAGTTTTTATCTTGATTTGTGATATTGCCATCCAAAAAAGGGTCAAAACTAATTTCGGCCGAACAATTAAGTGGGGTAACTTGATATCGTATAGCGCCAATTTCCTCTTGAGAAATACTTAGAAATCGTAAACTTTCTACAGAAACTTGAACATCATTGCTAAGTGTTGCCTTAAATGATCGAGATAGCCAACCTTCTTTCATATTCAATTCGCGCCTAAAGTCAGATATTGATTTGCAGGTATTTAAATCTAATACGACATCATTAACAACTACATTGATACCAATCCAGTTTGGTGCATTTAGAACTTTAGCAAAATATTCTGGATAACCATTTTTCCACCAACCTACTCTTGTTTTATCAGGATAATATACTCCAGCAATGTAGCTTCCTTGAAAGGTGTTACCTGTATAAGTTTCTTCAAAATTGGCTCGTTGCCCCATAGCACCGTTACCTATACTAAAAATACTTTCAGAAGATTCAACATTTTTTGGTTTAAATCCCTTTTCAATAATGGACCATGAGTCTGGAATTATATAATCTTGGTTCATTTTACTATTTTTTAATTAATTGCTCTAAAAAGTCATTACTCATAACTTTAAAGTTTTGAAAATTATATTGTGCTTCGTGCAAAATTTTTGGGTCTCCAATACCAACACTTGTCATTCCCGCTTTATTAGCTGCTTGGATACCCGCAACAGAATCTTCAAAGACAATACAGTTTTTTGTTTTAGATTTTGTTTGCTGTGCAGCTCTTAAAAACACTTCAGGATTTGGCTTGGCTTTTGAGACATCATTTCCATCAACAATAGCATCAAAAAGGCCTGTAATTTTTACCTTATCTAGAATTGGTCTAGCATTTTTACTAGCCGATCCTAATGTTATGTACTGCTCTTTATTTGTTAAATATTTTAAGACTCTGTCAACATCTGGTAAAAGCTCTGATGTATTCATGTCTGAAATGTATTCCATGTAGTTGGCGTTCTTTTGATTCATTTTGTTTTGAAATTCAACAGGATCTAAAGTGCGTCCTGCCCATTTCAAAATTTTTTCTAAAGAATCAACACGGCTAACGCCTTTAAGTTGTTCATTTTGTTCAACAGAAAAATCAATACCAAGTTCATTTGCTAAAGACTTCCACGCTTGATAATGATACTTTGCAGTATCTACAATAACACCATCTAAATCAAAAATGAAGCACTTTCTTTTCATAATTATTTGGATTGATATCGTATTGAAGAAGGATTAGTAATCAACAAATTTGTTAATGCAGCAATAAGCAGACTAATTCCAGCGATTAACATACTGTTTATGGCCTCTGGACCTATTAGATTTGATAATTTATTAATTGCACCTAGGGCTGCTGCAATTTGTGGAATTACAATAAACATATTGAAAATTCCCATAAACACCCCCATTTTATTTGAATCTACAGCACTAGAGAGCATAGCATAGGGCATCGATAAAATACTTCCCCAAGAGAATCCAATTAAAATAAAACAATATTTTAATTGCTCTGGTGACGCTATAGACATACTTAAAAAGCCAATCCCTCCCAAAGCAAGTGAACCCATGTGTACATATTTTCTGTTAATGGTTCGTTTAGAGGTATATAATGTTAAAAGAAGGGCAAAAGCCATTGAGGAAAGCCCATAAACTCCCATGGCAGAACCCACGGCATTTGATGATTCCTGAAACGCTGTATTCACAATATCAAATTCGGCTTTTCCAATTTCGGTTGAAAGGTCATATTGTGCTTCTATTGGCGCAGGTGTTTTAAATACATGTTCGGTGAGCGCAGGATTGGCCATGCTCCACATGGTAAAAAACGCAAACCATGAAAAAAATTGTACGACACCAAGCTTTTTCATTGTCGTTGGCATTTGACCAATGTTTTCAATTATGTCTGGAATGAATCTATTTTTTTGCGCACGTTCTTTTTCAAAAGCTTCCATGTCTTTTGGTGGATACTCAGATGTGGTCATAATAGTATACAATACACTTGCAAAAAACACAAATGCACCAATAGCAAATGCCACTTTAACAGACATTGGCACCACTCCAGAGGGCGCAGAATTACTAACGCCTAGTTGTGAAACCATCCAAGGCAGATTACTTGCAATCCATGTTCCTATTCCTATAATTAGCGTTTGTACAACAAAGCCATACGAACGTTGTGATTCTGGTAATTTATCTGCGACTAACGCACGAAAAGGCTCCATTGAAATATTTATAGAGGCGTCCAAAATCCACAAGAATCCAACAGCCATCCAAAGCACTGGAGAATGAGGAACAAAAAAGAGTACTAAAGAACTTAAAATGGCACCAATTAAAAAATATGGTTTTCTACGACCAAGCTTCGGATGCCAAGTTCTATCGCTCCAATATCCAATAATAGGTTGAACAATAAGGCCCGTTAGTGGTGCAGCAATCCAAAGCATTGGAATATCTGCTTTATCAGCACCCAAAGTTTGAAATATACGAGACATAAAGCCTCCCTGCAACGCAAAACCAAATTGTATACCTAAAAATCCAAAACTCATGTTCCAGATATCCCAGAACCCAAGTAATTGCTTCTTCATAATAGTATAAGTTAAGTATTAATACTATTTTGATAACTAGCAAATGTGGTTATCAAAACTTAAAAAAGAAAAGTAGTATTATAAGTTTTGATGCAACAAACATATAAATATTTTTTTTCTATACCAAATTATTTTGTGGAACCTCTTTGAATTAAATTGGTAGAAATAATAACAGTCTTTGAGGGTTCTTTTGGTAAATCATTTACGCGCTCATCAATGCGTTGAATAAGTAATTCTGCGGCTTTTGCACCCATAGACTCTCCATGTTGACTTACTGTTGATAACGTTGGTGTGGCGTGTTTTGAAAGCATTCCATCTGTAAAACCAATAACTTGGAGATCGTTGGGGATTTTATACCCCATTTCTTTAGCAACTTTCATTGCAACAATGGCATAGAGCTCGTTTACAGCAAAAATTCCGTTTACATCTGGATGAATAATTAGTAATTCTCTCACTTGTTTTTCCAAAACATCAAGGTGATCATCTTCATACAAAAGTTCATCGTCAATTTTTAAAATCAGATTAGGAATTGGATTTATTTCATGTTTTTTTAATGCTTCTAAATAGCCTTTAGTTCGCAATCTTCCCACACTTACATAATCCTTAGTTGTTAATATTGCTATTTTTGTTGCTCCTTTGTTTATTAATGTATCTACCGCTATTTCCGCTCCTTTGGTATCATCAACAGTAACCTTATCACAAGGGATTTCAGCAACAACTCGATCAAACATCACTAAAGGGATGTCTTCATTCAATGTTTCGGTATAATGCTGATAGTCTTGGCGCTGCATTGTCTCTCTAGACATTGATACAATAAATCCATCTATACTTCCATTAGCTAGCATTTCCATATTGATAACTTCGTTAGAAAAAGATTCATTTGATAAGCCAACAATAACATTGTAGCCATTGGTATTAGCATAGTTTTCCACGCCTTTAATCACTTTAGTAAAAAAGTGATGAACAATATCAGGAATAATAATTCCTATTGTTTTTGTTTTTTTATTTTTTAAGCTTAGTGCAATATTGTTTGGTCTATAGTTCAATAATTTTGCAAATGCTTTGACTCTTTCAATGGTATCCTGACTGATTTCTGGACTATTCTTTAGCGCTTTTGAAACTGTGGAAATGGAAACATCCAACTCTCTAGCTAATTGTTTTAGGGTAGTTCTCTTTTTCATGACTCATGGACTTTTTAAAAATTGCATTAAAACACTCTTCATTAGCAAAAATAGCAATAATGAAACCTATTTTTTATATTTTTAGTATAATACAAGCTGTTTTTTGAAGATAATTCAAAAACTTATCAACACGAAAACGTTGTAGTAATGTTGCAGAATTGTTAAATATTTCCCAAAGACATACATTAGCCATGAAAAGTAGGATTATAAGTTATTATAGAAAATTAGTCATAACTAACAATCATTTTATGAAAACAAAAATTAACAGCTTTTTATTTTTACTCTTGATGCCCATATTATGTTTTGGTCAATCAAGCGTCAAAGGTACTGTAAGCGAAGAAGACAGTGGGTTACCACTTCCTGGTGTAAATGTACTTATAAAAGGCACTGGCACTGGAACAACAACAGATTTTGATGGAAATTATCAAATTTCTGCCAAATCTGGCGATGTACTTATTTTTTCTTATGTAGGATTTTCTGCACAAGAAATTTCCTTTAATGGAGAAAGTACTCTAAATGTACAATTGGTAGAAGATGCATCGGCATTGGATGAGGTTGTTTTGATTGGATATGGAAGTGTAAAAAAAGATGATTTAACTGGAGCTGCAGATTTAATTACATCAGAGGACTTTAATCAAGGGCCTTTAGTTTCTGCACAACAATTGATTAGCGGAAAAATTGCAGGGGTTTCTGTAACTTCCGGTAGTGGTGCTCCAGGTGAAGGTCAAGTTATACGAATTCGTGGTAATGGATCTTTAAGTTTATCTAGTAATCCTCTTTATGTTGTTGATGGTATTCCATTAAATGACGGTGGAATTGGAGGTTCAAGAAATCCATTAAACCTTATCAATCCAAATGATATTGAAAGCATGGTAGTTTTAAAGGATGCTTCTGCAACTGCAATCTATGGATCACGAGGAGCCAATGGTGTCATTATTATATCGACAAAGTCTGGTAAATCTGGAGACTTTAAATTTAATTTTAATGCATCAACAACATCTCATAACCCATTGAATCAAGTGGACGTTATGAGTTCAGATCAATTTAGAGAAACAGTAATAAACACAGGTGACTCAAATGCAATTGGCCTATTAGGGAATAGTAATACAGACTGGCAAGATGAAGTCTATGACACTGCTATGGGTCGCGATTTTTCACTAAGTGCTACGGGTCAACTGGCCAATATACCTCTACGACTATCTCTTGGGTACTCGGATCATGATGGTATTTTAAAAGGAGATAACTTTGATAGAAAAACAGCTTCTATTAATTTTAAACCAGAGGCTTTTGGTGGTGATTTGAAAATGAGCTTCAATGCACTTTATTCAAACACAAATAATACTTTTGCAAATAGAGGCGCTATTGGAAATGCTATTTCCTATGATCCAACGCAAAGTGTATTTGATTCAACATCACCTTACGGGGGTTATCATTCTTGGATTGACCCTGCAACTGGTAGTCAATATAATCTTGCTCCAACAAACCCTGTTGCATTACTCGATTTGACTGAGGACTCATCTGAAATAAATAGAATTGTTTCCAATGTAAAGTTTGATTATTCATTACCCTTTGTAGAGGGCTTAACTGCCACTGTAAAGCTAGGGATCGATCAAACTAATGGCAGTGGTGGGACTATGACTTCAGCAGACATGCCCACATCGGATCCAACCTTTGACGGAGCAGTAAATCGTTATGATAATGAAGCAACAAACTCTTTGTTTGATGCATATTTGACATATGAAACATCATTTAATGAAGTTCATAATTTAACTGCCGTTGTTGGTCACTCTTACCAGTCGTTTGAGTTTTACAACTATAGCTACGATAGCGAGGCTGAAGAAGATGGAAATGACTTTGAATTTATTGATAAATCCAAAAATGTATTACTTTCCTATTTTGGACGCTTGAACTATGATTACAATGGTAAGTATTTATTAACAGCAACCTTGAGAGCTGATGCATCGTCTAAACTTAATCCAGACGATCGTTGGGGCTATTTTCCATCTGTAGCTGCTGCATGGAATATTAACAAAGAAGACTTTATGGGAAGTTCTTTCTTTGACGAATTGAAACTTCGTGTTGGATATGGAGAAGTTGGTAACGTCAACGGTTTAGGAGATTATAGATTTCTTACGAGATACACAGGAAGTACCTCTACAGCCAATTACCAATTTGGAAATTCATTTTATCAAACTTACAGACCAGAACCTCTTAACGAGGAATTGCGCTGGGAAATTGGACGTACTACAAACTTTGGTGTTGATTTTGCAGTCCTAGACAATCGACTTTCTGGTTCTTTGAATTATTACATCCGACAAACAAAAGACTTGATTGCTTTTTCATCTGTTGATCCATTTACAAACTTTGGGAACAGAGTCGACAAAAATATAGGAGACATGGAAAACAAAGGGGTGGAAATTATGCTAAATGCAACTCCTGTTGTTTCGGACAATTTCGAATGGTCAATTGGTTATAATATTGCTTTCAACGACAACACCATTACTAACCTTCCTTTTGATCAACCAACAGGAGGTATTAGTGGAGGTGTTGGAAACAATGTGCAACTGCACACCCAAGGACAGGTGCCAAACAGTTTCTTCGTTTTTGAACAGGTGTATGACGAAAACGGAAATCCAATTGAAGGTGTTTATGTTGATCGCAATGGAGACGATATCATAAATGATGATGATAAGTTTTTCCATAAATCTCCGTTTGCTGATATTACTATGGGCTTAAACACTAATTTGAACTATAAAAATTGGGATTTTGCCATGGTTACACGTGCTAGCATAGGAAACTACGCCTATGATAATGTAGCATCAAGTACAGCATACTTAAGAAGAGCCACAGAGAATAGTATTTTGACAAACCTTCACTCAGACTATTTGGATACAGGGTTTGTAAACATAACTGAAAACAACCTTTTAAGTTCTCACTATGTTAGAGAAGCATCGTTCTTTAGAATTGATAATATCGCTATTGGTTACACATTTGGAATTAACAGCAACACTACATTTAGAGTTTATGGTTCAATGCAAAATGTATTGACTATTACTGACTACGAGGGATTAGATCCAGAAATTTTTGGAGGAATTGATAATAATTTCTACCCAAGACCACAATCTTTTGTATTCGGCGTAAATATTGACTTTTAATAAAACATGAAAACAATGAAAAAAATAATTTTATTATTAGCGGTCTGCCTTGGTATTGTATCTTGTCACGATGACTTGAATCAAACCCCAATAGACCCCGACAGTTTTACAGAGGAAAACGTATTTGTTAATGCTGAAGAAGCAAAAGGCGCTTTAGCGAAATTGTATGCGAGTTTAGCGCTTACAGGACAAAATGGGCCTGCAGGTCAACCTGATATTGCAGATATTGATGAAGGATTCTCTCAATTTACAAGAATGCTCTTTAATTTAAATGAATTAACCACAGATCACGCCGTTGTGGGATGGGGAGATCCAGGACTACCTGACTTACATGGTATGTACTGGTCATCAAGTAATGATTTTACGGAAGCAATGTATAACAGACTCGCACAAGAAGTTTCTTTTTGTAATTCATTTATTTCAAATGCTGCAAATCTATCCGACCCTGTAGTATCTACATACATAGCAGAGGCGAGATTTCTTAGAGCTTTTGCTTACTACAACTTGATTGATTTGTATGGAAAAGTGCCTTTGACAACATCTATCACTACAGACTTGCCACAACAAAGCACAAGAACTGAACTTTTTAATTTTGTTGAATCTGAACTACTAGATGTTAAAGACCAGCTAATGAGCAGTGGTGCAAATGAGTACGGTCGTGTTGATCAAGTAGCAGTATGGGCACTATTGTCCAAACTTTATTTGAATGCTGAAGTGTGGACAGGAACACCTCGTTTCACAGACTGTTTATCTTATTCAAATGATGTCATTAATTCAAGCTACATGATAAACACAAATGATGCCAATGGTAATGGGACAGCTTATGATGAATTGTTCTTAGCGGATAACGATACTAATGGTGCTCAAAATGAATTTATTTTTACAGCTAACTTTGATGGTTTAAATTCACAAACCTATGGTGGTACAACTTTTCTAGTTCATGCGGCTATCGGTGGTAGTATGCCAGCCAACGAATTTGGTGTTAATGGCGGATGGGGTGGCCTAAGAACCACAAAAAGCCTAGTAAATAAATTTCCAGAGGGTGATATAGATGTTAATGCACTTAATAATGCACTTTCAGGACCATTATCTGATTGGGGACTTGTAGGAGACGCTACAACAAATGGCTGGAATGGACCAGACATGGAAATGTATGAAACAAGCTCAGATGTGTTTGAGTTGTACGCAAACCTATTAGGAAACCAGATGAAATTCCGCTTTGATGAAGATTGGGGTAACAATTATGGAGATATTGGTGCTGATGGAAGTTTAGAAAGTGGTGGAGATAATATTGTCATTCCAGGTGATGGTATATATCATGTTGTTTTGAATCTTAATTCTCTAACGTATAGTATTTCAGAAGTTATGCCAGAAATTGACAGCAGAGCCATGTTCTATACTGATGGTCAGAATTTAGAAATTGAAGATATACCAACGTTTACTGATGGATATGCTGTAACAAAGTTTAAAAATATAGATTCTAATGGTAATCAAGGTGTAGATACGTCTGGTAACTTTGTAGATACCGACTTAGCCTTAATTCGTCTAGCAGAAATATATTTAAATTATGCTGAAGCCACTTTAAGAGGTGGTGGTGGAGATATGAATTTGGCTGTAACTAAGGTTAATGAATTGATAGAACGTGGGTATGGGAATTCTTCATACAATATTTCATCATCAGATCTAACCTTAGATTTTATATTAGATGAACGATCAAGAGAATTATATTGGGAAGGTCAAAGACGCACAGATTTAGTACGATACGGATATTTTACCACACCAAGCTATGTATGGCCATTTAAAGCTAATCAAGTAGAAGGATCTTCAACAGATTCTTACAGAAATATCTTTCCTATTCCTTCTTCATCAATTTCTGCTAATCCTAATCTTCAACAAAACGAAGGTTATTAAAAATATTAGATATGAAAAATATTATAAGTAAATCAATTTATGCAATAACATTATTCAGTGCCTTTTTTGTGGCCTGTGAAGATGTTGATACAGTTCTGCTAGACTCCACAGCTAACACCGTGGTTTCACTGTCGGATGATAACGTAGTCTTAAGCGAAGATACTGCAGAGAATAATGCAGTAACAATATCTTGGACAGAACCAAATTTTGGATTTGACGCAGCTCCTTCTTACACCATAATGATGGATGTTTCAGGAGGAGATTTTACAGCAGCACAATTAATTTCAGCGGGATCCGACTATAATTATGTCTTTACTGGTGCTCAACTCAACAATAAACTTTTATCTCTTGGCCTATCACCAAATGAAGAGTCATCAGTTGATATAAGAGTAAAAACGACTCTGAGTACTTTTCAAGAAATGATATCAGAATCGGTGACCTTAGTTGTCACGCCGTATTCTTCAATTCTTGATTTATCTACTAATCTTGGTGTTGTCGGAAGTGCAACAGCAGGAGGTTGGGGTAATGAAAACATTCCAGACTTGCCATTTTATACAACTGCAACGGCAGATGAATATGTAGCTTATGTGACTTTAGGAGATGGAGAAATTAAGTTTAGAAAAGATAACTTATGGACAGAGAACTTTGGCGATAGTGGTGCAGATGGAACATTAGAAGCCAATGGGGACAATATTGCTGTTAGTGCCGGAACCTATAAAATTATGGTAAATATGGCTAATATGACCTATACCATAGAGCCCTACATGTGGGGCTTGGTAGGAAGTGCAACTCCAAGCGGTTGGGGAGCTCCAGATGTTATGTTGCATTACAATCCTTTTGCTGACGATTGGCGAACCGTTATCACTTTAGCTGATGGAGAAGCCAAATTCAGATTCAACGAAGATTGGGCAATTAATTACGGAGATACTGGAGCTGACGGAAGTCTTGAAACTGGAGGTGATAATATAGCCGTATCTGCTGGTCATTACCTAGTCATATTTAACCCAAATACTCTTGAATACTCATTAGAAGAAATGGATGTATGGGGACTCGTTGGTAGTGCCACTGCTAATGGCTGGGACGGACCAAACCAAAAGTTTATTCCAGATTTCGGAATTAACGAAGGGTACTATTACATAAATGGTGCTGTTCTAAACGATGGGGAAATTAAAGTACGCCAAAATGACGCTTGGGCATTGAATTATGGCTCTTCGTCTTACAACGCGGGATCGACAACTAACGATATGGATGTTAATGGTAGTAATATTCCTGTAACCGCAGGAACTTACAACATCATCTTAGATTTTTCAGGATCTACACCAAAAATAACAATGTATCCTTGGTAAAATACTCAGATATTTAAAAAAAAGGGGTTGATTAAATTCAACTCCTTTTTTTCTTATATATTGAAATTTATTATAATTTTATAGTATGAAAAATTTACTCTTTACACTACTATTACAAGTAATTGGTTTTGCTCAAGTAAGTATTAATCCAAGCACTATTGAAATCAATCAACAAATCACTATTACAGTAGATATTAACACTACAGATTCAGACTGTAATGGTATGAACAACCCCAACAAAGTGTATTTACACTCTGGTGTAGGTACCGACAGTGATGCTTGGGACACCGCAGTTGTCGGAAATTGGGGACAAGATGATGGTGTTGGTGAGATGTCCGATAACGGCGATGGAACTTGGAGTATTACTTTTATTCCTCAATCCTACTATAATTTAACTGAAGCTGAGGCTAGTACAATCACGAAAATGGGGATGGTTTTTCGTTCAGAAGATGGATCTCAAGAACTTAAAGATAACGGCTGTTCAGATTTCTTTTTTAATGTTGGAGCTTTTCAAGTCACATTAATCAACCCCGATTCTAGCGGCGTTATTCTTGTAAACTCCGGAGGTCAAACACAAGTATTGGCCCAAAATAATAATGGTGCGGCCAATTATGAGCTTTTTGTAGATGGTGTGAGTTATCATACTGCATCAAATACAACATTCTATCAAAGTTCTTTAGTAAATAATATAACTGAAAATAAAGCCTGTCAACTTGTTGTTTCTCAAGGCGGTAGTAGTATCACAAAAAACTTTAACATTTTTGTTAACGCCACAATTAGTCAAGCCATACC
>ENA-UZWV01002349-UZWV01002349.1-metagenome-genome-assembly--contig:-Day-3-1m-contig-2349_pt1 | contig 55506 bp, 43 predicted proteins | sample MGYA00260342_ERZ794902 | MGnify/ENA metagenome assembly ERZ794902
ATACCCATTTCGTCGCGCACTGACTCAAGCTTGGCCTGACTGCGTCCGGCCATGGCCCACTTAACATCTCCATTAACACCGTATTGGTTATTCAGATATTCCGCGACCAGCCGTCCAGTAAAACCCGTGGCACCGTAGACCACTACATCTAATTCTCTGTTACTCTGCATTGTTATTATTCTCGTGTTGGATTGATAAGATAAAATTGATCTAGAAAAGTATATCAGCCTAATGCACAGAAGGGGCTTTGAGAAAGTGACTGGCCAACCACCGCCATCACTGAGCCGAAAAAAATAACAAGAATTTAAACAGCAGTGGTTTAAAAACAACGATAAACAACAATTCAATGTGGAGAGATTTATGTCAGTAGTCAGCCCTTCAGTCACAAGCTATGAAGTCCGTGGTGATATCGGAATAATCTGGATCAACAACCCACCGGTCAATGCATTATCGCAGGCGCTACGCGACGGTATCTATGCTGCAGTCAACGCCGCCCAAGACGACGCCACCAAAGCCTTGATACTAATCTGCAAGGGTCGCACCTTTATCGCTGGCGCCGACATCTCCGAGTTCGACAAAGCCCCTACCGAACCTTCCTTTAATCAGGTTCTCGCCACCATAGAGCAATCATCCAAGCCAATGGTCGCCGCTATTCACGGCACTGCACTGGGTGGCGGATTAGAAACTGCCCTCGCCTGTCACTACCGCTGTGCGGTGAGCACCGCAATGGTCGGCCTTCCGGAAGTTAAACTCGGCCTGCTGCCTGGCGCTGGCGGAACCCAGCGTGCACCACGCCTAACCGGTGTTGAAGCCGCCATCAAACTGATTACCAGTGGCAACCCAATCAAAGCCAAAGCCGCTGTTGGCCTAAATCTTATCGACTATATTATTGATGGTGACGATCTTCTTGAAGGCGCTCTGGCCTATACTCAGCAGTTACTTGCCGATAAGGCTCCGCTACTTAAAGTGCGCGATATCACTATAGACCCGGCCTCATTTGATCCGGCTATTTTTGATCAGTCTCGCAAGCAGCTCAGCCGTCGCGCTCGCGGACAGCTGGCGCCACAGCGTATTGTCGACTGTATTGAAGCCGCAGCCACAACGTCTTTCGATGAAGGCTTGGCCACTGAAGGCCGCCTGTTTATGGATCTCAAAGACGGCAGCCAGTCAGCCGCTATGCGCCATATGTTTTTCGCCCAGCGTGAAGCCAACAAAGTTAAAGGCATAGTTAAAGAAACGGTCAAGCGCCCCATACAGTCGGTAGCCATTATTGGCGGCGGCACCATGGGTGGCGGCATTGCCATGAACTTTGCCAATGTTGGCATTCCCGTAACCATGTTGGAAATCAACGATGAAGCGTTGCAGCGTGGCCTTGGGATTATCGATAAAAACTACTCCATGACAGTGAAAAAAGGCCGACTTAGCGAAGAGCAAAAGCACGGTTGCATGAGCCTAATCAGCGGCACCACTGACTATCAGGATCTGGCCACTGCCGATCTGGTGATTGAAGCGGTATTTGAAAATCTCGAGATCAAGCAACAGGTCTTTGCCAAGCTCGACAAAGTGTGCAAGCCCGGTGCTATCTTGGCCAGCAACACCTCCTATCAGGACGTCAATGCCATAGCCGCAGCCACTCAACGACCAGAAGATGTTATCGGCCTGCACTTTTTCAGCCCGGCCAATATTATGAAACTGCTAGAAATCGTCCGCGCTGACAAAACCTCTGATGAAGTGATTGCCACCTCGATGGCAGTGGCTAAGGCAATTGGCAAAGTTCCGGTTCTTTCCGGTGTCTGCTTTGGCTTTATCGGCAACCGCATGTTCAGTGAATATGGCCGCGAAACGCAACTCTGTCTAATTGAAGGTGCCAGCGCCGAACAGATCGACCGCGTGATGGAAGACTATGGCATGGCCATGGGGCCCTTGGCGGTGAGCGATCTCGCCGGTATTGATATTGGCTATAAGGTTCGCGAAGGATTATCTGAGGAAGAAAAAGGTGATCCACGAAGCTTCTGCGTCGCCGACGCCCTAGTGGAACAGGGTCGTTTAGGTCAAAAAACCGGTGCCGGTTTTTATCAATATGATGCCCAGACCCGCGCCCGCATTAGCGATCCTGAGGTCAGTGCTCTAATCGAAGCCAAGGCCGCTGAATACAATGTTAGCCGCAGAGACTTTAGTGATGAAGAAATCCGCGATCGCCTGCTGTTACCGCTGATTAATGAAGGTGCAAAAATCCTTCAGGAAGGTATTGCCCAGCGTTCCGGCGATATAGATGTGGTCTACGTGTTTGGCTATGGCTTCCCGGTCTATCACGGTGGCCCCATGCAATATGCCGATCACCTTGGCCTCGAAACGGTCTATCAAAAGCTTAATGCCCTACACCAGCAGAGCGGTGAAGACTATTGGCAGCCGGCTGATTTGATCAAGACTCTGGCCGAAACGGGCAGCAGCTTCGCCAAGTGGTCACAGGAGTAAATCGTCTCTGTCAGATAACAAGACATCACGCCCGACATGGACTAGTCGGGCAATTCTGGCACCGCTCTTTGCGCCAACAGACTAAAATCAGTAGTCGTTGAGTCAGCGATTTATAAGCCNNCAATTCACCATCATCCCCAATTCACCACCATCTCCAATCACTGTTACAATCGCTGCCGCGAAAAACGTTCGCGTAAATCTTACGGCCAAGAGCCGAATACTCTTATCAAAAGGACCTCTCTATGCGGATTCAGCTACTGCGCAATATTACCGCGCTTACCCTGCTGTTTATCACCACTATCTCCAGTGCCTCGCCCTCTGTCTCTAACACTCCTGCCGACACTGAGAGTGCCAAGATATTTGTCTTTAGCGCCATTCCCGACCAGGATGAAGCCAATCTTCAAGAGCGCTTTGACAAGGTTGCAGTCTATTTGCAGGCTCAGCTAGGTATAGACGTTCGCTATATTCCGGTTAAGAGCTATGCCGCAGCCGTCACCGCATTTCGCAACAACCAGGTTCAGCTAGCTTGGTTTGGTGGACTCTCCGGCGTTCAAGCGCGACGTCTGGTGCCAGGCAGCCAAGCCGTAGCTCAGGGTACTGAAGACCCTTTTTTCACCAGCTATATTATTGCCCACAGCAGCAGTGGCATAGAACCAAACGACAGTTTTCCCGCAGCCATAACCGGTAAGACCTTTACTTTTGGCTCCAAGGGCTCCACCTCGGGTCGCCTGATGCCCGAGTTCTTTATCCGCGAAAACTTAGGTGATACGCCAGATAAGCTGTTTAGCAAGGTCGGCTATAGCGGCGATCACAGCCGCACTATTGCCTTAGTCCAGTCCGGTGCTTATCAGGTTGGCGCGGTAAATTACAAAGTCTGGGACAAACAATTGGCCGCAGGCAAAATCGACAGCGACAAAGTCAAAGTAATCTGGCGAACGCCAAGCTACCCCGATTACCAGTGGACCCTGCGCGGTGATGTAAACGACAGCTGGGGCCCAGACTTTCAGACGCGCCTAACTGAAGCACTGGTGGGGATGGACGATCCAGACCTGTTGGCAAGCTTTCCCCGCAGTGGCTTTATTGCCGCCGATAATAAGCTCTATCAACCGATTCTCGATACCGCCATAAGCGTCGGGATTATTGATGCAGGCAAGTAGGTAGTATTTTTGAAGGACGTTCTTAACCAGCCAGCACCGCTGTTCCAGTTTAGCGACCAACGCCTGCAGTATCAGGGGCGTACCGTACTTGACAAGCTTTCTCTAAGCATTGCCAGTGGCGAGCGCGTGGCACTGATTGGAGAGAGCGGTGCGGGCAAATCGACACTGCTTAAAGCGCTGCGCGAGCAGCATCCCGATCAGGTTGCCTGGTGCCCCCAGCAACCCGGCCTGGTGCCTATACTGAGCACCTTTCACAATATCTATATGGGCGCATTGGACAGTCATTCACTGGCCTACAATCTGCTCAATCTAATCAAACCCCTGCCCGGTGCGCGGACTGCCGTTGAACCTATAGCCAAACAGTTGGGACTCGAGCAGCAACTCTTTAACTCAGTCGACACTCTCTCTGGCGGCCAGCAACAGCGTGCCAGTATCGGCCGCGCACTGATTCAACAGCGGCCCATTTTTCTCGGCGATGAACCAGTGGCCAATGTCGACGAATATCAGGCTGATGCGCTACTGCAACTAATCTGCCAACAGCATCAAACCGTGATACTGGCCCTCCACGATATAGACCAAGCTCTGTCCATATGTACCCGCATTATTGGCTTGCGAGATGGCACCATTGTTCTCGATGCGCCCAGCGATCAATTGCAGGCCAGTGATCTCGCTGGTCTCTATGGCGCCAGCTAACTTTGATGTCAGTGCCTAACTCAAACAAAACCTCTGCCAGCGCCCTGCGCAATATCAGCTTCTGGTTTGCCGTTTCAGCCCTGATCTGTCTATTGTTGGTAGATCTCGATATCAGTACCGCGGATCCCTGGGCGGAACTGAGCCTGATGGCCGCTGGTGCGCTAAGCCCCTCGGTATGGTCCTGGCCGACACTGCTCAGCAGTCTGGCGAATACCTTTGCCTTTGCCCTACAGGGCGTGACGCTCGCAGCCATAGCCGGCTTTGCTCTGGCCCTGGGTTATCGCTTTACCTTAGTGCGGGCATTTTGCGCCTTTATCCGTTCGATCCACGAGCTGTTCTGGGCCCTGCTATTTATGCAAATTGCCGGACTCTCATCGCTCACCGGCTTGCTGGCCATTGCCATCCCCTACGCCGGTACATTAGCGAAAATATATGGCGAACTATTTGAAGAAGTGGATCCGGCCCCGGCTAATAATCTACCCGTCAATAAAAGACGGCCCCTGAGTGAGTTTTTCTATAGCACAATGCCACTGGCATGGCGCTCAATGGCCACCTACACCAGCTACCGTTTTGAGTGCGCTATTCGCTCCAGCGCGATCCTCGGTTTTGTCGGTCTGCCGACCCTAGGATTTCATCTTGAAACGGCGCTTAGCGACGGCCAGTACAGTGAAGCTGCTGCCTTCTTTTATGCGCTGTTACTGCTGATCGGTACATTGCGTTTATGGCTGCACAAGCGACTACTGCCGGTGTATCTGGTGGCGGTTTTCTACTATCTGCCGCCCCAAGCGACTATCTCCTGGCAGCTGCTGGTGCGCTTTGTAAGCGAAGATATAGTGCCTGCCCCGCTCCGTGGACAGACTCTTGTGAACGCTGAAACAGTGAATAATGTAAACCAGTGGTTTTATGCTCTCTGGCAACTGCAGATTTGGCCAGGATTGATCAATACAGTGCTTCTCGGGCAGATCAGTTTGGTTTTTACCGGTCTCCTAGCACTGGTTTTGCTACCACTCAATTCATCGCTTTTTCTTCACCGTCGCTGGAAACGCGGCATCGGTGATTCACTCTTAATTTTGCTGCGCACTTTGCCAGAATACCTGCTGGCCTTTATCGGCCTACTGATATTGGGCCCCTCAATGTTGCCAGCCATACTGGCTCTGGGAATTCACAATGGTGCGATTATCGGCCATCTACTCGGCCGCTACACCGAAGAGCTCTGTCTGCGCGCCGACGCTGACAGAGGCATCACATTGTATTTTTATGAAGTGCTGCCACGAATTTATCGCCAGTTTTTGGCTTTTCTGTTTTATCGCTGGGAAGTGATTTTGCGGGAGACCGCGATTTTAGGCATTCTGGGTATTGCCACATTGGGATTTTATATTGACTCAGCCTTTGAGACCTTTCGCTTTGATGTTGCCCTGCTGCTGATTTTGGTTAGTGCCGCGTTGAATATTAGCGTCGATCAATTCGCTCGCTATCTGCGCCAGCGACTGCAACTCAAGACGGTGCCTGAGTCACTTTAACGCTTTCATCCGCTCTAGCCGCTTTAGCCTGCTTACCTTCAACCTTATCCATATGACCGCGCATTCGTGAAATCAATTCCGGTAAAACATTTTCCGGCATGTTGTGGCCCATTTCCTCGAGCAGCACAAACTCCGAACCCTGGATTAATTCAGCGGTATGAACACCATGCGGCGGCGGTACCAAAGTGTCATCAACACCATGCATCACCAACGTGCTGGCTTGAATACTGGCAACATCTTCAGAGCGGTCACCGGACTTAAACACCGCCATCAGCTGCCGCGGCATTGATTCAGGATAAAAACCCCGGGCGCGCATCATCGCGTCCCGCTCAGCGGCAGCATCACCCTCCGCAAGGTCACGCAAATTGCCCTCTGCGCGCTGTGTCGGCGAGGGTAAGTGCCGCGCGCCAGTTGAAGACATAATCGAAATCAAACTACGGGTATGCTGGGGATATTCCGCGGCCACAACCTGAGCAATCATGCCGCCCATGGAAGTACCAATAATATGCGCATCCTGGTAACCCAGCCGATCCATCAATGCCACTGTATCCGCCGCCATATCACTCAGCGTGTAAGGGGCATTAACCGGCAGCCCGAGCTTTTGCTTAATCAGCTGTAACCATATAGTCGGCTGGCCCCAATCATCGAAACGGGTGGACCCGCCAACATCTCGATTATCAAACATCAGTAGCTCATAGCCACCCTCTACCAGGCCCTTGACCAGCGTATCGCCCCAGACAACATTGGAGCCGCCAAGCCCCATAATAATCACCACCTTAGGTCTGTCTGGGTCTTCACCCACAACTCGGTAGGCCATATCAATTCCATTGACTGCGACTGTCTGCAGGGGATGGGATTCAATGTAAGTGCGGGAATACTCGGCACTTACCAAGGGCGCAGCTAAGATAAATAGAAGCGTTAAAATAATCGTTTTCATAATCCTATCCTTATCAAACAGTCCATTACGCGACCAATGAAGCCAGCACCGCGCGTTTTCCCTCAAAGGGCCGCCGTCCGTGCATCACCAAGAAATTATCCAAAACAGCAACATCACCGGACTGCCATGGAATATCAAATGTCAGCTCGTCGGCCAATTCGATGGCCAGGCCCATATGGGCGCTATCAATAGCCGAACCATCACCAAAGCAAATCGACTTTTCGCCACTGTTGCGGACATCTTTCCAACCGCGAAAGGCCGCGATCAACTGATTAAAAAAGACTGTTCGGCCATCCTTTAGTTGACGCACAGCCGGCAGCACCGGGGTAGTCACACTGAGAGAACCGTCATCTTGCCACTGCCAGTCATAATTTAAATGCCTAAGCTTAGTCTCGGCCTGTTCTCGATTTTCAGCACTTAAAGTGCTCTGCCAACTGCGGCCCTGACCTGAATCCAAATCCTCTTCCAGAGGCATAGTCTGGGAATAGCGCACGCCCTTATTCTCGCAATCTGCCACAAAATCGGGCAGTTGCTCTCTAAGTTGCTGCAGCAAAATATCCGATCGGCAGATCGGTGTAGCACCACCGCTCTCGGCGGCTTGCTCGCAGAAAAAGAATAATTTGGAGGGGTAAACCGGTGTCTGGGCCATTTCATGATGCAGGAAAATAGACACCGTTGGCGGTGCTTCATTGGCGGTAAACACCAACTCAGTTCGATTGCGCCTTACCGCATTGGACAGGGACTCGGCATAGGTGAAATTAAGCCAGTCAAAAGCGCGAATAAAGGCATCAAAATCGCCGTCGTCTGCGACACCAAAACCGCGAAATAAAACCGCGCCAGTGAGTGCCAGTTGATCTTCGATATGATCTCTATGCTCAACAATCCACTCGGCTATAACAGCCTTGCTTGCCGGGTGATCCGAGGAGAATGCCAGCGGAAAAACCGCCTCAGCATACAGCTGCTGTCCGCCTAGATTAATTCTCTCAACATTGAATTCGCTCATATTATTTAATCGTAAATCGAGTGGAAGGTATTAAACGCAGCTTCGCAAAACTGTGCCGGATCATTAAAGCGATGGTTCTGATTGAGCGCTGAAATAGCGTCCATTTCCTCATCGTTTAACGTGAATTCAGTCAATGTTAAATTCTCAATCAAACGCTGAGGATTACTGGTTTTTGGAATCACCGCCGTGCCTCGCTGAATACCCCAGCGCAATACCACCTGAGCCGCGGTAACCCCATTTCGCTGTGCAGCTGCCAGCACTGAAGGATCGGTTAACACTGTATCATTGGCTCCGGCCATATTGAGTTCCACATAGGACAGTGAACCCAGTGGAGAGAACGCCGTGACTGCCATATTATAGGATCGCGCGGTGCGCAATAAAGCTTCCTGAGTAAGGTAGGGGTGAGATTCAATCTGCAACATGGCGGGCTTGATTCGGGCATAGCTCATTAGGTCGTGCAATAGCACTGCACTGTAATTACACACACCAATTTGACGCACCAGACCACTTTCGACCAACTGTTCCATAGCGCCCCAGGTTTCACTCAGAGGAACCTGGTCAAGCTCCATAGCGGGATTCTCAGCGCTGTGATCAAAGATCCACTCCGCTGGGTAACGATCATTAAAGTCCACATAGCGCAGAGCAATGGGGAAATGCACTAGATAGAGATCAATATAATCCAGACCCAAATCATCCATCGATCGGCGACAGGCCGCCTCTACATGCTCGGCACGGTGATAGGTGTTCCATAGCTTGGTGGTGATCCATAGCTCTTCACGACTGCAGAGACCCTCGGCAATGGCTCTCGCTATGCCCTCACCGACCTGCTGTTCGTTGCCGTAATCCGCGGCGCTATCAAGATGGCGATAACCAACTTTAATCGCTTCATAGACTGCTTGCGCAGCGCTGTCCTGAGTTATCTTCCACAGGCCCAGACCCACGGCGGGCATGGACTTGGAAGAGACTTTAACTCCGGGAACTTGAATAGCATCAGACATAAATATTCCTAATTTTCTAAGTAATGAGCCAAACCATTGGCCGTCATAAATTGATTGATATCCACTGCCCCGCCACTGGCCATAGAGGCCTGCGCCGCACTGGCGACAATCATTGACCAGAGTCCCTGCAGTGGCGTAGCCGCCGACACGGACTTGGCTTCCAGCTGATCGACAAAAGCAATGTGTTCAAAATAAGTGGCGCCGTGATGACCGCTCTGCTCTATTAGAGCAGGGTAAGTCACATCCATTGATTTGGATGGCCCCATCTCACCGGCTTCAATCGCCAGGGAGGCAACAGAGCCCTGCTGCTGATGAAAATTAAACACTTCTTTGGCGCTCAAGCGACCGCAGTCGCCACTGACAATGAGTTCTTCGCTAAAGTCATGGCAGAACATATTCAACGTGAAATTAGCCTTGGTGCCATTGGCATAATCAATTACCACAAAGGCATGATCATCAATATCTGACTTTTTACCGTCCCGTTCAAAGTCGATAAAATTCACCGCCTGCCCGCCGCTGGCATAGACCTTCACCGGCTGAGACTGAGCCAGGAGATTAATCAGATCAAAATAATGGCAGCACTTTTCCACTAATGTGCCACCGCTGGTGATATTAAATTTATTCCACTGACCAACCTTATCTAAAAACGGTGGGCGGTATTCGCTGAGGCTAATCGTTTTGATTTTACCCAGCGACGCTCTGTCCAGAGCCTCGTGAAAGGCCTCCACATACTGAGCCTTATAGCGGTATTGTAAACCGATCTGGATAAACGAGGGATAGTCTCGCGCCATAGCCTCGGTGGCTGCGGCATCTTGCAAGTCAGTGGCCATTGGCTTTTCTAAAAAGATCGCCTTACCCGACTTAATCGCGGTATGCAGAATCTCGAAGTGGGTATAGTTTGGCGTGCAAATAAATAACGCATCCACAGCGGGATCATTACAGGCGGACTCTAGGTCCGGGTAGCGGAGCAGCGATTTATCGGAATAACTGGCAAAGTTAGCCTCGGCAGTGTCCATGCTGTGCTTTTGAGTATCGTAGATACCATGGATTTGCGCGCGACCCAGCAAGGTCGCAACACGCATATGTTCCTGCCCAATAGTGCCGGTGCCGATAACGACCAAATTATGACTAGGAACTGGACGCTGATAGAGATACTGATCCCCTTCAGCTATATGTTGCTGCCCCGGCGCATCTTCGAAGAAGCGTAGTCTCGGTTTAGTCTTATTAGAATTATTCAATCTGGAGTCCGCATTTATTATTTTATTGTGCTTTTTACTAGCTTTTTACTAGCTTTTTACTAGGGCAAATTCCTGTCTCGCCGCATTCCACCATACCAGTATATTAATGCCAACCAGCGTCAATATCAGTGGCCAAAATGCCACGCTGATACCATCCACCAAACCAATCGGCGAAAACAGCAGATACAGTCCCACTACTGATGACGCCAGTGTGACTGCGCAGGGCACCGCATAGCGCCAGCGCTGCAAATCTATTTTGTCACTGCGCACAAAGGTCCAGGCCTGCCGACGGGGATAGAGCTGACCAATCACCAACATCATAGCCACTTCAATCACAAATAAAATCGCGTAAAGATGCAGAAAATGAATGGTCACCCAATCATCAAAAACAAACTTCAATAATCCGTAGGCAACCACATGAAAAACAATCGCCAGCTTTGCTGCCAATGCAGGCACTCGACGAGTAAATAGCCCGACAATCACGATAGCGATAACCGGAATATTATAGAACCCGGTAAAAATTCGGATAATTTGCCACAGTCCCTCGGGGGCAAATTGCAGCATAGGAGCCACCACAAAAGAGAACAGCGCAATCACCACCGAGGCCCGCTTGGCAATCTTCACTAGCTGCTTATCGTCCACTACCGCAGCACCCTGCCGCTGCTTCAATGGTAGGTAAATATCCAAGCAGAACAGTGTCGCTGCACTATTGAGCAGAGAATTAAACGAGCTAAATACTGCCCCCAACAAAACCGCCAAAAAGAAGCCCATGGCATAGGTGGGCAATACATCGCGGATCAGTTGCGGATAGGCCAAATCAATTGATGGCAATCCACCCTCAGAACCAGCCGGACCATAGAGATGAAACGCAATCACCCCGGGAATCATCATAATAAAAGGCACCAGCACCTTAAAAAATCCAGAGAACAAAACGCCCTTTTGTCCCTCAGCGAGATTTTTTGCTGCCAGAGTTCGCTGAATCACATATTGATTGGTGCACCAATAAAATAGGTTGGCAAAGATCATCCCAGTAAATAGCGTCGCAAAAGGTGTTGGATCACTGGGCCCACCAACCGCATTGAGCTTCTCGGTGTGAGTATTAGCCACTATATGAAGTCCATCCCCAACACTGCCATTGCCCAGCGCCGAAAGTCCCAACAGAGGCACTACAAGGCCGATCAGAAGCAAGCCCATACCGTTTAGTGTGTCGGACACCGCGATCGCTTTGAGTCCACCAAAAACGGCATATAGAGCGCCTGTGCTCCCGATCATGACAATCGTCAGGGTTAGCGCCTGACTGTATGGCAGGTCAAACAGGGCCGGCACATCAAATAAGCGCAGCACTGCAATAGAACCTGAATAGAGCACTGAGGGAATGGTTACCAAACCGTAGCCGAGCATAAATAACAACACCGTTAGGCGGCGCACATCATCATCAAATCGGTCGTTTAAAAATTCGGGAAGAGTCGAAAAGGCGCCAGCCAGATAACGCGGCAGAAAAATAAACGCCATACAGATGGTGGCCACTGCAGCGGTTACCTCCCAGGCCATGCTACTGAGATTAAATCCATAGGCCGAACCGTTGAGTCCGATCAACTGTTCCGCAGAGAGATTAGTCAGCAGTAAGGAACCCGCAATAAAAACAGCCGTTAGCCCGCGACCTGCGAGAAAATACCCATCGCGGGTAGCCACTTCGCCTCTACTCTTACGATAAGCGACCCAGGCAACCAGCAGCATAAAAAATATGCAACTCAGCAGCGTTACGCTCAAATCGGTCGTATTGATTCTATCCCCCCAAAGCCTCCATTTGCGAGCCTCTATGTGTGATCTTCTATGTAAGAGTCACTTTATGACACTGGTTATTATAATTATGTCGATCTGAGGCTCTAATATTAGCCTGATTCTACCGCAGTGTTAACCTAATTCGCCGATTGAAAAGTAAACCCTATCAGTCAGAACAACTATTCATCTTTTTATATACAACTGGAGTAAGCTAATTCTTCACAGAGGGTGATCTAATGAAAATAATAATAACACTGCTTCTCCTTACCACCACATTGACCGGCTGCAATCTATTCTCCGATTCCTATCAGCAGGAATCCCGAAAAATAATCAACTATCTACTGGCTGATATGCCTTTGCCAGACAACGCAGACATTCAAAAACAACCTACTGTTATTCTCGGAACTGGCACTGGTATTGCCGGTAGAATAGTACTGCTCTCACCGGTCAGCCCAGCCTCCAACTTGATTTATTACAGCGACGCAACACTGGGCACCGGATGGACTCTTGTTTCGTCCACTGTTGCAGAAGAGATTGTATTGACTTATACCAAAGACGGTCGCTACGCCACCATTGAGATCCAAAAAACCAATGGTCCCAGCTGGTTTGGCGGTGAAAGCGATAGTCAGATCATTATTTCAGTTGTACATCCAAGTGCCATTCAAGAGCAAAATCCCTACCTAGCTCTAAAAGAAATAAATGATCGTGACAACCTAGTCGTACTGAGCGATTAATAATACGCATCTAAGGCGTTAAAGTGAGTATGCTTAGATAAGCGAATACCTCTTTTGAAATTTCTCAGCAGTAAAAGTTGTCAGCTGACGTTAGCCAAAAAAAAGCCCCCGCTAACTGGGGGCTTTTTAACCTGATAGAGGCTAGGCTTTTTTCTGCCAAATTTTACCAAACAGCATAATCGCAACAACCAGCCACCAACCTGCTCTAATCGGATTGCTAACAAGGCTCATTTCCCCAGCTGTACCCGTACCCCAGTCAGCTATAAAACGAATTGCAGAGGCACTATCAGCCCCAATTTGTGACAGCGAATAAGCTGTGCTAACAAGGTTTAGTTCCAATAGTGCTGAAACCGTCAGACCATTGAAAATGATGCCTGCAGAAAATAGTGACAGCAAAACTTTCACCACAACTGAGTCGGCACTCGTCAGATGATTGGCGGCACGAAAAGCCACCCATAAAATGAAAAACACACCGGCAAGATAGATTGCGTTGGAAATTAAGAAGCTAGTAAATACGCTCCATATTTGAAACTCATTCATAGGACTCTCCGTTATTATTATTGTAGTTTTTTGACTATATCGGGATCAGGCTACAAGATAAATTCACCAATGTATAGACCGGAGATTTAATCACGCCTGATGTTAGATAGTTCACTAATTCCATCAAGTAAATTTTCGGTAAGCTTTTCGCCATAGATCTCTACCTCAAACCAGTTGATAAAGTCAGGTTCAAACAGCAGTTTCCAATAGCCCCAAGAGCGTTTTCCTATAGCTGTTTTCATCACCCCTAACCTTAAGAAATGCACTCTCATTTTTAAATGACTTTTGTCGACAAAACCCTGCTGGACCTTTTGATAAACATCACAGAGATCTACCATACAGGTATTAACAAACATTGCGATGCGCCACTTTTCGCCATCGGTTAAGTCCTCATCAGCCCAATTTTTTGCCGAAAACTCTGCATACTCTGAGTCTTTGGCTGACTGGAAATAGCGCTCATACAATCGGTTACTGGTTGAGTGGCCGAATTGCGCCCTAGTGATTTCATTCTGCTGATGCACCTGCACACCGAGATAGAAAACAGAAACGACCACACCAAAAGCAGCAATAACTTGAACGGACAAAAGTACTATTTCTGACATAAAGATTCCCTCTAAGATTCCCTCAGACATTGTCATAATGACTAAAACGATGCAAGTAGATAAACATTAGAAATTTAAAGACATTATAAATAGAGCTCCATTTGATTTAGAACGTTCCATGATGAAGAGCTTGATATATTAGAGAACTGGTAAGCGAATGAGCTGTAGACCATCTCCAATAATGGCGCGTATAGATGAGTAACAGATCAACATTACACCGCGGGCCCCAGATAGATGAGCACCTCCGTTCAAAAAATGATCCACCTTATTCAAGACTACCGCGGACAGAACAATGATCTTGGCCATAAGTTTAGCGCCGCCACCATCAATGATATCTGCAACCATATCCAACTTCCCTTTTTAGCTGAGCCTCTAACAATATCTGGGCACTCCGAGAAAACCCGCTTTTCTCGCAAGAAAGCATTAGAGCAACTCCGGTCATTTGGCCAAAATACTGGTGAGTTTTACTTTGCTGAGGCCATTCAGCCGTCAATTGTAACTAGGGTTACAGACAAGAGCGCCCGGGCAAGATGGATACATCAGTTAATTCAGGAGGGCGAATCAAGAGCCGAGGCAATTGCGCGGGTGGTTGAGCTATGGCAGGTTCCAGACAACGCACCCGATCTTAATAGACTCTCTGTACAGCGCGAGTATCAGCAATGGCTTAATCAGCAAACTGATAGATCAATCTAAAATTGGCTGTTTAAAATTGAAGAGTTAAAACCGAATAAGTAAACAGCGCAGCAGGTAATAGCTAGGCGATCTTTTTGAGAGCATTGGGTTTAAAGCTTTAGACTTAGGGCTATAGTCTCAGGACGAAAAAATTTACAATGCCTTAAAACTGCCAAACAATAATAAGTCTATGGTCGATCAAGTAGAGAGTAAAAAGCCTTATCTGGAGAAGCGATTCCTATTATTGCTGCTGGCGCCCTTTCCCATATGGATGTACCTCTATTCCATAAACGGTTCTAGCTATGGTTACAGCCTGGAGTTCTTCCTAACCTTTGCACTACTCTACCCCTATGTTGAAGAGATTGTATTTCGCGGCCTAATACAACCAACCTTGGGAAAAAAACTACCTGGCAGCAATGCAATAATCTCGAACGCAAATATTGTTACCAGCCTGCTATTTTCCTCAGCACATCTGATTAACCATTCCCCGCTTTGGGCTCTGGCAACCTTTATTCCTTCATTGATTTACGGCTATACGATGGATCGCTACAAGACTTTGTATGCGCCGACAATTTTGCACTGCGTATACAACGCCGGCTACTTTGCAGTAGCCGGCCAGATGTAACCTTATAGTCTTTTACTTAAAGCTTCAGCAGTCGTCTTCTAAAGAACAGCGCCAGCCCAATAAACATTAACAACAACAGTGACATATCAGGTGACTGATTAACCGCAACAGTACAACCACCGCCACCACTAGACTTATTAATTGTCAGAGCAGCAGAGGTCACAGTTGTACTATCAGTTCCATCGCTGATCATTGCCGTCACCGTGACGCTGCCACCTGTATTGCCTGGAGTTATTGTCGCAGTGTAGACACCCTCCCCTTGAGCGGTAAAGCTGCTTACGGAGGCGTCAGCAACAGAGGCTGTTGCAGTAACTGTCATACCTTCCAACTGGCGACCATCCCCATCAACCGCGGTCACAGTCACTGTGGCAGTAGTTGAACCGCCGGCATCCAATTCAGTCGCACTTAATGTAATCGAACTACCACTGCTTGGAGGGCCAAAATACAGCGTTGCTAAACCACTGGGATCCGTTACAGTGCCGTCGGCGACACCATCTGTGTCATTGGGGCCACCATCTTCGATAAACAGCTGTATGCAGCTATCACCGGCAGTTAAACCACTGACATAGAGGTCACTTCCAGGTTCAGGACAGGCGCCATTAGAGGCCGCCGCTGAAGAGATTGCGTTAGTCGCGTCGACTACAAAATCCTGCCAACCAATATTCTCATCGATAAACTTTCTGAACACTGAATCAGCTGGGATAGCAGAGGCAAGTGGCAATACCAGATTATAAGACTCACCGGCCGCAGCACCAGAAACGGTAAAGTCGAACAGACCGCTGGGGTATTCATAGTCATCATCAGCAGAGCCAGTTACCACTACTAACTGCTCTTCGCTAAGACCTACCGAATTGGTACCTGCAGAGAACACAGAATCACCCAGAGCAATAGTAGTACCCACTGGTGCCTGCATTACCTGAATGGAATCACCACCTACTGGCGCCAGATAGCTTTCAACAATATTGTCTTGGTAATCTGGAATGCCGTCGCCATCAGAGTCATCTAAGCCCTCTTCAGCGTCGAATATGCCATCGCCATCGGTGTCCACTGTGGCTTCAAGAACCAGTTGCTCAACCAGTACTTTTAGTACCACTGATTTAGACGCGCTTAATAGCGGGCTGCCATTGTCAGTTACCTTAGCGGCAACCGATACAGTTCCTGCCTGCATAGCACTTGGATCAAAAGTCAGCACCCGATCTGTGATCGAAACACCGGCAAGATCGCTCGTGCTAGGGTCCCATTCAAAGGTATGAGTATCCGCTGTGTTTTGGTCTGTATAGGTTGCAGTGACTGTTACCAAACCATTATCAGCTGAGACAACTCGCCCTTGCTGTTGGTTTTGCGTAATGGCAAAACTCAACTGCGGGGCAAGATTCTCTTCGACAACCGTAACGGTTCGTTCAGTCACAGCACCCAGTGCTGCGTTGGTTGGCTCACCCAACGTGATAACGATAGTCTCAGGGACTTCAGACTCCGCGTCAGCGACAATATCCAGCATCACAGTTGCCGAAGAACCTTCAGTGATCACGACATTGTCACTGGGGACGTTAAAGTCATCAGAGAGCGCGGCTGTTCCACTAAGGGTAAAGGGAATCGTTACTGGGTAATCCGCTGCATCGCCGCTCATGATAAAGCGGATTTCAACTTGGCTGCCCTCAGTGGTAACAGAGGATGGCGTCAAGCTAACCAGTGGCACTACTTTGATCGTTTGAACTGCCGACTCAGTATTTCCAGCGGCGTCTTCAACAGACCAGGTGTTGCTGTAAAGTCCCGATTTAAGCGTATTCTCCAACAAGTTAGCAACTGGGGTTAGGGCGCCATCTTTGTTATCTACAGCAGATGCCTGGCCAAAATCAACAGTTGTCATCAGACCAGTAGCCGAGACAATAACATCTTCAGGAAGGGTTAATACAGGTGGCAGCTCATCCTTAGCTGGATCTGAACCCGCGGCATATTCATCGGCATTGGAAATACCATCGCCATCCAAGTCAGCACTGGCGTCATCGGCATTATTGGGGTCTAGACCGTTTGCCGTTTCATAAAAGTCCGGTAATCCGTCAGCATCAGTATCGAGAACTACAACCGACACTGTCGCCGTTTTAGTTGTGGTATTTGAGGCCGCATCAGACACAGTGAAGGTTACAAGCGTATCGCCAATAACAAATTCACCTGGGCGATCGTCGCTAATATTGGCCGTGATATCACCGTCTTTATTATCCTCTGCTGCCAGAGCAGCAAAGAACTCAGTCAAACTGCTGGCAGTCGCGGCCACTACATCGCCGGGCATATCCACATTAATGGTAATGGAACCTGGAACCGTCAACTCAGGCACAACAACATCCAAACTAACAACCACTGCAGCAACGGCCGTGCCTGAATTACCGGCGGCATCTTTAGCAGTAAATGTTAGCTGAGTAGTACCAAACGGGAATATGGCTGGTGCATCATTGCTAATTGCAGTAACCGTCCCATCAACATTGTCAGTGGCTGAAGCAGATGCAATAAGAGCGGTGATAGCCGCCAGTGATCCCGACACCCCTTCAGATGTGCCCAGCACTGTCAGCGTCGCAGGTACATTGATCACTGGCGCCGTCTGATCTGTCACAGTCACTGTTGAGGTTACAGCTACAGCTTCGTTGTCTGAAGTATCTGTTGCAGTGAAGGTTATAAGGTTAGCACCGAGCACTAAGGTCGTTGGCGCGTTATTCGCCACAGTAACAGTGCTATCAACATTGTCACTAACAATAACCGAAGCTAGAAAGCTCACCACTGCCGCGTCGCTAGCTGGAGATCCCGAAACATTTAAAGCTGCCACCGTAATCGGCTGTGGCGCAGTAAGCACTGGCGCAGTTTGGTCAGCGACCGTTACTGTAGTGCTGGCAGTCTGTGTGTTGTCGGCAGAGTCAGTGGCGCTAAACTCAACAACCGTAGCACCCAGCGGGAATAGCGCTGGCGCATTATTGGTCAGGGTAATTGCAGCATCGACATTATCCACTACAGATGCCGTCGCCAGGAGTGCGACCAGGGTCGCCTCAGTAGCTGCTGTACCTGTTGCATCAACAGCAGCAATAACCGTATTCGCTGGTGCAGTCACAACCGGAGCGGTTTGATCCACAACGGTGATCACTGCGGATGCAGTGCTTGCATTGCCTGCCGCATCAGATGCAGTAAAGGTCACTGTTGTGTCACCTAAAGCAAACTGAGTCGGTGCGTTGTTGGTGACAGAGGCTTCACTATCTACATTATCCGCTGCCGATGCACTGGCTATAAAGCTAGCGATTGCAGAAGCAGTGGCTGCTGTACCAGTGGCGTCAACTGCAGCTACTGTGAGCGAAGCAGGAGCAGTGACCACTGGGCCTGTTTGGTCAGTAACCGTAATCGTTGAGGTGACTGCTACAGCAGCATTGCCCGCAGCATCTACTGCAGTAAAGGTTACAACATTGGCACCCAGAGCTAGCGTTAGTGCAGCGTTATTTTCAATAGTTACCACGCTATCAACATTATCGGTAACAGCTGCGGCGCCTAAAAATTCTGCCACTGCAGAGTTAGTATTCGGCGTTCCCAGTTCGTTTACTGCCGCAACAGTTATAGCGTCAGGTGCAGTAAGAACCGGCACAGTTTGGTCAGCAATCGTCACTGTGCTGCTAGCGGTGCCTGACAGTCCTGCCGAATCACTCGCACTAAAGGTCACAACGGTGACACCCAGAGGGAATTGATCTGGAGCATCACTCGTCAGAGTCAGCTCACCGTCGACATTATCTTCGGCCGATGCTGCCGCTAAGAAAACAACAATGGCATTATTAGTGGCCGCAGTACCGGTCGAATCACCCGCCGCAACAACAATAGCGGATGGTGCACTCACAACCGGATCGGTTTGGTCAGCAACAGTAATGGTTGTCGATCCTGAACTGGTATTGCCTGCGGCATCAGTTGCAGTAAACACTATAGTGGTGTTGCCTAATGGTAACTGGGTGGGCGCGTTGGTAGTAATAGAAACGTTGACATCAACATTATCCGTTGCTGATGCACTGGCAATAAAGCTAACAACTGTCGCGTCGGAGGCAGCGACACCATTGGCATCAATGGCTGCAACTGCAGTTGCGCTTGGCGGCGTTATCAGCGGTGGAGTTTGATCCGTTACCGTGACAACCGAGCTGGCAGCACCCAGATTGCCGAAGGCGTCGGTGGCGCTAAACACGACGGTCGTAGATCCAAGGGGAAAAACACTATCGGCACTGCTGGTGATAACAACAGAGCTATCAACATTATCTAAACCAGTTGCGTTATCCAAATACGCAGTAATCGCATCGGTACTGGTTGAAGTACCGGAGGCATCAGTCGCCGCTACTGTTATCGAAGCCGGAGCCGTAATAACAGGGCCAGTAACATCTTTACTAACCTCGAGTGAAGCCGTAGCTTGCTCAGAACCAGATTGAGCGGATGCAGTCACGGTAATAACGCCTTCATTTAATCCACCAGCATCAAGATTATTCTGAGCCCAAACACCATCAACACAGCTGCTCGGTGAACCTACAGAAGTTGATGTAGCACCACTTGTCATCTCAATGAAAACAGCAGCTTGGGCACGGTTACAAGTCCCTGAAACCGAATAGCTGTCGTTATTATTATCGCTGTTAATCAATGGCGCGGAGGTAATCGCCACCGATAGAGATTCTGCAACAGCAACACTCTCAGCGACAAAGGTATAACCTGCGGCATTGGAAGACTTTGAAAAATTAATAGTAGTTGCAGTAAAACCACTTTGAGCGGTGAAAGGCAGACTATAGAGCGCCGCTGGGAGAGTAGTACCATTCGGCCACGAACCGCCGAAATCAAACCAGCTTGTATTGAGGAATTTATCCGTCGAGCTGTCGTTATCAAAATCACTAGAATCGTCTTGAAATTGTGCGGCACCGGCCAGACCAGTGCTCAGCAGGCCTGTAACATCCCCAGCTGACAGTTTCGAACTATCAAAATGAACTCTCAAGCCCAAACCAGTAGTCAAATCATCATCTGTGGCTTGATAGCTCACAGTAAGCGTTACGCTATCCCCCCCAGAGATACCCGACTGAGACAATACTCCAGTGACGGTTTGGTTTTGAGCGGATACAAACCCGGACAGGGTTAAAAGAAGCGCGAAAGAACTTATTAGACGAAGCATGAAAAATCCCTAAGATTTTCAGAAAAATCAAATGGTGTTATTGGGTATCATACTATGCAATTAAGCGCAGTCTATGCAAATTTAAATCGTCAACTAACAACCTATTTAAAATTTTAGTAAAACAGAAGAATTCACAACAGATCTACAATACAAGGCTAAAATCATAAAGATGCTAGAAATAGCATAATCCAGAGGACTTTTCGGCGCGCAACCTACCAAACAACCAAGTGCGCTAATCTTCGATTAGCAGAGAGTCCCTTACCTAAAGAAGGTGAAAGTTAGCCGGCAGAGAGAACCCGCCCAACTTCACACCCCGATCCTTAATAGCCACTTAGTCGTTTGCCATTAGGACCCTCGACTGTATTGATCTCAGACTGCCATCTACCATAGGGAATCTCCACAGACAGCACAATTGGCACCCAACCGCTTTCCTTACCCGCCGGCGGCTCAACTATATGGCCGTGATCAAGCTCTATCAGGTTGACCTTATTACTGTTCGCCCTCTCAGGCTTGCTCAAAAAATCAGTCGGCTTGTTAATCCAGTTTTGCTGTATATCTTCCACTTTCGCTTGCAGCGAACTGAGATAGGCCTCGGTATAGATCTCTGGGTAATCCGCCTTTAAATTTTGAAAGGTTGGCTGGTCTTTAAACCTATACCAGCGATACTTAACCTTGCTGCCATCATCCATCTCTGTCATGTACTCAGTTGAGTCGCAGCCATTCTCTGCAGCGCATATCCAGCAGGCGTAATCGATAAAATCATCATCCGCAGCAAAAAGCTCAGAGGTATTACTTCTAACTTCCGCCTCAAACTCTAAATCTGCAGAGGTCTTCACATGAGGCATTAAAGAGGTGGGGTTTGGCTTGTTCGAAATGGATAAACTTTTGAGTGTCTCTGGCACAGCACTCTCAGACACCGAGAGAAATTGGTAATCAGCTGGACTGTCTCCAGAGGTCACCTTGTAATATTGGCTGAAACCTCTTTCAGCTCTATTGCGCCAATCATAAAAAAGGTTGACGCCACGATCGACCGTCTCAGTAGTCATTGTCATACCAGCTTGAAAGGCTAAATTATCTCCACTTGACTCGAATTCTGACTCGTCCCCTTCCCCTAAAAACTTAAACTCACCTGGCTGTGTAACCTCAGTTTCGGCCCATTTCTCCAGCTCCACAGGATGAGTAAATGCATTGAGGTCTGTCGCTAATGAATTGGCATTGATCTGGCCATTAAAAAAATCGACAAAATGGTTGTAGGCTTCAACACCATAGCTCCTAGCGCTTAAGGAGTGCGGTTCGATATTGTTAAGCGAGGGCACGTTTGGCAAAAAGGCCTTGGCATAGATGTCGCCATTTTCATCTAGCGCGGTAAAGACAGATGAATTATCCCGCTCCGCGCCAATGCTAATCCGACCGGCAGGCGTAAAACCAAAGGTGTCCTGTTCCCTAGACCAATAGTGACCTGATTGATACTCATCCAAACCGTCGGTGTACCAGTCTTGTTTGGTCACTACACTCATTAATTGGTCGCGAGAAATTCTACCCGCAACAAAGTCTTTTAATGGCTGCGTAGTTGCCACATTGCTGTCCCAGTCAGAATCCAGCAATACTTCAAGTGCATTCCACCTATCTATCCTGCGATACCAGAACTCCGGCACATAAGCATAAACAGGCCCGGAAAAATTTTCTGCCTCGGCAAAAAAGGTCCAGCTGAGCTTCCCTAAATCCTCCGACGTATCAGCATTGCCCCCTTAAACAGACCAATTCTCTCGCTGCTTACCCTTAATAAAGGGCAGCGCTAACCAGGCATGACCGAAGAACAACCCGCCCTCATCCTCATGGGTATCCTGATCTTCATCAAATGAAATTAAGTTAGGTGGAACCACTAATGTATTGGCAATCTGTACACCGCCAAGGTAACCACAGCCGACCCTCTTTTCATAAAAGCCCCATCCCATAATGGAACTATTGCCGTTGTAGAGATGAGTTGCGCCGCTGGCCATATACTTTGGATAGTATGATCGCCCCATCTTATCATCGGAGAAAATACCACCTTCAATACTCCCCAGAGATGAAAATGGGTGAGAGTTATTGGGCTGTAACCACTGTCCCCAAATACCCGCCTGAGCTTCCGACCTTATCGCCGAATCCTTGAAAATTCTTGAAAAAAATGACAACCCATACAAGCCAAGGTCTTTGCGCTCCTGCCCAGCCCAGCCGGATACATAGAGCCTAAACTCTACCGACCAATCAGCTTCGCATTGAAGCCCTACCGCTCCCTCCGGAAGCAAGACGTTATGGTGCTGAGTATAGGTCGCTGGCCGCTGATCTATATGATTGGCTATGGCCTCCGCATCAGTCACCGAAGCGTCTGGGGCTAGCACGCCATCAACAAGAGCGCTCCCAGAGAGACCAAACTGGTGCCTGAGCACCAAAATCCCATCAGTCAGGGCATCCGCCTGGCCGTTACCGTACACATTAGTGTCAGATGCCATTGCTGAGTTCACAGACAACGTGACCCCTATCAAGATGCTTAACAAACCTGTTCGGAACGTCATAATATTAACCAAACTCATTAACCCAAGTGAAATGCGTCTTCAACGATTTACAGTCACCTTCTATACAAGATTGCATATAACAATATTCAACTATAAATAGCTATATGGGCTTCGGGGCCATCAGTAACAAAAGACAGATCTTTATATCAGGCTCGACCAAGGCAAACCCTGTTATTGCGGACGAAAAATGGTCCAAAATAGTTGAGCTTTCCGTAGGGAACACACTTGGTTAGAACACAAAAGGTTGAACTATGTCTGGCTTGAAAAAAGCACTGCTGCCCTACGGAACAACATCTAGTGCACCCTCAATAGTGTTACCTGATACCGCTCTGTTTCTTTCAGAGCGCGGTTCATTAACCAAGAACTATTTTGAGAACGCCGTTGAGCTGTTGAATAGAGAGTATGAGGCTATTAAAAGCCTTGCTGTATTAAATGAGCTTGTCTACAGGGCGTCCTACAACTTTGTTCCTCGTGTTGGCCAACGCTACCACCTGTATAAAAAGGTCGATGACACCTATCTTTTAAGCATGATTGAAGATTGGACGGCATATGAGTTTGTCGTCACTGTAGAGTACACCGCCGACAGTGTCTGGAAAGATGTCAGCTCTTTTTAGCTAAAACATTGAGCCAAAAATCTAAGCTCTTTAATCTGAGCTCTCTAATCTAAGCTCTCTAACCTATGCTCTCTAATTTAAGCTGTCTAACCCAAGCTCTCCAACCTCAGTCTGCCAAGCTCGGCTGTCGCTCTAAAACATTGGCCCTGTAGAACGCGGGGATAGGAATAGATTTGCGGGTTTTCGGATCGACAAAGACCTGAGTTAACCCCCCTTTAGCTAAGAGCGTCCCGTCATCGCTATGATAGAGCTCAAATACCGCATCAGCACTCGACTTTCCCAGCCGCGAATAGCCAACAGTCACCCTCACCTCGCTATTACCACCGATCTCATTGATATAGTCACAGTGGATATTCACCGTAAAGATTAGACAGGGCGCGACAAGCGGATCCATGATATCCAGGCCAAGCTCTTCCATATAGGCACCAAGAACCTCATCCCCATAGACTAAGTAGTTAGCAAAATAGAGGTGCCCCTGAGCATCTAGATCGCGGAACCGAACTTTGACATTATCGCTAAAAGGTAATTGGCTTTGCATGGAGTGACTGTCCTCTGAGATCGCCAGAAAAATTCTGACCAAACACTAGTCTACGGCATCGAAAAAAAATGTAAATCAGCGACAAGTTTGATGACGATATTTAAGCTTTGCTTACTGGTTAGTGACGCTTTGCGATGACTTAGATTGAGGTAAAAACCTAATCAAGCCCACATACAACAGTGGCGTCAGTATCAGCCATGGCAACTGACTACTCAGCCTAATACTGCGATCATTAAACTGAAACAGAATCGGATCAAACCACATTCCCAATGGTGACAGCGGTGCCCAAGAGAGGTGCTTACCATCGGCTAGCTGATCATGATAGAGAAACATTTCGACAAAGATGTTTTGGCCGATAAAAATCACCATTAATAAGCTAAAAACACGCCAATTCCACTCTCTGTAGACAGAATCTCCACGTCCCATAAGTAGCCAGACCAAAAGTAGGCCACCGCAACATATGGTCCCAGCATCAGCCAGTGAATTGAGCAACCCATTGATATGCAGCGGAATCATCTGATTTAGAATATCCACTCGCCTAACACTGACACTGTCGCCAGCAACCAAGCCATAGTTAAACCACAGCTCCCAGCCAAGAGCGCAAACCACAAATATCGCACCATAAAATAGCAGCACCCAGGATGGAATTAACTTTTGGCGGTGTAGTATCGGAATCAGAATCAACGGCATCAGCGCAGAAAGATACACAACGATCACCAAACGTAGTTGCTCAAAGCTTAATAAATCCAAGATAGGGTCCCATCATTTCGCGACACTAAGGCCAGAGTATTGCTCTAGAACGAGCGGCAGAAACTGTGCTTTCTGCAACAAGTATACATCCGAAACTCTAATAGAAGACTATTACAACCCTCATATAGTATTTATCAATTTTAACTCGGCGTATCCGACCACCAAATGCCCTGCCTTTGCCCAGCAATCCAATTCTTCAGTCTCGGAGTAATAAACACATGTCTATCAGCGATCGATTACTCAAATATTTCAACCGGAAGAAGTCAACCTCTACCGACAAAAACCATACCCGCTACAGAAACGATATCTGTAATCACTGGGACTTGGATTATCTGTCTCTGGAAGAGATCGATAAGCGACTTGAGGCCGGTGATGTGGAAACCACTGTAGTACGCAAAAAGAAAGAGTTTTAAAAAGAGAAACCGTATGAAGCAATTCATTGTGATCTTTGTTTTGATTTTGGCCGCCTGCGGTGGCGGTGGCGGGAGCGACCCAACAATTCCCACCTCTGAAGCTCAGACGCCCATCGAGCCCCCTGTAGTTTCAGATGTTTCAGCATACGAAGAAAGCACCATCACACAAACAGTCGATGGGACGCTTGTGGAGCGTAGTTATCGCCTCCGCTACCCAGAAAACATCACGGAAGAAAAGTACCCTATTCTGTTCTTTTTCCACGATGCTGGAGGGGACGGCAAAGACTGGCTGGATAGCAACCCGGGGCTAGCCGATTTGATTGACGCGGGAGAGTTTATCGGTGTCTTTCCCGATGGTTATAAAAACAGCTGGAATGTGAGCGGTGAAACCAACGCCGACGATGTTGAGTTTGTCAGCCTAATTATCAATAGTTTTGACTCCACTGGCTTGTTTGATCTGAATAGAATCTATGCAGTGGGTATTTCAAATGGCGGCGGACTTGCCAACAAAATCGCCAAAGAGACAGGTGTATTTCAAGCCATCGCCCCCCTACTCAGTCAGCAAACCGAATCCATAATAGACACTGTGCCTTCGAAGGCACTATCAGTTTTCCAAGTTAATGGTGGCCTAGACACCTTGGTGCCTGTAAGTGGTGGCAATGGCTTTGCCAATAGTGTTTTTGTCTCTGCCCAAGTCAGCGCAGAAAACTGGGCGGAAAGTGCCAACTGCAATATGACAGCCACCAGCCAAATCCAAAACTGGGGCGAGTTCAGTGTTGAGGAGTTTACCTTTAGTGACTGCATCGACGGTCAAAAAGTTAGCTATATTATCGTTGTTGATGGTGAGCACAGCCTTACTTTTGGGAGCGACTTTAATCTCTATGATCGTATTTGGTCATTTTTTAAAGACACTGAGCCATTCCAAAAGATAAAACTCCTAGCCCTTGGCGATAGCTACACCATTGGTCAAAGTGTCTGTGAGTCCTGCAGCTTTCCAATGCAGTTAAAAACCGCTTTAGAAATGGAGTACTCCGAACGGGATCAGATTGACGTACAAATCATTGCCCAGACTGGATGGAGCACATCCAATTTAAAAGAAGCGATTTTCACCGCAGCCCCAGCGGCAGATTATGATCTGGCAACCTTACTTATTGGGGTCAATAATCAATTTCGAAAAATCCCCTTTAGCCTCTTTGAAACCGAGTTTGAAGAACTTGTTAACTCTGCCATTTCTTTTGTCGGAGGCGACCGCAGCAAGCTAATTATTCTCTCAATCCCCGATTATGCATTTACCCGATTTGGCCAAGGCAGCGGAGCCGCTACAATTACCGCAGAGCTCGAAATGTATAACAATTTTGCCCAAAACTATGCTCAAGAAAATAGCATTTCCTTCGTCTATATAACCGACATCACCGATCAGGGACTAGAAAACCCTGCCCTAGTAGCCTCTGACGGATTGCATCCCTCAGAAATCGCCTATGCTGAGTTTGTTGAGCGATTGCTGCCTCTAACGTTAGAAAAATTAAAATAGGCGCAGCACAGCTGATCTCTTAAAAAAATCTAGCAACCAGATTTATCAACCTAAAGTGCGCTATCCTATGGTCCTTAAACTACCTTCCTAAAATAAAAACAGCCGCAGTGCTAAAGGATAATCTTTCCATGGATCAACTGAAAGCACTACGATATTTTAGCAAGGTTGTAGAAACCGGCAGCTTTACCCGGGCTGCCGAAGCCTTTTCAGTACCCCCTTCTTCTCTCTCTCGGCGCATTGCCGATCTTGAAAAAACATTGGGTGCAAATCTACTAAAGCGCAGCACCCGAGTCGTTCAGGTAACTGAGATTGGTCAGCTGTATTTTAAGCAGGTAGAGGATATTCTCGCCCAGCTTGAGCAGAGTGATGAAACTGTGCGCAGCTATCAGGCTAAGCCCAAAGGGGTTCTGCGCATCAGTGCAATGGTCAGTTTTGGCGAGCGTATGCTGCTACCTCTGCTGGACGAATTTAAAACGCTCTACCCGGAGATTATTTTGGATCTCAGCCTCAGCGATGAGCTGTCCACACTGTCGCGAGATGATGTGGATATTGCCATCCGCGGTGGCTATGCCCCCAATGAACGAGTGCAGGCCGTGCGTCTAATGGACAACGAATTTATACCTGTGGCAGCCGCGAGCTATTTAGCCGCCATGGGCACCCCCGCAAAGGCTACTGAATTAAAACAACATCAGGGTTTGTTTTTTCGCACACCTGCAGGGCCCAGCCCCTGGTTATGTCAAATAGATGGCCAATGGCTAGACGTCTCAGGCTCACCGGTCATCATTTCAAACAATGGCAAATGGCTGGGGCAACAGGCGATTAACGGACGCGGCATTATGATGGCACCCAGATGGTTGATGCAGGACTATTTCGACAGTGGTGAATTACAAGAGCTATTTATAGAACCGACACTGAGAGTCAGCCAAAATCCGGACCTGGCCATTTATCTCCTCTATCAAAAGCAGCAGTATCTGGTACCGAAAGTAAAGGTTGCAGTGGATTTTTTGGTGTCACGCTTTGCAAACAGTTGAGGACAAAGCAGCCTACCCCAATCAAAAAGGGATACTCAGCCGGATTGCCGAATACCCCAATTAAAATACCTAAAGACTCCGATTAAAGGGCATTTGGCACTATTAATACCTTGCCATTTCTTCCTGGCGCGGCAGCACGAGAGACTGCCTCTTCGATCTGATCGATAGAAAAGCGTGAGTCGACATTCGCCTTTAAAACACCCTGCGCAATCAACGGAATAATCTGCCCAAAAGCCGCTTGCTTGGTCTTCATGTCGGCTGTCTGATACCACTTGGAGAGCCAAAAACCGCGTAGGCTAATATCGTTAAAGATAACCTTGCCCGTATTTACGCTTGCAGGCTGCCCCGAGAGCACACCATAGGCAACCAGCGTACCGCCGTAACCGAGACTATCTGCCAGACGGGTAAAGGTCTTACCACCCACTGGATCCAGTGCCAGCGCAATTGGCGCATTGTCTGTGGCAAGAGCGATCTGTGCTGCAAGATCAGGCCCATCGATCAAAACCACATCCGCACCCTTAGCCATTAGATCTTCCGCCAAGCCCTCGCGACGCACCACATTAACCGTTTTAATACCGCGCTGTTTTGCCAATTGGATAACGTAACCACCGACCGCGGAATTCGCCGCACTCTGAACAATCCACTTACCCTCTTCAAGATCGGTAAAACTATTTAGCATTAGCAACGCAGTCAGAGGGTTCACTGCTGACATAGCAAGCTGTTCAATCATTGTGGCATTGACTGGGCCGAGATTAGGCAAAGGCAGGAAACCGGTAGCCGGCGCCACTATCTCTTCAGTCCAGGTTCCCCCGCTGGCGAGGAGTACCAACTGGCCCACGGTTATATGCTTCACCTCAGCAGAGACTTCGAGTACGCGACCAACGCCTTCGCTGCCAGGTCTGTATGGTAGGACTGGATCAACACCGTATTTGCCGGCAATCTGTAATAGGTCAGATGGATTAATCGGCGCGGCCAACACCTCAACCCTAATATCACCAGCGCTCAGTGGCCGAGCGTTTTCGTGCTTTATCTCAAGTACCTCTGCTGGGTTGCCGATCTGACTAAACTCGATGTATTGCGCACCACTGGCAGCCTCATCACCATTACCTGCGAAAGAGATAGAGCCTAAAAAAAGCGCCAAAATTGTAATAATTGATAAATTTTTCATGATCTTGATCCATTACCTTTTTATTGTTGGTTAAACCTAATACCCCGTACAGGCATTATCGATTGTTAATAATTTTTTAATCGGCGACCCTTATATCACGCTGCTCTGAGGCGCCATAGAGCTTGTTTCGCTTGGCCGGTCAACTGACTCGCCCTCACCCTGCTCAAACCAGCGTCCAAGATATATACCCACTAGTGACCAGAGCGCAGCAATACCGGCCCCAACTAAGGCAACCGCAGCTAGCCCCAAACCGAGGCCCTGGGTTAATCCGGTGAATAACCAGGCCATCAGCATATCGCCGCCACGGTAGGCGACAATATCAATGACCGGCTTGGCCTTAAAGCGGGTTTCCCGATCAACTCGCGTAAACAGCATTTCCCGAGCCGGTCGCGTCACAGCATAGTTGCCAGCACGGCGAATCACCTGCAGGGCCACCACTGCGCCTAAAAAGGGTGAAACCGCCAAAATCAGCAAACCGACACAGATCATTACTGGAACCATCGCAATCGTAGTGGGCATACCAAATTTGCCAACAATGCGGCTGGTGGCAAATAAGCCCGTCGCTATGGAGAGAATATTTACCGCCAGATCCATTTGCGCCCAAACTGCTGTGCGCTCTGGGCGACTCAATGCGCTGAGCAAATTCTTTAACTCGAAATAGACAAAGGAGCTGATACCGGTATAGAGAAAGATAAACAAGCCGATGGCGAGTAAATAGGGGTTTGAGAAAAACATCTTAAAGCCAGCAAAGGGATTGCCGCCAATGGCTCCCCGAGGGGCTTGAAGTTCAGGTTCTTTATTATCAAGCTCTGATACTTTCAGTGACTGCAAATAGAAAATAATCGGGATCGGGATCAATAACATCAAGCTGGCAATCAGCATAAGATTATCGGTGCCTAGAGATGCAGAGAAAAATGAGGGTATCGAGGGCCCAACAAGCCCCCCGACACTGGCACCTGCAGCAATAATGCTAAACAGCCTTCCGGCCTGCTCTTTACTGAACAGATCAGACATAAAGCTCCAGAACACGGAAATATGGAACAGGCTAAAGACACTGACCCAGACATAAAATGACTTGTCCACCAGGGTTCGATCAGCAGCGGTCGATGCCAACAGATAAAAAACCACAAAGGTCAGGGCAAAAATAGCGTACATCGCTGGCACCAAAAGCCGGAAGCGAAAACGCGACACCGCTATGCCATAGACAGCCACCACCGCGGTGCTGATAAAAAAGTTAAGCGTCCACAGCCAACTGACCTCTGCATCAGTCCAGTCGCTGGCCATCGCATCCCGCACGGGCCGCAGAATGTAATAGGCGGACATCAATACCACCACAAACAAAAATGAGCAGAGAACAGCCTTGGCCTCCGACGCTTCAATCTTTGATATCTTGGTCAAAAAGTTGAATTGCGGATTATTGCTCGCTGGCATTGATTGCTCCTAGGCTGAAACCGGCCGGATTCCGTTTTTAACCGATTGTTATTGTTATTCTTCGCTAGGCGCAGGCGCATAGTCGTTAACGTAAGGACGGCTATTATTACCCTCTTGAAAGCGCAGATAAATGCCGCGATATGGGTATCTTTGTTGCTATAAAGACAACAATACAGTCTAAATGGTAACGGGTCACCACACTTCTCCCATCCTGCACCTAATACCTCTGTCATCCTCAGCTCATCACCCCTGTCATCCTCAGCGCATCACCCCTGTCATCCTGAGCGAAGCCGAAGGATCTCAACCAGCCCGTAACAGACGCTTCCATCTAACTCAAGGTAACAAGTTAAAAGCGAGCGATTTATTAAGGCCAAAAAAAAAGCCCTGGGTTAACAGGGCTCTTCTAGGGGGGGGGGTAAAAATGTGTATTTTCTTTGGGGAAGAAGCACGCACGTAAAGTAAGACCCCTATCTGCTGAAAAGTTCATAATTAAATAAACTTTTTTTCACTTAAATTATTATCCATGGAATTTAGCAGTCCAACTCGTTAATCCTGCAGCTAATCCAGTACCACTAAAACAGTAAAAACCCTCTGTATATTGTGCAGTTAAAGCGTGCTAGCCGTAATTTTGGCTTGCCGAATATGCAGCGGAGTTGTTCCCGACCAACGTTTAAATGAACGGCGAAAATTAGCCGAATTATTGAAACCCAACAATGCGGCAATTTCTGCAGCAGGTAAATCTGTGCCCTGCAAATACTCCAGCGCAAGCCGATACCGCACCTGATCCAGCAACGGCTGGAATCGAGTCCCCTCTCTGGTTAGCCGGCGCTGTAAAGTGCTTTCACTCATATACATCTGCTGGGCAACAGCTGCAGCTGTGGGGAATTCTGAGCCTGACAATAGTAGCAACTGCACAACCCGCTCACTCACTGCGCCAGAATAGCTGTCGTTAGCCAAAATCCGATCGCACTCGCGGCGAAACACATCTTGGGCAACAGGGTCAGAGGTAGAAATAGTCACCGCCAAACTCTGGGCATCAAAAGTCAGCCCGCAGCGACTAGAGTTAAACTGAATATTGGAGCCAAAGACCGACTCATAAAACGCTCGGTCTTGTGGCTGTCCGTAATTCAATTCAAGCTCGGCGGCTGCACTCTGCCTATCGGTAAGCAGTTTCAAGTTAGTCACCAAACCTGCATAGAGTGCATCTTTGTAAAACTGCTCTAAAGCCTGAGGAAGATGGGGTGCTGCGCTGCGCAACTCCACAGAGCCTTCACTTGCTATTAAGTCAATACGCACACTAGGGAGCAGCGCACGCTTGTAGCGCACCAATAATTTAAGCACATCATCCACCGTCGCACTGGTCATTAGGGCGTAACCCAAAATGCCCAGAGAAACCATATCCAACCGGGTGCCCAGTTTGATACCCAGCAAACTATCGTCCGCAAGCGCCAGAGCTCTGCCGCAAATCTCATCGGCTTGCTCGGCACTAAACAGCTGCGTCTTACTGAGGTCTAATCCTTCCAACCCAGTGTTTTCCAGTAGTTGAGTCTTGGAGATACCCTGCTCTGCCAACAGATCTATCAATACAGGCAACGCAAACGAAATCATAAGTACCTCAGGATAGCGACTAAAACTGTGTCATATAAAAACCTAACCAACAAAGTCGTGACAGATAAAACGATCACGACCAACCTATATTTGACGGTAAATGACTAGTTATTTGACTGCATTTGACACCCTATATTAGCAATCTGTCAATTACAATTTAAACAATGAGCGGTTCCCGCAACGCAACAAAAGGAGATCAGAATGGCGACGTATACTCTGGAGCACCCAGATAAAGGTCTGATTACGTACACCGATAAAAAACGCTACCTGTGGCTGATTTCCATGCTGATGCCAGCTTTCCCCTTGATGGGTGTGGCTGTCTTTTATCAAACCGGCATTCAGTGGACCCTAGCCCTGCCGCTGGCGGTCAACTATCTGATTCTGCCCTTTGTCGACTATCTAGTGGGCAGCGACGTCAATAATCCTCCAGAAGAACTGGTGCCTCAATTAGAAGCTGACAACTACTACCGCACTCTGACCATGCTTACCGTGCCCCTGCATTTTATAGTGCTTGGCGTAATGGCCTATGTTGTTGGCACCAGTGATCTGAGTCCTTGGATGGTCTTGGTGATGGCCATTATTGCCGGTGGTTACAGCGGCCTGGGAATTAACACTGCCCATGAACTGGGACACAAACAAACTGCGTTAGAACAGCTTATGGCGAAAATAGCACTGGCGGTTCCCGCCTATGGCCATTTTTGTGTCGAGCATAATCGCGGTCATCATGTACTGGTGGCAACGCCAGATGACCCTGCCAGTGCAAGACTGGGTGAATCCATCTATGCCTTTACCCTGCGAGAGATACCCGGCACCTTTGTGCGCGGCTGGAATTTAGAAAAGACCCGCCTCAACAAACAGGACAAGGCAACCTGGTCCACGGACAATAATATTTTGCAGTCGTATCTAATGAGTCTGGTATTACAGGGTACATTGGTTTATCTGTTCGGCTGGATAATGCTGCCGTTTTTAGCGGTGCATAACTTCTGGGCCTGGTATCAACTGACCTCCGCCAACTATATTGAGCACTACGGCTTACTGCGCAAGAAAAATGACAATGGCCGTTACGAGCGCTGCCAGCCACACCATTCCTGGAATGCCAATTATACTATGAGCAATCTGGCACTGTTCCATCTGCAGCGCCATTCCGATCACCATGCCAACCCAATTCGTCGCTATCAGAGCCTGCGTAATTTTGATCATATTCCAGAGCTGCCCAATGGCTATTACGGCATGTATCTACTCGCCTATATTCCATGGCTGTGGTTTAGGGTGATGGATAAGCGCGTGCTGGCCCTACCCCATATCAATGGTGACCTAAGCAAGGTTAATATACTGCCCTCAAAGGTTAAAGCGACCTATGCGCTGTATGGCCAGGGCCAGGAAATACCCCAGTAAGGCATTTATGTAGAACGGCCAGCAACCCATTTCCTTTAATCTTTTAGATCACAGGAAACCTGATATGAGCGTCTACATTATTGCCGCATTCATCTAGTTACCATGCATTATTTTCCCTTAAATAGGGTATTTTGAGTGGCGCAAACCTTTGAAACTACCAGCATTAAAAGCGATAGCGAATTTTAGCGATAACAGATTCAACCTGAACCCCGTCCCAGCCCTCTTTAATAAGCGCTCCTGGGCCCTCATCACCCTCATCACTGGAGAAGTAACCACCGCGACTGTAGACGAGAAAAATATCCGACAAGGGGGCTAACTGATAGCGATAACGCACCTGCAACGCCGTATCACTGAGACTGAAATTCGCCGCTGCACTCGTGGACAGGCCCAGAGTACCATCGCTATTGAGCTGATAACTGTCGACCTGCTCCGCGTCTATTCCCACCCACTGGAATTTTAAGCGCACTTCCTGACGCGCCGATGGGTACCAATCAAAACGCAGATCGGCATTAAAGCGATCAGCCTCAAACCCCGCCAACTGGGCTGTATCGAAATCCCAGATCAACCATTCCTGTAACTTTTTATAACGAAGGCTGGTACCCAGAGTGACGGTTTCGCTTAGGTATCTCTGGGCACTAAATTCGAATCCCAAGGTAGCCTTTTGAATATCATCATATTTAACCTCGGCCTCAACATCGAAGGTTAGGTCATTGCCCCGCGGACTTGAGTAACTGACTTCTAACCAATATCTAGGTGGTTTAGCCAGCAGGCCATTGCCTCGGGTCAGCCGATCGTCCCAGCGCGACGCCGTGCCTCCAGCTTCTATAGCTAGTTTACGAGTCGACTTATAGATCCAGGTATGCTCCCAGTTAGCGCGTAATTGGAGCCGATCGCCCTGAGTATTCTCCACATAGTCATATTCAAACAGCGTACTGCTGGAAAGAATATTTGAATCAGCTTCATACTCCAGACGATCGTGGCGCGTGCTACCGGAAAACTCTCTGAAGTCATTGCGCTTCATAAAGCCCATATCGTTCATATCAAACTGATCACCGTAGTGAGATAAATAGACACTGTGGTACCACTCATCATTGGGCGCATAGGACCAACTAGCCCAACCCGCAAAATCTTGCTCGTCCACGGACACCTGACCGTTAACACTATTGCCTTGTTGCTGAATATCGGCATGCAAAACCTGCCCGCGAAATTCTGTGGTTTCATCTTTGCGCCAGATCATATCTAGCACTTGCACTGTCGCTTCCCTATCGAGAATAGACCTCTCTGCGTAGGTTAAACGATGTCCAAGAGTCAACCCATCAACCGTGCGCTGAACCCTACTGGATAGGAAGTCACCGCCATAATTACCTTTGGAGTCATCCTCTCTAACAACAAAAAGGCCCAGGTCAATGGTCTCACCAAAATGGGTCACCTTGGCCGCGAGATCAATATCCACGAGGCCACCGCCCAGTCCCGCAGGACCAGCGCCGATGCGCCGGGTGTAGAGTGTTTGATCACCATTGCGAATATTGCTGCTAAAAAGGGATTGGTTCTCGGTAAAAAATGGCCGCTTTTCAGTGACAAAAGTTTCAAATGCTGAGAAGTTAACCACCAGATCATCACTCTCCACCTGGCCAAAATCAGGGTTGATCGCACCCGTTAGCTGGCTGCTGCTATTGGGTCGCCAGATAAAATCCAGTCCTGCATTAAACTCCTCATTAAACTCTTCATTAAACTCCCCATTAAGTGCGCCACTGGACGCGCCTGATGAACTGTCTTGCAGGTCACTGGTGAAGCTAATATAGGGGAACCAATCTAAGGTTGAGGTAGACACCTGCTCCACTTCTAATGGATGCCAGTCCTCCATAAAAGTGGGTCGCGAATAATAGGCGTTGGGGAAAGCAAAGCGCAGAGATTCATCAAATACCACTCTGGAGAACCACAGAGCGATCTTTTTACGACCATCCCCAGCATCAGTCATGGGTGCCACAGTCCAGGGAATATGGATTTCGCTATACCAGTAATCCTTATTCGACGATGTTTGCGAGTACCAGGTACCATCCCAGTCTCCGGAGTAGTCGCCCGGCGTCACTATGCCATCCTGCTGCGAATTAGCCGAGCCTACGGTAAAGTCATAGCCGGCAAGCGCGGTGCTATCAAAATCGATGCTGACAATATTTCGATCTGCTTCAATCTGTGCGTCGCGGGCAAATTGTCGATTCACACGTTTTACTGACGCCGGTTGATAATTGCTAAAACCAACAAAAATTCCGTCGGAATTGGTGATCACTCGTACCTGAGTACCATATCTTGCCGAGTCCCCAGTGAGGGGTTCCACGGTGACAAAGTCAGTGTAAATTTCGGCACCAGCCCATTCCTCTTCATCGAGAACCCCATCAATAACAATGCCGGCGGAAACAGTCGGAATACAGAGAAGACTGCAACAGAGAAACAACCATAGATGGCTAGGAGAATTATTTCGCATAAAAGAATCTTGTTATTGTTGTTTTAGTTCAAGGTTATCAGTCTATGGGATTGTAGCAAAAATGGCAGCTTTAACTGCTAAATCACGCTAACGCTCAGCCTTACTGTTATTACGCCGAGTACAATTTGGATAGCTAGCCCAACTCATTAGCCCAACTCATTAGCCTGACGAATCTTTGCTGGCGTGGTTGCCGACCAACGTTTAAAGGACCTGCGAAAATTAGCCGAACTACTAAAGCCCACCAAAGCCGCAATCTCTGCCACGGGCAACTCTGTGCCTTGCAAATACTCAAGCGCCAGTCGATACCTCACCTGATCTAGCAGTTGCTGGAATCGAGTCCCCTCTTTGGCCAATCGTCTCTGCAGTGTACTTTCACTCATATGCATCTGCTCGGCTACCGCGGCACCGGTGGGAAATTCTGAACGGGATAACAGCAGTACCTGCTTGACCCGCTCGCTAACCACGCCGGCGTAATCATCGTTGGCCAGAATGCGGTCACACTCGCGGCGAAAGATATCCTGAGCCACGGGATCTGAAGAGGTTATCGGCACTGCTAGACTGGCGGCATCAAAGATTAGGCAGCAACGGCTGCTGTTAAAGCGGACCTTCGAACCAAATATGGATTGGTAAAAGTGCATATCCTCTGACTGACCATAATCCAATTCGAGGCTAGCCGCTGCACCCCGATTATCGGTGAGCAACTTTAGATTGGTGATTAAACCAGCAAACAGTGAGTCTTTATAAAACTGCTCTAGCGCCTCGGGCAGATGGGCGGCTGAGCAGTGCAACTCCACTGTGCCAGCCCCAGGCCTCAACTCAATACGCACACTGGGCAGCACTGCCCGTTTATAACGTACCAATATCTTCACCATGTCGCCGGCGGTGGCGCTCGTCATCAGCGCGTACCCCAGAATACCGAGAGAGACTATTTCGAGGTTCAAGCCCAACTTGGCACCCAGCAATCGGTCACCGGACAGCTTGATGGCTCGGCCACAAATTTCGTCCGCCTGTTGAGCATTGAAGAACGTTGTGGCGTCTAAGTCCAGAGCACGCAAGCCGGTTGTATCCAGCAACTGGGTTTCAGATATCCCCTGATCAGCCAGTAAGTCGACTAATACAGGTAGTACTGGAGAGAGCATAAGGACCTCAAAGATATGGCAAAGTGACGCTAAATGAGTTGTTCATTGACGGTATTTGACACTGTCCTTTAGCTGGCTGTCAATTACAATACAGGGGTAAGATTGATTGCAAATACCATTAGTCGCAGTCTTACTGCGCGGCTGTTACTGTTATGTTAATGCGACTTTATTCTGGTATTGGTCTGTCCAGCCCTGCACAGCATTCACCTAAAGCCAAAAATAAAAAGAATAAAAAAAGAGGCAATTTCAATGCAAACATTTTCCAACAAAGTGGCAGTGATTACCGGTGCCGGCTCAGGTATAGGCCGCTACCTCGCAATATTACTGGCAAGATATGGCGCCAATGTAGCCGTCTGTGAGATCAATGAAGCAGCCCTCGCAGAGACCGTCGCAATGCTCGGGGACTTCCCGGTTAAAGTCTCCAGCCATTTGTTAGATGTAGCAGACAAAGCCGGAGTAGAAACCTTGCCTGCCGACGTTATATCTCAACAGGGTCATATTGATCTGGTTTTTAATAATGCCGGCGTTACCGTTGACTCAACCTTTGAAGATATGTCGGAAACCGACTGGGACTGGGTGATGAATATCAATCTGCAGGCAGTGATCAATTCCAGCCGCGCCTTCTTGCCCCATCTAAAGCAAAGGCCTGAAGCCGCCCTTATCAATACCTCCTCTATTTTTGGCATGATTGTGGTCGAACGACAATCGGTTTATCACACTGCAAAATTTGCCGTGCGTGGTTTTACCGAAAGCCTGGCCAAAGAATTCAAAGGTAGCTCGGTGCAAATACACTGTGTTCACCCAGGCCATATAGGAACCAATATTCTCGGCAATGCGCGGATTAATAAAAGCGAGGAATCGGCGAATGCCTTTCAACGCCTAGTGGGCAAGCTAGTCGGTTTAAATGATGATCAGGAAGCCATGGCCGAGTTCTTTCGGAAAAATGGCATGCACCCCAGTCGTGCAGCCCAGGTTATGCTCAATGGGGTATTGAAGAAACGTAGCCGAATTCTTGTCGGTACCGATGCCAAACTGATGGATCTGTGCCAGCGTCTCACACCTATGCACTACGAAACATTATTCCCGCTGTTTACGCTACCCCTAACCCTGTTGCGCAATAAAAAACCGCTTAAAGGCCTGCCCAGTATCTCAGGCTAATCCGTGACAACAGCCTGAAAGGATGGGGCATAGTCTTAAATGGCGGTAAATGAACCCTTAATTGACCGCATTTGAACCCCGCCCTATTACGCCATCAATTATACTGTAAATTCGAATTACTCGAAGGACCCCAAGGGAAACTAGCAATGTCGGACTCTTTAGCACAGCAACCAGATGCAGAATTAACCAGAGAGCACCGCGACGTTATTATCGTCGGTGCAGGCCTGTCGGGTATTGGCGCCGCCTGTCATCTCGCCGAAAAATGCCCTGAGCGCGACTATCTTCTACTCGAGTCACGAGAAGCCATGGGGGGTACCTGGGACCTATTTCGTTACCCCGGGATTCGCAGTGACAGTGATATGCACACATTGGGCTATAGCTTTAAACCCTGGGAAGGCGCCAAAGCCATTGCCGATGGTCCCTCGATTCTCGACTATGTTCGCGAAACCGCCGCTGAACATAAAATCGACCAACATATTCGTTACAGCCACCGTTTAATCTCAGCTAGCTGGTCATCAGAACAGTCCATATGGACATTAGAAGTCCACCAATCTGATAGCGACCAGACTGTGCAGATGACCTGCAACTTTCTCTATATGTGTGCCGGCTACTACAGCTATGACAAACCTCATGACCCGCAGTTTCCGGAAGTGGCTAGCTTTAAAGGTAAAGTGATCCACCCGCAATTTTGGCCCGATGATCTCGACTATCAAGACAAAACCGTCGTCATTATTGGCTCCGGCGCCACGGCAATGACCCTAGTACCCGCCATGGCAAAAAAAGCCAAGCAAGTGACTATGCTGCAACGCTCTCCCACCTATGTGTTCTCGCGACCTTCTGAGGATTGGTTTGCCAATAGCCTGCGAAAAATTTTGCCGTCCACCTGGGCCTATGCCATCACGCGCACCAGAAATACCTTATTCCAGGAGTTTATTTTTAAACAAGCGCGCAACTATCCTGCAGTGGTCAAGCGTTTTTTAATTCATCAGCTACGCAAGCAGCTGGGCAAGGATTACGATGTCGAGAAGCACTTTACGCCCAACTATAACCCCTGGGAACAACGCCTCTGCCTGGTGCCTGATGACGATTTATTTAAAGCCATTAGCAACGGTAGCGCCGATATAGTAACGGATCATATTGAGCGCTTTACCGAAACCGGAATTGAACTGAAATCCGGACAGCATTTGTCCGCCGATATTATCGTTGGTGCCACAGGTCTTGAGCTAGAGGTTATGGGTGGCGCGCAGTTTAGTGTCGATGGCCAAGTCGTAGACTTCGCCAAACTAACCACCTACAAAGGGTTTATGGTTTCCGATGTGCCCAACATGGTGTCGACCTTTGGCTATGTCAACGCCTCTTGGACATTGCGTGCAGATCTAATCTCAGAATGGGTTTGCAGAGCCTTAAATCATATGCGTGAAACGAAGACCAGCAAAGTCGTACCAGTGCTACCAGAGTCCCTGAGAGATATGCCCACCAAAGACTGGATTGCCGACTTCCCCGCTGGCTACCTAAAGCGGGGCATGCACCTTCAGCCTAAACAGGGCAACCAGGCACCCTGGGTCAATAGCCAAGATTTTCGCAGTGAGCGGGCATTGTTTAGTCTGCCCATAGAGACGGATAAGGCGTTGCATTTTAGCGCTGCAGAAAAAAGCGTTTAATCTTCGCCTAGTCTGTTCACGTTTAAACCCGTCGTTAGAGTCCCTTTAACGACTAAAACGGAAAGCCCTGCACATTTAACTGTGTAGTATAAATCCCTGCTTCTAAACAGCTAGCAGCACCACACTGACGCGGGCTTTCTCCATCCATCAGATTGGTCAAACCGGTAACAAAAAGCCTTTTGCCATCCTCACCACCAAAGGCAACATTGGTAACAATATGGATTCCCTCAACGTTTAGCTGACCTAGCTCATTGTGATTTTTATCGATTATTACCACCACCTGACCATCAGATCTGGAGGCCAGTTCTCTGGTAGTCGTGGCGTAAATATTGCCGCTGCAATCTTTTCCCAAACCATCAATTGGCGTGTTTAGGATTTTCTTCGGATTCGATACTTCACCGGCGATTAAATCAAAGGCCCACAGTCCCTGCATCCCGCCCACAATCAGTTGTTGTTGATCCAGTGACAGAATAATCCCATTGGGTTTATCGCGCAGTGCCGGAACCAGCTCAGTCACCGCGGTGGCATTGACTACACCCGAACGGGTGACCCGATAAATGCGCTGCCCCGGCTCGGTTGATCCCACTTGGCCACCACCTTGAACCGTCTCTATGTCAATGTTTGAAGGGGTATTCCAATTGGGGTCGGTAAAATAAATCGTATCATCATGACCAATGGTCAAATCATTCGGCGCGTTGAATCGCTTGCTGTTGTAGCTGGACACAATGGGCGTAACCTTTTGGCTATCCCAGTCAATATAAGACAGCGAGCCGTCAAGCTGTCGTGCTGCCACCAAATTACCCTGGCTATCCAGCGCCAAACCATTGCTGCCCGCTACGCTGTCATCTAACCAAACCTGTGGTTCTTGACCCTCAACCCAGCGCCAGATGGTAGTCTGGTTGGTTAACTGAAAACCGCTTTTATCCGGCTGATGGGTGCCCATATTGGAATAATAGAGCGCCCCATCGTGCCATATAGGACCTTCGATATTGTTATAGCCCTGATACATCAGTGGAATATTTTGCTCGCGTTTAAGGACTACATTAGCCAAATCTAGCCTTATATTTTCTGCGCCCGCAGAGCAATATTGTGCATTGGCCTGAGCTATGGATGTCAGGTTATTGGCAAGCTTAGGGGTCTCTATATCCGAACATGAAGCCGCCAGAATGGAAGAACAGGCCACAGCCATAAGTGAGATTTTTTTGGCGATATATGTAGTCGTAAACACTGTAGGAATCCTAATGATAGATTGGGTATTTTGATTTAAGATTATCGGGTTGATTTGCGCATAACCAGCTCAAATCCAGTATCTATATAATTCGAAAAGGCTAAAACTTTGTCGTCGTCTTGTTTGATTTGCTGATTGGCTTGCGGATTGGCTTGCGGATTAAGTGCTTGATTGATTTTTTGGAAAATAATCTCGATCGCTTTACTGCCCATGCTATAGCGATTGACACTGACACTGGACAGTGCCGGTTCGGCGTAGGCGGCCATTTCAATATCGTTAAAACCGCAGACCCCAAACTTTTCGGGGACATTAATATTCATCTTTTTACATTCATGCAAGACCCCCAACGCCAGATCGTCGTTACAGCAAAATACCGCGTCGCAGTCTCCCTCAGTATTGGCCATTAACTCTCTAAATAGCGATGCACCCATAGCCACAGAAGACGGCTGAGGGGTTGTAATCACGCGCGTCTTGTCCAAGCCGTTAACAGCGGATAAAGCCTGTTCAAATCCGGCTAGCCTGTCGCAGGCTCTGGTATCCATGCGGGCGCCGATAAAGCCAATTTTAGTGTATGACTTGGCAACCAATGACTCAGTTACAGCAACGCCAGCATCGAAGTGGGAGAACCCAACATTGATATCAATAGGAGCGTCCACCTTGCCCATTATTTGAACCACAGGAACGCCAGAGGCTTCTAGCATGGCTCTGGCGGCATCGGTCTGCCCACCACCGGTGATAATGAGCCCCTCTGGCGATTGACCCAGCAATGTTCTAATCGCCCGCTCCTCCTCAATGGGAGAGTAATGGGTATTGAACAGTAACACCTGATAGTTAGCCGGAATCGCAATATCGTAAATACCACGCAAAACATCGTTAAACACGACATTGGACAAAGACGGAATAAGTACGCCAATAAGCTTTGATTTTGATGATGCCAACACGGATGCCGAGCGATTGGGGATATAGCCCAGCTCAGTAATGGCTGCATGGACTTGTTCCCGAACATCAGCGCGCACCCCTTCAAAGCCATTGACCACGCGAGATACAGTCATAGGACTAACCCGCGCATTTTCCGCGACGTCTTTTAGGGTAAGTCGCTTGCCATTTTGGGGCTTAGTCATCAGAAAAAATGTCCATTAGCTATACAACCTCTTCACCTACTCTAGAAAAACCATGCCAGACGAATCTCAGAATTAGAGAGTATTAGGATTAAACAGTACCAAATTTAAAGAGTACTAAAATTAAACAGTACCAGAATTAAGTTGATCCACTTACAAAAACAGCGATATCACCAGACAACTGGCCAAGCCAACCAAAGAGATTAATGTTGTCATCACTGTCCATGTTTTTAAGGTGTCCTTTTCGCTCAGTCCCAAGTAGCGACTCACCAGCCAAAAGCCTGAATCGTTTACATGAGAAAGAATAGTCGCACCAGACGAAATGGCAATCACCAACAGACCCAAGCTTGGCGCTGACATAGGCTGCAACTCCAAAATAGGCGCCATAAGCCCTGCCCCGGTAATCATCGCAACCGTTGCCGAACCCTGAGCCACTCGGGTAATCGCCGCGATTAAAAACCCAAGAATAAATACCGAGAATTGCGCTTCGATAAATACCGATGCCAACATTTGCCCGACACCCGAATCGATTAATACTTGTTTAAATGCCCCACCCGCACCGGTAATTAAAATCACAACGCCGGCGGGCTCTAAACCCTTATTGGCGATATTTAACAGCGCCTCTCGACTGAGATCACATTTTTTACGGGCAATGATTAGAGCCAAAATAGTAGCAATGGTCAGTGCGACAAATGGGTGCCCTAAAAAGCTCACAACGGCTAGCAGAGAACTCTCTGCAACCAGCACAAAGGGTGCTGTGGTGGCGAGCATAATCAATACTAATGGCAACAAAATAATCGATGACATCCAAGCAAAGCTCGGTGCTGATACATCTGCTGCTGTGGTCTGGTCTCTATGGGCCTCTGGTACTGGAACAAATAATCGGTTGGCAATAAATTGACCAAACCAAGGGCCAGCGATAATCATTGCAGGAATACCAGCCAATGCGCCAAATAAAATCACCCAGCCTAGATCAGCTTTGACCAGTTCGGCTACGGCTATGGGGCCCGGCGTAGGTGGAATAAAACTATGGGTAATGGCCAGACCTGCCAGCAAGGGAATCGCATAATACAGAAGCGAGCGACCAGAGCGATTGGCCAAGCCATACAACAGCGGTGCCAGAATAATGAAGGCCACATCAAAAAATACTGGGATAGCGACAATAAAGCCGGTCACCCCGAGACTCCACTGGATTTTTCCACTGCCAAATGACTGAATCAGGCTGTCGGCAATACGCTGGATACCGCCAGAGCTCTCGAGTATTTGACCGAGAATAGCGCCCAGCCCCACTACTATAGCGACAAAACCTAGGGTTCCGCCCATGCCATTTTTAATCGAATCTATTACCTGTTGCGGCTCTAAACCAGAACTTAAACCAACCAATAAGCTGGTGATCAGCAGTGCCAAAAAGGCGGGCACACGCAATGTGACAACCAACAGTAACAACAGCGCAATGCCGGCACCGGCGACAAAAAATAGCCATAAATCCACATTAAATCCTTGCGATATTAATTTCGCAGCAATGGTTATAGTGTTTAATCTTGAGCTATCACTGTTGCGACTTTTACATGGTCGCCAATAATAATCTCAAATTCACCGGGCTCAACCACCGGCTTCATATGGCGGTCCAATAACTCAAAGTCTTTGTTATCAATAGTAAAGCTGACTGTCTGTTGCTCACCGCGTTTCAAATGTATGCGTTTAAAGGCAACCAGTTTTCTCACCGGCGTAGTCACTGTGCTGACTTTGTCATTAATGTAAATCAGTACCACTTCATCGCCGTCCATTTCACCGGTATTTTTAACATCAACCGTCATAGTGAGACTGTCTTTGGTGGTCATGGTTTCTGGCACAGTGAGATTGCGGTAATCAAAGGTCGTATAAGATAACCCATAACCAAAATAGTACAGCGGCTTGCGCGAACTCAGGTAGTAACCTCCGCGATGAAACGCTGAGGGTTTATGGTTATAAAAGCTCTGTAGATGACCCACCGAGCGCGGCACTGTAATCGGCAGTCTGCCAGCGGGATTAACCTTGCCCACCAGTGTCTCTGCAATCGCCTGGCCGCCGTACATACCCGGTTCCCAGGCCTCTATAATTGCATCTGCATTTTCAGTTAACCACTCAGAGGCAATCGGGCCCCCATTAACCAGCACCACCACTAACTTGGCACCACTGGCTTTGATGTTTTTAAGCAGTTCAATTTGATTGCCAACCAGGTCGAGTGTCGGGCGGTCAACATTCTCAGCGCTGGTTTTATTGGCATCAAAGCGCAGCGAGTTTTCGCCCATCACCGCAATGACTACATCGGCTTGCTCTGCTGATTGGCTCACTGCAGATAGTTCGGTAGAGGAAATAAGCTCGTGCCGGGCAATCGCCACATGCTCTATGGTTGAGGCTGCACCATACTGCTCATTAATACCCTCTAAGACCGTAATCACGTTATTGTCTGGCTGCACTCTAGCCCACTCGCCCAAAAGCGCCTGATGATCAGCATTGGGGCCGGTTACCAAAATGCGCTCAACGCCCTGCTTAAGAGGTAATACGCCATTGTTCTTCAGTAACACCATGGATTTTTGTGCAGTTTTTAATGCCAGGTCCCGATGAGCCTTATTTAGCAGTGTATTATCGACTACCTCTTGGCTGGTATAGCGGTTTTCAAATAACCCCAGCTGAAACTTCGCGTAGAGAATTTTACTTACCGCATGATCAATGCGGCTCTGTGGTATTTCACCCTCTTCCACCAAGGCTTTTACATTGTCGAAAAAACCTGGGCCCTGCATATGCACATCCATACCGGCCAGCACAGCCACCTTGTCCGCTTGTTTTTCGGAGTCGACAATTTTATGTGCGGTTTCGAGGCGTTGAATATCCATCCAGTCACTGACATAAAAACCGTCAAAGCCCCACTCATTGCGAATTAAATCGGTTAAATAGCCTTCATGGGCGTGAGCTGGAATGCCATTTATTTCATTGTGGGCCGGCATAATGGTGTAGACACCATTTTCGATTGAGCCAACAAAGGGGGGAAAAAATATTTCATGCAAGGTACGTTCGGAAACATCTGCAGGTGCGCCATTGACTCCATTATAGGCAATGCCGCCACCGACAAAGTGCTTGGCAGAGGCTATTACATTGGACTCAGAGCCAAAGTCTTTGCCCTGGTAACCGCGCACCATGGCATTACCCATTTCGGTGACTAGGTAGGGATCTTCACCAAAGGTCTCACCAATACGACCCCAACGAGAGTCACGCACGACTTCAATATTGGGCGAATAAGCCCAGTGAAAACCCGTTGCGCGCATTTCAGTGGCGGTATATTCAGCCATTAACTCGGCTAATTCAGGGTCAAATGACGCGGCCAATCCGATTTGAGTGGCGTAGATCGTGGTGGCATCCATATACATGCCGTGCCCGTGAATCGCGTCGGTGGCGATAAGTAGGGGAATTTTGAGACGAGAGGTTTCAGCCAAACTTTGTAAAATATTAGCTTCTTCAAAAGTCGATACTTTTAAAAATGAGCCAATTTTGCCCTCTTTAATTAACCCCGCTCGGGCCCCTAAAGCTAAGGTGTAATCAGTCTTCGTGTCCTTGCTATCAAAATCGATATCCGATGCTTCACCGACAAACTGGCACATTTGGCCAATTTTCTCATCCAGTGTCATCTCTTCAAGTAACAGTTCGACCCGCTTATCGGACGATAAACTGGCGTCTAAATAAGAGGCTGTAGCCGCTACGCTGTCGACTGAAGCAATAAAACAGGCTGACAGGATCAGCTTTTTAATAGCAGAGTTCATAAAAAATGCCTTAGTTATAAAGTTTCACGCTGGCCTAACGGAGTCAGTTAATCTCAACGGCTTATTGGTTGCGCAATCATTCTATGTAACAATAGGAACAGTTACAACTACTGCACAATCGTTTAAATATAAACTTATGACCCTTTTTCGCCAATTAATGATTGCGCAAACAAAAACACCTATAGAGACTGATAATGTCCTTATTAGAAAACGCCGCCCATCACAGACTACAGCCTTTACTGGTGGTGGTTATGGGCGTGTCGGGAACCGGCAAGTCAACGCTGGCCAATGAAATTGCGCAACGTTCTGGCTTAACCTATGTAGATGCGGACTCCTTCCATAGTGCCGAAGCAATCGCACAGATGTCTCAGGGCATACCCTTAACGGATACTCAGCGAGCACCCTGGATAGGACGTATATATAATTATCTATGCGAACATGAATCATCCGGCAAAGGCTGCATCCTCGCCTACTCCGGATTAAAACAGCAGCACAGGAACCTTATCTTTAGCGCGTATAAGAATTCTGCTGGAGTTTTACTGCAAGCCGATCCAGATTTGATCACTGAGCGCTTAGCTAACCGACGCGACCATTTTATGCCCGCACAATTGCTCAGCAGCCAACTTGCCGAAATGGAGCCCTTTGATAATGAAACACCACTGCTAAGGCTCAATACTGCTGATAGCGTTGAGCAGTTGCTGGTACAATTCGCGGCCTTTGTAGACCGATTAAATTAGCCTGTAGCTGAAGTGACCTACCCTTTGTATTGAGCGTTATAGCAATAACTCTCTAGGGATAACTTAATTCTGTGAGCCGCACGTTAAATCTTATTTTCTTTGTACCGCGTATCTGCCCCTGCGAAACAAACCATTATCGGAGCGAGTTTTGGACCTTATTATTTCTTCTATAGCCTTTTTTACTATTACCGCTTTTGTCTACTTTAGAGTCGGCTATGCCAACATTGGCAACAGCTATCGCCTGTGGTTCCAAGACGGCTATTGGGTGAATTACAACATAGTAGAGGCCGGGGCCTGGCTTGCCAAAGCTGCTGTTATTCTGCCCGGGCTTATTTGGCAAAAAGAAATCTGGCAGCTGCATGTGATTACATTATTCACTTCTGGCCTGCTGATCTGGGTCTCTGAGCGTAAGTTATTGCCTACGATGGTGGCCTTTAACACCCTTTGGATTGGTTTATCCTCAGTGGTCATTGTGCGAAATTTAATCTGATATCCACAATAAAATGGTGCAATGACTTACCAAAGTGGGGAGGTTATTAGAGAGATGTAGCAAGAGCAGAGAACCAGTAAAAATCATTTAAATAAACACTAGATATAGAGATTTATACCGGTCCTCTGGTTTTAGATTACTGGTTAACGCGGCTGATCACTGCCTGCTGTTCAACTAATGTTCCATCCAGGTACAGAGTAGAGTCAACCACGGCCACATTGGCGTCCTTTTCATTGAGCGTCCATTTCATAGAATTAACATAACTGTGATGCTTGGGGTGATAGCCCCCCTGAGAATCATCAAGAGCAACCTCTAGGGTGCTGCTTGAAACTTGCGCTACCTTGAAGACAGGCTGCGTGCCTAGTGCACAGTAATGCTTAACAACTAACTCGCCGTTTTTATTATCTGAATAAGTGGTCAGCATTTCCACACCATCTTCAACTAGATTTTCAGTAATTAAATTGCCACCTGAAACCAATTTAAAGTCTGAAGATACATCGATAACAGTGCCGGTAAACTGAGTCAGCTTGCCCTCCCATTTACCCAACATTTTTTTCATCTCGTTGAACCCTTCACTGTGGGGTTTTTCAGTCATTTCAACATCGCCTATGAGCGTTCCGGTAGATTCCTCGTGGTGACCAGCAAAAGTATTGACAGAAAGTAAAGACGTCAAAACAAAACATAGTAGGATTTTATAGTTATTCATTTTATTCCCCTCAGTCGGATTTTTTAGAACTTATTTAGCAGTAGAATTTCCCTTTTCTGAGCATACACCTATTCACCATTTAATGGAAATCACCCTAATATCCAACACAATAACAATGGTTTTATCCCAAATTTAATCGAGGCAATGCTTGTTGTTAGCCGAGATATGTTTAGCAATATTAGGCTATAAAACAACCAGTAACGGGCAGACTAAAGTCCGAAGAGATGGACCAGTCAGTGTTATTGCATTTGAGGAGCACGGCCAATATGGCCATAGAAGATCTTTCATTGCGCTGCGCAAGCAGGTTTAATGGTGTAAAAATAAAAGTGCTCTGGTTTCAATACTTTGGTTTCAATACTCTGGTTTTAATACTTAATAGGCCTTCATATGCAGATCCAGCGTTCTATTTTGCTCGCGCTATTGCTTACCGGCTGTTTTTCCCATGCTCAGGAATCGAAACAGCAGGCACCCAACAAGCACAAAGCCAAGCCAAACTTTATCCTGGTCTATACAGATGATATGGGCTACAGCGATGCAGGCCCTTTTGGTAATCCTTTAATAGAAACGCCGGCCATTGATCGCCTAGCGAGCAGCGGCCAAACCTGGACCAATTTTTACGCAGCAGCACCCGTTTGCACGCCCAGTCGCGGCGCCCTATTAACGGGAAAACTGCCGGTTCGAACGGGACTTTATGGCGACAATATCAATGTTTTTTTCCCCGGCAGTAAAAAAGGCATGCCCGAGAATGAGACTACTCTGGCAGAGATTTTTCAAGACAATCAGTATGCAACTGGTATGTTTGGAAAATGGCATTTAGGGGACGCGAAAGGTTTCTACCCTACTCGGCACGGCTTTAATGAATGGCTAGGCATCCCCTACTCTAATGATATGGACTGGGAGGTCGAGGGTATTACCAGCAGTAATATTTTTTTCCCAGCCCAAGATATTATGGCGAAATATGGCACCGTATCCCCAGTTTTGCAGCGGCAAATATTCCAGCCTGAGATCAATGACTGGCAGGTGCCACTTATTCATAGCCGCAAGCTTGCTGACGGAAGGTTTGTCGATCACGAAATACAGAGACCTGCAGATCAAACGCTGATCACCCGCAGATACACTACCGAATCCATTCGATTTATGCGTGAAGCCGTAACTGCGCAAAAACCGTTTTTTATCTATCTAGCGCACAGTATGCCCCATGTGCCACTGTTTAGATCTGCAGAGTTTGCTGGCAAAAGCAAAGCTGGAATCTACGGTGATGTGATTGAAGAAATTGACTGGAGTTTGCAGAAAATTATTGCGGCCACCCAAGCCTTAGCCATTGATGACAATACCTATATTGTCTTTACCAGCGACAATGGACCCTGGTCAATCTATGGAACACATGCAGGCACTGCGACGCCCCTACGAGATGGCAAGGGGACTACATTTGATGGCGGCATGCGAGTAATGACAGTCTTTAGCGGGCCAGATATCCATCAGGGCATTATTGATGATCTCGGCAGCCAAACGGACCTGTTCGCAACCTTTACAGCTCTAGCAGGATTCGGCAGTCAAACTACTGCGGCTGATAGCGTGGATCTGAGTCATACCTTGAGGAATGGACAGCCAAGCCCACGAACGTCAATACCCTTCTACAGTGGCTCTGAATTAAGAGCCTTTAGATATCAAGACCATAAGGTCCATTTCGTTACCCAGGGGGCCTACGGCATGAAGCCAGCCAGGGAAGTGCACCAGCCGGCCATGTTGATCGATCTTAAAGCGGATGTAGGGGAAGCCAACAATATTGCTAAGAACAACCCTCAGAGAGTTCTAGAGGTTGTGCAGCAGGCGGAAACGTTTAAGCAATCCATCACTGTGGCACCCTCCATACTGGACAGGCAATTTGTCGATTAATGCGTAAAGCATCAATAGCTCAAACCATGACCATAGATAAATAGCGGCGCCTCTGAATCGTCGGGCAAATCCTCCTTTTGCTTTAACACTGCATCCATAGAGCGAGGGATTTCAAAAGGCAATTTTCCCCGAGGATTGAACTCGCCAAAAACCATTTCAAAGACCACTGAATCATAGACGCCAAAGGTGCCAATCAGCGCCTGACTATGCATATCTAGTTCAGTCAAGATAGCCGGCCGGTTTAAATCCACCACGGTAATCAGATTGTCGTAACTGGCATAGCGCTGCACTTTGTCCAGTAGTGCCTTATCGAAATTCAAATCGCCATTGGGCAGGATGCTGCTTAATAGCTGATCAATAAGTTCTTCGGATCCTGGTACTTGATTGCCATTAAATACCCTGTCCAAATAGAGAATAATCACATCTGCCTGCTCGGGACTCTCCACCACCGTCCCATAACGGGCGGCATCTTGTACACTTAAGCCATCGACAAAGATTTTCTTACCCTTATTTAAGGGAAGCACCCGCTTGTTATTTAATAGCACCATAGACTTGCGTTGCGCATCTAGGCCAGCCTGAATATATTCGGGCTTATTGACCAATTTAGGCAATATTTCCTCATCCACAAGAGACTGTTCAAATAGACCCATTTCAAACTTATTAATCAGAATACGTTTCACTGATAGGTTAATTCGCGCCTCTGAAATCTGTCCCTCCTGCACTAACTCAACAACTGATTGAGTATCGCTCTCACCACCGTACTGGTCCATGCCCGCATCGAGAGACTTCTTGTAACGCTGTTTGATCGTCAAGTGTTCAACACCCCAGGTTCGACTGGATACAATCCCCCAATCAGCACAAACCACGCCGGTAAAACCCAATTCATCACGCAGCAGATCAGTGAGGATCATTTTATTGAAGCCCATAGCCACATCTTCGTCGGTTTGGCCTACAGGGATGCCGTAATAAGGCATGATCACTCTAAGGCCATTATTAATCGCCTCTCTAAATGGCTTAAGGTGGTAATCAAAGTTATCGCCGGGATAAAGCTGGCGCTTGCCACTGGGTAGATGGGGGTCGAGACCAAACTCTTGAGGGCCACCGCCAGGGAAGTGCTTAACCATCGACAGCACTGAATCACTGGATAGAGATTCACCCTGAAAGCCCAGCATATAGGCGCTGGTCAGTTCACTGGATAAATCTGCATTAGAGCCAAATGTGCCAAAATTTCGTGGCCATCGAGGCTCTGTAGCCAGATCAGCCATCGGATGTAGCCCTGTGCGCAGGCCAACAGCGCGGTATTCAGCTGCGGCTATTTCGCCAAATTGTCGTGTTAGTTTGGCATCTCTGGCTGCAGCAAAACCCAGCTGTGAGGGCCAGGCAGAAAACCCATCAACAGAGAATGCGGCTATACCACCTCCCCTCGAAGCTTCATGGAGAGGGTCTGAGCTAATGGTTAGAGGGATACCTAAGCGCGTTCTAGCTGCAACTTTTTGCAAACTATTGAGTCTAGCGGCAATCTCCCCAGGTGTTGGTTTGCCATAAAAATTAAAATGGCTGATATGCTTATCAAGTATATCTACCGCATCTATATCCACACGGCCCATCGCAAAATGGAACATCAATAGAGGAATATCCGGCTTAATCGTAATGGCGGGATGAAACATCTGACCGACTTTCTCTTGCAAACTCATTAGGCTGATTAGATTGTCAGCCCGCGCCTCTGCAGACTGACGACTGTCTTCGTAAATATCTAGGCGGTTATTTTTATTTAAGTCTCTGTATTGAAACTTGTCCTGCATAAGTACCTGCGGCTCGGGGCCGAGAGACAAATAGACTCTAATCTTGTCCACAGGTTGAAGCAGTAAGTTCGCCAGCCAGAGTAAGGCGAGAAAAATAAGGCCGGCAATTGCAAGTCCAGTAATCTTTAGAATTTTTTTCATTGTGGTTTTTCTTATTTTTTTAGTTTTTTTATCTGTTTGACCCTAGTCTAATGGGACTGGTTAAGATATTCACCTAGGAATGGGTAGTTAGAGCGTTGTCTGGGCACTAAAAGTCTGTGGCATAGGTTTTTGCTTGCAGATCCTTCTGCTTGCCTCAGGTGCTATTTATCCTAGGGGCTGTTTGTCTCGAGGGCTATCTATCTCTGGGGCTATCTATCTCTGGGGCTATCTATTTCTGGGGCTATCTAGGTGTAATGGCATTTTGCAGCAGATAGATTTCGACCTTTAAACGTGGGTTTGAGTTTTTGCAGGGCAACTCGGTGAGTTACATTGGGGTTCCTAGGAATTAGGGTACCCAAATCCATCGTCAACCCACTTCAAAAAAGCTACTCAACTGCCCGCACCTCTACCCTCGTCAATTTTAGGGTGCAGTATAATCACTGAAACTGAGTACTTATCGAAAAATCAGATATCGTTAAAGTCTCCATGACGCCCTAAGCCCTCTGCAAAGCGTCCGGCACCATCGAACCCTTCATTCCGAACCGCAGTCAACCCATTTGCCCATTCGATTTTTAATGCCTCTCGGACACTCAAGCCATGGGTTTCATAGATCGAGCGACGATCAGCCAACATCGCTTGCTGAGGGAACTTAGCAATCTCATGGGCCATAGCTTCAGCAGAGGATCTCGCGTCACCTACAGGCACGATTTTCTCGCACAGACCAATCTGATAGGATTCTTGAGCGGACACTTTTCGCCCTGTCATAGTAATCTCTAGCGCCTTCCCCTGCCCAACCAAACGAGGCAAGCGCACAGCACCACCATCCGAAAGGGGAATCCCCCAGCGGCGGCAAAACACACCAAAATAGGCATTCTCAGCCACAACCCGAATATCACACCACATCGCAAGCTCCATACCTCCAGCAACAGCCGGGCCCTCCACCGCAGCAATCACCGGTTTGCTTAATTCCATCCGCGTTGGCCCCAGAGAGCCCCGTGGCGCAGGCGCGGAACCAATCGGAAAGTCTAGGTTGTTTATCTCTGCACGCTCGTCCTGTGATAGAGACGCAGCATACTTGAGGTCCCATCCAGCGCAGAAACTACCGCCGGCTCCCCAGAGTACCGCAACCCTGGCATCGCTTTTTTCGAACGCCTCAAATGCCTCAACCAAGCCGTCAGCCGAATCCGGATCCATGGCATTTCTGGCCTCCGGCCGGTTGTGGATAATTGTCCAGACCNNCAGAGTGCTTCAGAGTGCCTCGGACTGTTGAAGCAGGCTTTATCTCAGTCTCGGATCGGATAATTTGATCTACCCAAGGCATCTGTTCGTGGCGCATTTTTCCATGCTGGCAATTCAAGAGCATATCTCAGCTGGTGGGATTAGAGAAATTAGAAAATAATATTGCTACCAAGCAGGCGTAAAAAAACCCCTATAAGTTAATATCTATAGAGGCTCGATTGTATGGCGGAGCATGAAATAGAACTCTCGTACTTTTTACTTATAGAGGCTACAAGATTACTCAATAAGCTTTCGTCCTCTTTTAACGCAATCCTCTGCAGGAACCCAAAACCAGCCTTTAGGGTCCCATGCCCTGCCATGAGAGAGAAATATACACTGCGAATATGCGATTTTAGCGAGCTCTATATTACCCATTTCTTCAAGAGACCTTGCTTTAGCCCATAAGGCAACCGAAACATCGTTCACAGCCCAATTAGCATAAATTTTCTTCTTTTCTTTTCTGTTCACCTTACCAGACGGTGGCGCTTTTGAATTTTTAGCATTGAAGTCTTTCTGCATAACAACAGCAGCATAAGAGAATAACCCAAAGCAAGCATCGACAGTTTTAACTGCTTGCTCAAATTTATTTTTAGCAAATAAATCTATAGATTTTTCTGCCCAATATGCAGAGTCTCCAACATCAGAATTAGCTGAATGACAATCGACAGTATCATTTGCAAAACTGTTGATCGGAAGCATTAAGAAAAGGAAGAAAGTAATTTTTCGCATGAGTCTACCGTTCATTGAATTTAAGCTCAAAGTACCCTTTTGAATGATTTAAGTCAAACATACCCAATAGGCAATTCTGTAACAACTGAGCAGAATTCGGAAACCAAATAATCTGGCTTAGTGGATATTAAATATTAAGTGAGTTTTTCCAGTAGTCTCAACTACATAAGCAGGTAACCGGGCTCACCTTATAGATTCCATGAGGGATGCTCATTTTTTTAAACCACTATCTAATGAAGCTGGCCAGATACGTTAATAATTACAAGCCCTCAGGAACCCCCTCCGCTGCGGCAACCTGTGACAAAAATTTATTGTTTGCCGTAAGAGCTATTTATCAAGTGTTATTCACTTCAAGCGCCCAAGCCTTGGCTTCAGCGCTGGACGCCCACTGGATAGCCTGAGCCAGAATGCGCCTATAACTGGGATTATTATAGGCTGCTGGGCCATCGCCAAATTGTAGGTATACCAGGGGTGAGTTTTTGTATGCCTTGATCCAGCCAACCAGATTTGACCCATCATCATGATCCCAGCCGGCATTGGAATTGAGCTGACCACCGACCACCGCATTGGCCGCCGAGTAAAAATGGTCACGACTAAATGTCCAGTTGGAGGTAAAAAGGGGAATCACAGAATCTTCAAACACTTCCGAAAGATACACCTCGTCGACTAGATCAAAGGGCTCTATACCGCGGGTAATGGGATGATCCATAACCGGACTTACCCTGTGAGAAACATCTATATTGTAGCCGCTATCAGGTCGCTCGACCCCACGAGACTGCATCGGGGTATAGAGAAATTGGCCACCAACAATTTCAGCCCACTCAGGCCAAGCGGGCCAAGCGGCCGCGGCATGATGCATGATAACGAGCGGGCAGCCCGCCTCGCCCATAGCGCGCAGGCCCTGTTTATAAAATTCAGGCGGTTCGGCATACTCTGGGCCATCAGCGCCAAACTCCACCCCTGGCATATCATATTGCACATAGCAGTCGAATTTTTGCGCCATCTCTGGGTTATACATAAATTGAGCCGCCGGATGCTCGACATTGGAGTACTGAATATCAGGGTTGCTATCGAAAACATCAAAAAATGCATCGCGATCAAACGGGTGCCCACGAGTAACCAACAGTATATTTAGCTTGCTGCCCTGCTCAGGAAGCGCGGTAGACGCTGGCACTGAAGAGCCGTGATAGTCTGGAATGTCATCGTGATCTGGCATGCTCTGCGCTCCAATATTGTCCTTCAAAAGATTATGTACAGTTACAGGCTGTAACTTTTATCACCGGATAACTGAAGTGAAGCCTATCACTCTAGCGGGGAAATAGCCTATTGGCTAGACACCTACCAAGCTATACCTTTACTCAATGTAGCTCCGAAAAGGCCCCTTAACGATAGCTTTAATGGCATGAAAAGAGACCTTACCCATAAGCCTTGGTATGACGAAGCACGGTTAGCTATTAACTGGAGGTTTGAGTGACAGAGAGGCTTAGCTGGAGCATATTATGACCGGCTGTCTTTGAGACCAGCTTTGATGACTGGGGATTTGTTGCGGCCGCGAAATACTCACAAGGCTAAAACCAAAGAGTACCTACCGCCTAGCCATCTTGTACCTAAAATAAATCACAGCACTCTAGAAACGAAAAAAACCCAGGATTAGAAAGGGTATAAACGACAGTACTTGGCGGAGCGAGCGAGGATTCGCCAGCCAATAAGAGCTTAAAGCGCAGCCTCCCCCGCCTATATGGAAGAGCCCCCTTGACGGTTCTCGCCCTAAGGAACCACACAGTTGACTATACAAGAGGATTTAGACGATAATTTTGCTACAAATCAGATACAAAAAAGCCCCAGAACCATTGAAGTATCTGGGGCTTTGATGATTGGCGGAGAGAGAGGGATTCGAACCCTCGAAACGCTATAAACGCTTACACACTTTCCAGGCGTGCTCCTTCAGCCACTCGGACACCTCTCCATAAACT
>ENA-UZWV01009487-UZWV01009487.1-metagenome-genome-assembly--contig:-Day-3-1m-contig-9487_pt1 | contig 53846 bp, 43 predicted proteins | sample MGYA00260342_ERZ794902 | MGnify/ENA metagenome assembly ERZ794902
TCCCAATCGTTTAACAGAATACACTTTTTGATATTCTGCTAATTTTTTTATTACCTGCTAAATGATATTCAGATAAAAGGTCCTTTTTTCTTTCCTAAATATTTTAGCCCTTCATGGCATCGATTTTATTTCTTAATCTTTTTCTTTGTATAACATACGTTAAAATAGCGCCAAACAATAACACTGGATAGAGTACGCAAAATAGTATAAAGTTTATTTCGTAGTAAGAGAGGTTTAAAATATTTGCACAGTTAATAATGAAATCTGTACAATACGCAAAAATATGGTTGAAAAATGCTATTAATGTATCCATTTTAGTTTTTTAACTTGTTTATTTGATCTTGTACATTCAACGATTTTATAATAAATACCCAAATTAAAAGTGGCAATAGAATTACCAGAACAATAATATTTGCTAATTGATAATGTCCTGTATTTTTAAGCCCTTTGATGATTCCGAAATAAATGCCGTCCGTAAATTTGTAGTATTTGGTTAGGTATTTTACATGCTTTTTTTTACATACGTTGGTTGTTTGGTAATAGCAAGCCCAAGTACATGTATCATTTAAATTCTTTTTAGAATTGATTGTTTTGATGTCTTTTAAAAAATGGTTTGAATTGAGTGCTGGTTTGCTCTTTTTAATAATTTCATTTACAGAAATCATTACCATAAATGGTAAAATCAGAATTCCTAGGTTGCGTAAAAATTTCTTCATAATGTTAGGTAATGCTTTTTTGTAAGGAAAGCTGAGTGGTTCAAGCACTAAATTCAGCAAATAAATCAGAATTAGAAAGTCATTGAGGCCATTCGTAAATTACCTAAATTCAGCAATTAATTTTATATTGTGCTGCTGTGTTTTTATAAATCTTCAATTGTTATTTTATCCGAATCTACCCAATAATGAATAATTCCAAGCTTACTTATTTGTTTGGTTATTCCTCCAATTACCCTTCGAATATCAATATCATCTGGGTGTGCAATTGCAATTTTTGCATTTGGATGAGAATTAATAGTTTCAAGTGATTTTACAATAGCTTTCCCAAAATGATCTTTAATTTGACCCGAATCAAAATATTTTCTTTTTTTTGTTGGTGAATTGTCATTTCCTCTAGCCCCCTTGACTTCTACAAATAATTTTTGCTCATCTTTAGAAGCTACAATGTCATAACCTCTCTGTTGTCCAAGACAATAACTATTAATATTCCACCCTTTTAATTTTAAATGATCAATTAAAAATAAGACAGTTTGATCTTCCGTTAATTTTGAATCAATTTTACCTAAGGCCATTACAGATATTTGAAATAGGTTATTAAGTCAGAAGGTATTGCGTCTTGTTTAAAGTTCTCGTGTTTATCCCAGTTTAATGTTCCTTGTTTCGATTCAATAAATTTTTTAGCCACATTGTTTGGGAGTTTATATATTCCTTTTGGGTGATACCCTTTTTTAGGATATGTATTTATTATTAATTCCGCATCAGGATTAATAACGAGTTCATCATAAACCCTTTGTGTAACGTAAAATCTTGTTGAGCAATATTCAATTATCTTTTTCATGTTTTCATTTTTAGTTGCTGCCAAGGTTTGGTACAAAATGCATTTTACACATTGTACGGGTTGCACAACTTTGCCTATAAAGATAATAATCTAAATTAAAAGAGGGCTTTTTATTTGTTAAATTGCTTTATACACTTTAGATAAGTGTACTAAGAAAAATTGTTTGTCTATTTTTAGTTAATTATGCCAATTCCATCGGCTGCCTTTTATCGTTGGTTAAAATCGATTTTACATCTATTTTATATTCTATAACCAAGCCATAATAAGGTTCAAATGAGCAAAGAATTATAGAACCTATAGTTTTCCTTAAGCTCAGTTCTTTGGCGCCATTATATTTTTTATGTCACTAATTCTTTGATTGTATCTAATTAAATTATGTGAATCTCGTAAAAAAAACACAATAAATATGGTGCAAATATCAATGGTGTTTGGAGTCTTGTTTTGACTTTACGTAAGGTTCTTCTAGACGAAAAAAGAGGCTAAAATTTCATTTTTAATACTCAGCGGAAAAAAAAAACAAAGAATTTTGTAACATTTTGATGTTATTTTACGTATTTAAAAATGTAACTCTTCTAATCAATAAAAATATGACAAACCAAACTTCTCGTTCATCATCACACAGTTTTATTAATTTTTTAAAAAAGTTAAGGGGATTCTTCTCTTTTTCGAGCTCACAAGAACAAGGCAACTCTGTTTCTCCTGATGTATCTGATGAAGTTACAGATGCGATCTCTGAGGAAAAAAATATTAAAAAGGATAAATTGAATACTGAAAATACAAACTCCCCAAAACACATAAAACCTATGAAAATTATTGAGTACACTTCGGCAAGACTAACATTTAAAAAAGATGAAATAGAACCTATACGAGATCATGATATTGTGCGTATTCATGTAACAAATGACAATGACACTTATGAAATGGCTAAGAAAGATTTTTATATAGTGTTCTCTAATGTAGTAACAAGTAAAAGTTATACTGAAATAGGGAGTTACAATTATAATAAAATACCCCAAAAAGCCCTCCAATTCAGAGTTTGTTAGGTAATGGTATTTCGTTATGAAAATGCAATTCTTATTAGATTTAAAACAAAACAATAGCGCCAATATTTACTTGAGAATATTTCGATTTATTCCAACCTCCGAATTAAATAATGAAAACAATAATTTTGTAACAATAGAAAATAGAGATATCATCTCAAAATTTGAGTGTTATGAAAAAAAACCACTGAATGGAAAGAAATAATAAACATTTAATGTATTCAAAAATGCCCAAGCTCCATTTTAAAAGTGGTTCTGTTTTTGAAACGGAAGAATACGGGGTTGATGCTATTATTATTTCTATAATACCTGGTTTAACTTCCCTAAAAATGGATGCTTATAAATTTGTTAAACAATTTGATAAACCAATTAATTATGATTGGGGGTTTGTTTTATTCGAAAACAAAAGGAAAGATAACTCTTTAAAAACTTTAGATTATGTACTAATGGATGGCAGGAGATCTGCTAGAATTTATAGCTTAAATGATATAAGAATATTTGTAGATATTGTACTTAGTAAAATGTCAGAATTAAATGCAAAAAAGATTGCAATGAATGCGGTTAAAACTGAACGTTTTTGGGGTGACCCTGAAATGATTTTAGTAGAAGCAGTTAAATTTTGGCTCATGCATAATAGTCATAGTTTTGAAGAGATTTATTTTATTGATAAACGGGGTGGTTTTTCTGGTTGCTCTGAGGAAGTATTTACTGATATGTATTAATCAAAAACCGCAGAGGCAATTAAAATGCGTATACTACACTTGTAAAGTGTAAAATATTTCACTAAAAATTACGTTAGTGTGATCCAATCAAGTTGGAAAATTACATCACAAAACTTTTTTGTAATCTGCCAAAAGTATTAGATATACTGTTATAACAAAAGCATAAAACCTAGCTTTTTAAATAAGTAAAAAACTGAAATGAAAAAAATAATCTTTACATTATTAATAATAGTTCTTGCTGTTCAATTTTCGTGTGTTCAAAAGGAAGAAGTTGAAATTCAAGAAATCGAGTTGCTTTACAGCAAATCAACCATGAACAAATTAAAGACAATAGTTGACTCTTTAAATTTAAAGTTTAAGGTCTGTGACATAAATAGAAGCTTCAACTCTAAATATCAATCTATCGGACACAAAATTGTTATTGAGAAAAACAAAGTAAAAGAAGCAAAAAAGGATATTGAAAATAATATTGATTTTGAGGAGTTTCAGAAAAAATATCTTGAAGCAAAAATCACAAAGAATTTACTAATAGTAAAAGATAATTACAAAAATTATCAAAAAATGGATATTGTTGCATTTAGTGAAGTTAGTTTAAATGGTGGTTATGGTTTTGAACTTAGATTTGATAAAAAATTAGAAAAACACAAAATAGAGAATCTTTCTAATTGGGTTTTTGTATATTCTAACAAAGGTTCATATTCTGATGAAACCCTTGCTGCCTTTTATTTCCCTAATAAAATGGATAGTAAAAAATTGCCAAAAATGTATTCTCAAATGATTAATTACTCTGATTGTTTAATTGATACAACTACTACAAAATTTAAAGATGATTTAAAATCTGGTTGGGTTGATTTACCCAAAAACTGGAACACAAAATCTAAAAAGAAGCAAGAAAAGATTTTAGAAGAATTAAGAAGTACTCGTGTTGTTGGCCTTTGTAGTCAAGACAGCAGCCCGAGGGAGCACGCAGTTAACATTGCAATGCTTTCAGCAGAAACTCAAAATTGGAAAATTTTTCTAAGAGCACATTTAGATATTATGAATGACCGATTTGAAAGAATAAGTGATGGTAGTTATGCTTGGGGTCAAAGAAAAACTTACATCAGGGAGTTAGAGGAATTAAACATTAATGTGTTGGATTTAATTATGGGTATATCATTAAGAGTTGAAAACACTTCTGAAAATCATTATTATGGAAATATTAGAAGAATTGGAAGAGCTTTAGCAGAAACTAAAAAAAGAGATGAGGTGGAGCATCAATTGCTCTCAATTATTGAAAACAAGGAATTAGATTTGTATAATAGAATTTTAGGATTTTATATAATGGACAATTATCTTTACAATCAGACAGAAGAGAGCGAAAAAGTCCGAATAAAATTGAAGTTAAAGGAGTCTATAAAAAGTTTACCAAAAGAATTGAATGAGCAGATAAAAATATAATAACTTGTGCATAATGGGCTTAACCGTTTTACAGATTAAAAAACAAGTGTTAATTATAATAGAATGCCTCAGATAAATTAGACAAATAAAAAAATATTTCCTAAAATAAAAATTATTATTAGCAATAATGCTGCGGAGCCAATATGAGCGAAGTCGAACACTTTTGGAGAGGATTTGATTAAATACCGAAACCTAATCCTCCTCAATTGATACGCATACATGGCTGATGTTATTTTTTTGCCAATTCCTAGGTCTAAATTCGGGACGAGACCTTAAATTCCCAATGATGTTTGAATTTTCTGTCATGTTATTTGCATTCCATTCTTTTCTAACTGGCTCTTGATTATTGTAATGTGTGGTGATGAAAGCTCGTCTATTTATTAATAGTAATCTCTTAAATTCGTCTATACCTGATGGGTTTAATTCAATTCTAAGTGTTTCACTAGAAATACTAATTATCTTATTGGATTCTTCTTTTTGGATTGTAGTTGTGGTTTCTTTTTTAAAAGTGTTATTCTTTAAATTTTTGAGAGAATCTTCAAGCTCATCCAATTGAAAACATTGAGCAATTTGTATCATCTGTAAATAAGCTGTGTCTGCTTTAATTTGATCAAATGGCATAAAGTGCATCAAGTCATTTCTTGCTATACTAATTTGATCAAACATAGTAGGTAAATTATTATACCTCCGTATTTGATATTTCCTCCCTAAAAACTCTTTTTTATTTAAAACAAAACTATGCAAATTCCCGAAATCAATTAAATATTTTGGATCATCTGTATCACCTCTTTGGTTAGTCCAATTTTCTTGTTGGTTATTTTTTAGAGTATTGAAATATTCTCTTTCCCAATCATCTGTTCCCAATATTTCTGGTACTAAATTTCTTATAATCTCTATAAATTTTGAAAATGCACCAAATAAATTAATTTCTTTTCCCATCATTAAAAAATTATATTTTTATCTTAATCGTAGTTTTTTATATTGTCGAGAAGACGACTTTTAATGCTTTCTTTTAGTCTCTCAGGGGATAATATTTTTATGTTTTCTCCAAAGCTCAAAATTAAACTTTCTAATTCATTATTAGGTATCACTTTAATTGAAAATTTGTAACCGTCTTTGAACTTTCGCAATGGTGTTTGTGTCTCATGTAATGGTTTAGTTTCTATATAACCTTTAGTCTTTTGCTCTATTACAAATATTTCTATTTTTTCAACTGGTCTATTTTTAGGAATTGTAACACCAACCACATCCTCAAAATATTCTTCTAAATTGATCTTTGTTTCTACGTAATCTTTATCATTACATGCAGAAATAGAGGTAATACGATCTAGCGCTAGAATTGTGAGTGACTCAAAATTTGGATTTTGACCAATCAAAAACCACCTCTTGTTGTATTGTTTCAAATAATAGGGGTGGTTTTCAAGTTTATTTTGTACTCCTTTGAACGTTTTATACGTAATATGCAAGACTTCTTTTTTTAAAATGTGATCGTACAAAGTTTTTAAATATCCTGCTCCTTTTAAATATTTATTACTGTCTAAAGATACAAAGTTTAATTTAGGGAAATTTAAGGTATTGCCATTTGAAAACTTATCTAAATACTTGTCAAAATTATTAAATAATTGTAGTTGTTCTAATCCTATAATTTTACTCAATTTATAGGTATCTGCTAAAAGATTATTAATTTCTTTACTTGTTAGTTTGCTGTTGGCACTGAAAATTGAAAAATCACTATCCGAATAGAAATATCCTTTTACTTTATTATTTTTAATGGGTGCTGAAAATTCAGATTTCATAAAACTTATGTCATCGTATAGTTGTCGTTTTTTGATTCCTTTAGAACATTCGTCTCTATTTTTTAATTCGGCATTGCAAGTATCTAAGAGTGTTTCAATATCATAAATTTGAGAACTGTGTCGTAAACATCGATCCAAAATTTTGTAGCGAGTAAAGGCATTTTTATTTGTAGACATAGGCTTTTTTTCAAAGCTACATAAAATAATGCAGATGGAGTGCATTATTTTACATGTATATAGAAACCTTTAAAACTTGATATATATGCATACAAACCACAATTGGAGTTATTTTGACAATCTGTTTGTAATTACAGAAGTTTATAAAAACTATCGACACAAGGATTATGATTTAATCATACAAAACATAGCCAATTCTATTGGTACAACGACAGACTCTGTGTTTATGAAAATAAGTAATATGATTTATATTTTGAGTAACGGCAGTTACGGGCATTCTAATTATTCAGAAGACTCTAGACTGGCACTTTTTGAATTTTTAGACAAAAATAGAAACGTATCATTAAATCGTTTATTAATGATTTTAAAATAAAAACTGTAACAAAAAATAAAGTTTAGCGTATCATATAAACACACCACTCATTTAAACCCATTAGCCTTTGACAAAAAACTTGTGTACCCAAGAATTGAACGAACGATCCTTGAATGAACTATTCCAAAACTACTGGACCGAAATTTATTTATATGCAAAATCTAAAACTAGAAATCATCACAACGCAGAGGATTTAACCTGTGAAACTTTTACTAAAGCATTTCTAAAGATTAAAGATTTCGACACTAATAGAGAATTTAAGAACTGGATTTTCACAATTTGTAAAAATACTTTTTTAGACAATAGAAGAAAAGCTGGTAATACAATTAGTTACTTGGAAGATCAATTACATTCTCAGATTCAAGACACTGCTTTATCTCCTTTAGAACAGATTGTTTTAAAAGAAGAGTATAGGAACATCCTTAATACAATTAATAAGCTTAAAAAGGGTGATAAGCAGATTATAACACTTTTCTATTTAGACGATTTAAGTCACAAAGAAGTTTCAGCAGAATTAAATATTTCTTATGCAAATGCAAGAACAAGATTAAATCGAGCGAAGCATATTTTGCGCAGTCAACTAAATTAATTTACTTTTTTAATACTAAACACCTTCATATATATAAGAATTTAAAAATTCTTATGAGGGATATCCTATTTAATTTTTTAAAACACATAACTATGAAAACACACACACACAGATATTAATATTATTTTAGATTGTTCAGGCTATGAGTCTTACAATGCACGTAAATGCAATGCCTTCAATCATACTCGACAAAATAAATAAATAAGTTAGGCACATTTGAAGCAATGTTTTTTAATTATATGAGAAGTACAACACTAACCCAATCTAAACTGCATTAAAATGTAGTTTAGCCAAACCGTTAAGGCTTGTAATTTATATCAAAAGATCAATAGTGTAAAAACACAGTTTTGTAATCATATGGTATTATCATCTATCCAAAGCTAAGTAACATAATGCGCAGTTATATACACATTCATTCACTTTCTGGTCTATAACGCCATTATGTAAAATAGCGGCGCACGCGTCTTAACTTTTTAGTTCTAAATATATTCGCCGTTATTCATGAACACCCGTAAAATAAAAAAGTCGTGAACTAAATAGCCGCTTTCCAACGCTCAGATAGGTGCTGTCAATATTATTCTAGATTTATATATAAATAGTGATATAATTCAAAAAACATAAAACGTAAATCCTTTCTTTCAAAGCTGAAATCCGTAAGTAAAATCTATTACTTATCTCATTCAAGCTGCACAAAACCATCGCTAAGTCCAAGTATTCCTTATCTCAAGTATTTGTTTGTTTCATTTCACTAAGCAATAGATTTTAGTCCACTTTCCCCACCGGGTCGAACGTTAAGAAACAGTCGAGCAGACTGTTTTAGTGAAGAAGCCAGCTTGTCGCGTTGATTAGGTGTAGGTTACAGCAATTAGTAATGTTTGCCATGTGTCTGTGGTAGTTTCATTCCATTCATTCAAGACACCTCAATGCTTCCTTGCATCCAGCAACTTCGGTTTCCTTTCTCTCATTCCATTCAACCACCTCAACACCGCGCATAAAAAAAGAACGTTTTTCCTCAAAACGTCCTTTATTTATTTTTGCCACTCCTACAACATCACTAATTACCTCCACCTACGCACTTTTCCCCGTTAATTTTTTTCTAATATTTCCATTAATCGATGGTTGAGATATAATTTTTCTTTACCAACTTTTTCAGAAATTAAAAAACCTGCTTCTTCTAAATCCATTAAATAATTACCCACCGTTTTTGGTGTGCCTAATTTTGCATCAATCAAAAACTGCCTTTTCGTATAGGGCAATCTAAATAATATTTCAACCAATTCTTTGGTATATACTTTAGGTAAACTTTCTTTAATTTCAGAAGCCATTACTTCCATTAAATTGGTGACGTCTTTTAAACGTTGTAATCCTTTATTGGCAGTATACTCTATCATTTCAAGCATATACAGTATCCAAGTTTCCCAATCGTTGTTTTCTGTTACTTCTCGTAATTTAGTATAATAGTTTGCCTTATTTTTTATGATGTATTCACTCAAATAAATAGCTGGTGTATCTAATAATTTTTCAAATTTTAAATACAATAACAACAAAATACGTCCTGTTCTACCATTACCATCACTAAAAGGGTGTATGGCTTCAAATTGGTAATGCATTAATGCCATTTTAATTAGTGGATCAATACTGTCTTTACTATTAATAAAGGTTTCAAGATTAGCCATCTTTTCTCTGATAACTGTCTCGCTTGTAGGTGGTGTATAAATGGTTTCCCCTTTTGAGTTTTTTAAAGCAGTTCCAGGCGTTGTTCTAATACCTGCGGTATTTTTTTTAATACTTTGTACAATTTGAATGCATAAATTTGTACTAATAAATGGACGTCTTTCTATTTCTTGTAAACCATTCCAAAGTGCTTCTTTATAGCTGATTACTTCTTTTGTTGCTGGGTTATCAAATTTTTTATCTGCTACTAAAGATTTATACAAATCATCGTTAGTAGTAATAATATTTTCTATTTCAGAACTTGCTTTAGCTTCTTGTAAATGGATAGTGTCTAAAAATAATGTTGGGTTTGGTAAATTCGTTAGCATTCCATTGAGTTGAGCTAAAGCTCTACTCGCATCAATAGTTTTGCGTAACACTTTGGTGCTCTCTAAATTTGTGTTAGGTGGTAATAAGGGTAGCTTATTATAAGGTGTATTTCTATTAAATTTCTTCATTTTAAACAAGAGTAAATATTACTTGTGTTATTTTAACAAGGGTAAATATAGTGAAAATTTACCTTCGTTTAATTAATGAGTGTAATTATTACTCTCATTATAGTAAATAAGGAAAAACCAATCTCTCAAGAAGAATATAAATTTAATGCAACTTAAAAAACTCAAAAAAATAACAGCTTTTGAAGAAAACTTAAAACTACAATTATCTACCATCTCAAAATTAAAAATAGTTTTATTACGAGCATAGATATAGAAAACTACCAACAACGAAAAACTAAAAACGAATAATGAATAACTAAAAAATAACGGATGAAAGTAGTTATAGCTTAAGTGGAAGAAGAAGAGTAGTTTTCAGAGATAGGGTTTTAAGTCAATTAAAAGAATTGTATGGTGGCATCCTACCAAAAACGAATTCTAATAATTTGATTTCTTTTTAGTTTGATATCAAAATAGAAGCCCTTAAAAGTTAATGAGTTAATTTTATAAATTAATTGATGCCAAAGACTTTTAGTCCAATTCTCTTTTTTATGCATAATGTGCTATAAATAGGATGGTTATAGTTCAAATATAATGATAAAATGAGCGATAAGTTGCGTTTTTAGAGCTCAATATTTTAATTTTGGCTATTTCATAGATATTCCCATTCATCGGAGTTCGTCAGCCAACAGAATAAATTGTATTCGACGAGAGTGTCTAGCCGCTTTTAAAAGGATTGATGTGACAAATAAAAGCTTTGAATTTTTCAAAGCTTTTATTTATGTATTGTCTAAATCGATTAAATATTCCACTAAATTTTGATCACGATTTAGGTTTAATTTTTTTCTTAACCTGTATCTGGCAAGTTCAACTCCTCTTGTAGTGATATTCAAAAGCTTTGCGATTTCTTTTGAACTCATGTTCATTCTAAGAAAAGCAGCTAATTTTATCTCTCTAGGTGATAGCCGAATATTGTTGATTGACAATTTTTCTAAGTAATTGCCATGAACCTGGTCAAAATGATACGCAAATTGATCCCAAGAATCGTTGTTTGATAATTCTTGATCAATAGTTTTAATGAGGTGTTTTAGCGCTACATTAGACCCTCCTTTGTGTAAAGTGTCACTAATTTTTTCTTGAACATTTTGAATAAATTCTTTATTCTTTAGCAATTGCATCGTAATCGACGTTAATTGATCGTTTTTAAGGTCGAGTTCTGTTTGTAATTTTTCGGAATTCAATTTATCAATCTCCTCATCTTTAATCTTCAGCTCTTTTTCTTTTTCTTCTGTAATAATTATGCGCTCTGTTTTATATTTTCTACGTTGCATTATAGGTATTAAAATAAAGCTTAATAATCCTAAACCAATATATCCTAGCTTTGCTGCTTGCGATGCATACCAGGGTGCTAATACTTTAAACTTAAAGGCAGAGGTTTCACTTTCTATGCCATATAAATTTAGTGCCTTCACTTCAAAAGTGTAATTACCATATGGTAGGTGTTCATAGCTTTTTTTACTCATGGACGACCACTTAGACCAGTTTTCATCTAAAGGTGTTAATCTATAGCTATAGGTTAGGTCTTCAAAACCATCAAAATAAGGCGAGGCGTAGTTTATTTCGATAGTCTCGTTTGAATCTAATTCTAATTTTTTTGTAAATGACGGATTAATAATGGATGAAGAATCTTCGCTGTTTGTTGTAGTAATATGTTTTATGATCACTGAAAAATCTTTGCAGACATCATGTTTGTTTAAGGGATTGTAATGGATAAAACCTTCTTTAGCCCCTATTAATATATTCTGCTCATTTAAAATTGTAATATTTTGAAGATCATCATTTATAAATTTATTAATGTGTTTAAATATCGCTGTTTCTTTTTTAAATTTACCGTAAGTTTCTTCTTTAAGTACGCCAAATTCTAGATTTTGGATGTAATAAATAGAATTACTTTTATCTGTTATTATTTGACTTATATGGTCTGTACCCAACATGTTGTTAAAAAAAGTGTTTGGCGTAAAGTTTAAAGTTTCTGGATTAAAATTGTAAACGCCTTTTTCTGAAGTAAATATCAACTTACCATTTAATAAATAGGATGTTATTAATATGTTAGAAGGAAACCCGCTAGACTCGCTAAAATGTTGAATGTCATTTTTAAGTTGCATATTTCTATCTAATTGTAATTTGTAGGCTCCTTTAGACCCATGTGTCATCCATAATGTAGAATCATTTTCAAATTTTATTATTCTAGAAGATTCATTTAGTTTAGGCATATTACTTTTGTAAGTCCACTTTCCATTTTGTTTTGTAAAGTATTTGAGACCATTATAATCCCCACCAATAATCATATTTGGCATATTTGTTTTAATAAAACCCCAACTTCCTATATCATGAAATTTAATCAATTCACTTCCTCTAATCATTGAAGCACCTTTATTATGGTTCAATATTAACTCGTCATCAATTTGTGAAAAATTCCACACTTGTCCCTCGCTTCCTGAAAGGAGATTATATTTAGCAGGATACTTAAAACTTTTATTTAAATTTTGAGTGAATACACCATTATTAGTGCCTAAATAAATTTTATCTTTAAACTTATGGGCTGCATAACCCGTACCTTCAATAGCAACCTCCTCGTTTATCAATGAAAAGGGTAAGCTCATTTTTAAATAATCGATACCATTATTAAGTGCTACCCATAAATTATGAAAGCCATCCTCATAAACTGACTTCACCGTTCTTCCAGACAAACCATTATTTTTTGTAAACCGATGCTTAATGGTAAAATTAGAGTTAAGAATAATTAAACCATTATTTTGAGTACCTACAGCATAACCTCCGTTATTTAGCTTAATAACCACATTTATTGATCCAAATTCCTTTGAATAATCTTTAAAAGGTTTGTTTAGTTTACTTGACTTAAAAATAACACCCATTTTACTGAAATAAAAATCTTCATCATTGCTTTCTGTAATACCAATTATTTCTGGAAGTAATTTTGTTTCAGGGATAGATTTAAATTCGCCGTTCACCAACTCAAATAAACCTTTCTTGTAAAATTGAGCAATCAACTTATTTTTATGCTTAAATAAAAATTGCAGGTAGCCAGGTAAGTTTAATTCCTTTATTTCTGCACCATTATATACTAAAAGCTTACTTTCAGTATGAAAATAAATGCTTTTATTAATTTCAATAATTTTCCATATTTCCGCAATTGATTGAGCGTTAGGCTCTAGATTATCAATTAATGAAGTGAATTCAAAACCCTTTTCAGTATTTTTAAAATAACCCAGTTGGTTTTGACCGCCTACAAAAACTCTGTTTTGATGATCTACCTTAACGGCTCTAATCTTTGTGGATAATGGAACCTTGTATTTGCTCCATTCGTTTCCATCAAATTCTATCAATCCTTCATTGTTGGCAACATATAAGATGCCATTCGCATCTTGATCAAAACTCCAGTTTTGAATGCTCCCATTATAAATTTCTGAACTAAAATGAGATTTTAGAGGAATTTTGTGCAAATGAAAGCCATCATTTGATTGTGAATAAAAATCACTTACAAATAAAAAAACAAAAATAAAATTGAGTATTCGAAAATACATATAGAGAGTTAAATTAATTTATCTAATGTATTAATAAAATTCATTAAACTCAATGAAATCAATGTAAAAAAAAAATTATGAGAGTTTTTGATGAGTTATTTTTTGGTGGGTTATGAGTTTTTGATGTGTTGTATTTTAACTTTAGCTGTGTTATTAATGATAAATTTACCATCGTAATAATTTTACAATGTGTTTTGATATGTGTATTTTTCATAAATATAATTAGGCCACTTAATTCGGGAAAAGCATAAATGTTAGAAATTAACTTTCACATACCTCACCACAATTAACTTAATAAATAATTTAATGATGAAAAAAATTACTTTACTTTTTATTTTCGCTTTGAGCGTAATGAGTGCCCAAGAGGTGACACACGTAGATTTTGATATAAACAATCCTGACATTGTTTTTAATAGTTGGAACACTTCTTCAACTTTTGCTAAAGTAGCAAACCCGGCCTCGGATGCAACAAACGCCTCTGCATTTGTTGGTCAATTTACATCGGGTGATAACAATGATATTGGTGTCGGAGTCCTTGACCCTACAACCGTTTTTACTTCGCCTTTTAATTTAGTGTCAAATTCAGTTTTTAAAATGAAAATTTTTTCAACGAAAGAAATAGATGTGACATTCCATTTAGAAAATGCTCCAGATTGGGGTAACAATATTGAGGTAACTTCTTCTGTTGGAGCTGCAGATATAAATAAATGGGTTGAATTAAGCTTTGATTTTTCTGATAATGCATCTAATATTTATATGAACAATATTGTTATTAAAATTGGTGGTGCTAATACTATGAAGGGAGACATCTTTTTCTTTGATGATATTAAAGGTCCGGAATTATATGCAAAGCCTGCACAAAATTACAATCCAGCAAATGCTGCTTCAGATGTTTCTATCTCTACCAATTTAGAAATAGCGTCTAATGGTAAATTTAGGAACATAGATGATTCAGAAATTATGGATTTTACGGGTAAATTAGCGCTTAAAGTAGGAGATGAGAATGGAGCAGATGTGCCATTTATAGCCAATATTAATGGTGATAAAAATACCATAACCATCGACCCTATTAATGATTTAGAGAATTCTAAAACTTATTGGTATGGAATCATTGACAATGCAATAGAATACACAACGGATTTAGCAGTTACTGATGTTTCTGCATCATTTACTACAAAAGCAGCTGTTTCTGGAGATATTAACGAAATGTTATTCGATTTTGATACAACCAATCAAGATTTAGGTTTTTCATCTTGGGGAGGTACGGGTTTTGCAAAAATTGCAAATCCAGACAAATCAGGAATCAATACATCGGATAATGTTGCAGAATACACACACGCCGGTAACGACTCTGGTTTAGAAAATAATTTAGTAAATGACGCAACACCTTTAACTCCTTTTGATTTTTCTGAAACGCCATTTATTAAGGTAAAGGTGTGGGTAAATAAACCGGTAGCGGTATCTATTAAGTTACAAAACTATCCTGATTACGGTCAAGGACATGAGCAAAAAATTGAGGTAACAGAAATAAATAAATGGGTAGAAGTGGTATTTAACTATGGTTCTATTACAGCAACAAATTACGATAGGGCTCAAATTTATTTCGATAAAGACAAAGCGGGAGGTTCAGAAGCTGGAGATAAGTTTTATTTTGATGATTATTTAAAAAGCAATGTACCGCCAAATGTGGTAACTACATTAAGTCCTTTAGAGGCTGCTACGGATGTTTCTCAAACGGCTGTTCCAACCATTTCATCCAATTTTCAGTTTGTAAATTTAGACGGTTCAACAATTACAGATGTTTCTCCTTTTGTTGAGTTAAGAGAGGGGGATGCTTCTGGAACATTAGTGTCTGCAATCGCTTCGATAAATGCTGCTAAAAATAGTATTTCTTTAAAACCATCAGAATTACTAAAAGCGAATACACAATATTGGTATGGTATTAAAGATAACGTAATTAAGTACAAAGAAAACAATACCAACATTACTGCTATCTCCGCAATGTTTACGACAAAAGCCACTGGTATTAATTTTGTAATGTACAATGATTTTGATGGTACTTCACTGACTACAGTCTCTGAAACGATGGGAGATCCTGCCGGAGCGTTTGCAACAGTAGCTGATCCTGCTGGAGGGGCAAACATGGTGGCTAAATGGGACAAAGGAAACTCATGGGGTGGATGGGAAAGAATTCACTTACAATTAAACGCTCCTTACGATGCGTCCAAAGATGATATCTTTTCTTTTAGAGTGTATTCTCCAATTAAAACAGGGATTCGATTTAAATTAGCGAATGCAAAAGAGGATTCGGAAATTACTGCTAATTATGAAACTGATGAAGAAATTATATTAGAAAATCAATGGCAAACAGTATATTTAAATGCATCTGAGTTAGCAGATGGCGTTAGCTTTGACCATATATTTATTTTTCTTGGAAGAGGTGCATCTGGAGGAACAACTTTTTATGTAGATGATATTAAAGGTCCGCAATTACAAGGTACTGCATCTGTAAGTGTTTTCGAGAAAAATAAACTACGTTTTTATCCAAATCCAGCAAATAATGCGATTCACTTTTCAAATTTAGAGAAGGATACAATGGTTAAAATTTATGATATTAATGCGAAGCAAGTTTTAAAACAGAAAACGAACAATAAAAAATTATCTATTCGTACTTTAAAATCTGGTTTTTATTTTGTTGAAGTGAATGGGGCTTATCAAAAATTAATTAAACAATAATTACTTTAACAGCATAAAGTTACTTAGCTTTATGCTGTTACTTTTAAAAAAGAAGCATGATTATATTTAAAAGCTTATTGTTAAAATCTGTTCATTTTTCTCTATTTTTCCTCACATTTTCTTTTTTTTCACAGTCTATCATAAAAGGTGAAATCTATGATGACCTTGGCAATCCTTTACCAGGAGTAGCGGTAATTGTTGAGGGAACCACGAATGGAACTGATTCTGATTTTGATGGAAAATATTTGATTAATGTAAAGAAAACGAATGCCACTCTGGTTTTTTCTTATTTGGGATTTGAAACTAAAAAGATAGAAATTGGTACTCAAAAAATTATAAATGTAATTTTAAAAGAGAGTGCAGACCAATTAGATGAAGTGCAGATTGTTGCATTTTCTAAACAAAAGAAATCGAGTATTGTTGGTTCTGTTACAGCTATAAAAGTAGCAGACTTAAAACAACCAACGGCCAATATCACAAATTCTTTGGCGGGGCAAATTTCAGGGTTAATTTCTTATCAGAGATCTGGTGAACCTGGTGCGGATAACGCTGCCTTTTTTATAAGAGGGGTTACCACATTTGGATTTAATAACAGTCCTTTAATTTTATTAGATGGTTTGCAAATTACTACTTCAGATTTAGCACGTTTAGAACCAGATAACATCGCTTCTTTTTCTATTATGAAAGATGCTACGGCAACATCATTATATGGTGCAAGAGGTGCAAATGGTGTGGTTTTAGTTACTACGAAAGAGGGTAAAAAAGGAAAAGCAAAAGTATCTGTTCGTTATGAAAATTCAATGTCTGCTCCATCACAAGTTAATGATTTTTTAGGGGCAGTAGATTATATGGAATTGTATAATAGAGCGCAAAGAATGAGAGATCCTTCTGCAACATTATTATATTCTAAACAAAAAATTGAAGGGACACGAAATGGATTAAATCCTAATATTTATCCGGATGTAAATTGGCACAACGAATTATTTAAAGATTTTACTTTAAATAGAAGATTTAATGTGAACATTAATGGAGGTGGAGAAGTGGCTCAATATTACTTGTCTGTTACCAGTGCCAATGAAACGGGTTTATTAAAAGTAGATGCCTTAAATAATTTTAATAATAATATAGATATTAATAGATCTAATTTAAGAGCTAACATCAACATTAATTTAACCAAAACAACTAAAGTTGCTGCTAAATTCTATTCGTTATTTGAAAGATATAATGGGCCTGTAGTAAGTGCATCAGATATTTTTTATCAAGTTTCACAAGCGAATCCAGCAAATTTCCCAAAAGCTTATGAGCCAGATTTGGCAACACAAAATTTTAATCATACTCTTTTTGGAAATAAAGGGAATGGTGGTTTTCCAAATCCGTATGCAGAGAGTGTTAAAGGTTTTAAAGATCGATTTGCAAATACAACTTTAGCGCAATTTCAAATAAAACAAGATTTAAATTTTATTACGGAAGGTTTAAAGTTAAGAGCAATGGCTTCTGTAAGAACATATACAGAAAATCAAAATGAGCGCAGTTTTACACCTTTTTATTATGGCGCTAATGTGATTCAAACCCCAACAGGTATTGAAAACTCATTAAATCAAATTCAAGAGGGAACGGAGTTTTTAAACAATCCTACGGTTGGTAATAATGGGAACAGTAATTTTTACTACGAAGCTGTTTTAGAATACAACAGAACTTTTAATGAAAAGCATGCCGTAAGTGGGTTATTAGTGAATTATTTCCAGGAGGCGCTCAATACCATAGGAGGTAACACCGCTTTTTCAACTTTACCCTCAAGAAATACGGGAATATCAGGCAGAACTTCTTATAGTTTTGATGATCGTTATTTTGGTGAGTTTAATTTTGGTTACAATGGTTCAGAGAAGTTTGCAGAGAAAAATCGTTTTGGATTTTTTCCATCCGTTGGTTTAGGGTGGATTATTTCTAATGAAAAGTTTTTTGAAAAAAATATTCCACAAGTAAATTTACTTAAATTAAGATATTCTTATGGTTTAGTGGGTAATGATGGTATTTCAAGCGCAAGCGATCGATTTTTCTATTTGTCTGATGTCAATTTAAATAATGGCAATACAGGTTATTCTTTTGGATCAAACTATAACAACTATTACAATGGCTTTATCGTAAATAGATATGCAAATGAAAATGTAAGTTGGGAAATTGCCACGAAGTCTAACGTTGGTATTGAATTAGGTTTGTTTAATAAGTTAAATATCATTGCAGATATTTTTACAGAAAATAGAAGAGATATTTATATGGAACGTCAATTTATTCCTGAAACTTCAGGTTTAACTACTGTAATTAGCAGTAATATTGGTGAAGTGAGATCGAATGGTATTGATTTGTCTTTAGATTTTAATCACGCTTTTAGTGGCGATTTTTATATTACAGCAAGAGGTAATTTTACCTATGCAACGAATAAGATTTTAGTGAATGGAGAGCCAGAGTTTCAAGATAAAAATTTAAGTAGAATTGGGTATCCAGTAAATCAACAATGGGGTTATACCGCAGAAAGATTATTTGTAGATCAAGAAGATATTGATAACTCTCCAGAACAGTTTAATGGTTTTTCTACAACCAACTCTTATTTACCAGGAGATATTAAATATAAGGACGTAAATAATGATGGAGTTATAAACGAATCAGATCAAGCACCTATTGGCATGCCAAATGTTCCAGAAATCGTTTATGGTTTTGGTTTTTCAGCTAAATACAAAAATTTTGATTTTTCTGCCTTTATGCAGGGAGTCGCAAGGTCTTCATTCTTTATTAATCCAAATGATATTTCTCCTTTTGTAAACGAACGTAATGCATTAAGCGTCATTGCAAACAATCATTGGTCAGAAAATAATCCAGATCCAAATGCTTTTTGGCCTCGTTTATCAACTTATGCCATAGATAACAATCAAAAGCAATCTACTTGGTGGTTAAGAGATGGTGATTTTTTAAGATTAAAAAATTTAGAATTTGGTTATACAATACCGGAGTCTGCAGGTAAGATTTTTTCTAATACACAAACCAGACTTTATTTTACAGGAGTTAACCTAATGTATTTTTCAAAATTCAAATTATGGGATCCCGAACAGGCAGGAAACGGGCTTGGTTATCCACCTCAAAGAGTCCTTAATTTAGGAGTTCAAGTTAACTTTTAAGACAAAAAAATGAAAATAAAAAATAAAATTATAACCGTATTATTTTTCTCAATCTTTGCTTTTAGTAGTTGTGAAAAATACTTAGACATCGTGCCTGATGGTACACAGGAATTAAGTTTGCTATTCAATAGAAAAGAAACCGCTTATAATGCATTGGCAAATTGTTATAGTTATCTGCCACAAAATGATGGCACATACGCAAGTTATGCCTTATTAAGTGATGAATTGGCGGTGCCTGTGGCAAAAGAACCAAATGCAACTAGAGTCATGAAAGGGCAACAAACAGTGTCTAACCCTTTAATGGGGTATTGGTCTGGTTTTTCAGCAACAGGAAAAGGTCAAGGTTCTTTGTGGGAAGGAATTAGAAGTTGCAACATTCTTAATGAAAATATTGATGTAGTGGTTGATATGGATGCATCAGAAAAAAATCAATGGAAAGCAGAGGTTAACTTTTTAAAAGCATACTATCACTTTTTATTGGTTAGTAATTACGGTCCGATACCAATTGTTGATGTGAATTTACCGATTGATGCTTCTGATGAACAGGTTAGAGTAGAAAGAAAAACCGTGGATGAATGTTTTTCTTATATCGTAGACATCATAAATGAATCTATAACAAATTTACCTGAAAAAGTAGTTGGTAATAACGATTTGGGAAGAATTGATAAAGTGATTGCAAAATCTTTAAAAGCACGTGTTTTACTATATAGCGCAAGTCCTTTGTTTAATGGTAACTCTCAACTGTACTCTGATTTTGTAAATAAAGAAGGCGTTCATTTTTTTAATCAAACTTTTGATGAAAATAAATGGAGTTTAGCTGCAGAAGCTTCCAAAGAAGCCATTGATGCGGCCCTTGCTCAGGGTTCTAATATGTATTATTACACAGATACTCCTCCTACTTTTGATACCAATAATTTTCAATATAAATTAGTAAGAGACCAGTATAATAGTCGTTTCGCTATTACAGATCCTTGGAACTCTGAATTAATTTGGGGAAATTCTAGTCCGGTAACAAATGGACAATGGTGGCAAATACAGTCTCCTGCATTAATGAAAGACCCTAGTTCCTCATCAGTAGAAGCAGCTTGGCAATGGTTAGCACCAAGTTTAAGAATGGCAGAAACCTATTACACTAAAAATGGTTTGCCAATTAATGAAGATAAGAATTTTGATTACGCGAATAGACATGACATTACTACCATAGCTTTTAATCAACGTTTTTATGCTCAATTTGCAAATAGAACTGCAAAATTAAATCTAGATAGAGAACCTCGTTTTTATTCATCTATAGGTTTTGATAGAGGTATCAATAGAACCTGGGGTAGTATTTGGAATATAAAAATGAGAAGTGGTGAAAGACATGGAAGAGTTGCAAATACAGGAGACTATTTAGTAACCGGATATGCACTTAAAAAACTAGTGCATCAAGATACAGAAGGAGATGCTTATAATAAGGCAATCACCTATCCCTGGCCAATGATAAGACTAAGTGAGTTGTACTTAAATTATGCAGAAGCATTAAATGAGTCTAACGGCCCATCTATAGAAGTGTATGATGCTCTAAATGTAATTAGAGTAAGGGCAGGTGTGCCAACTGTAGAAGATGCTTGGAGTAATGCTACCAATGCTATAACTGTAAACAAGCATTTAACGCAAGACGGGTTAAGAGAAATTATTCAACAAGAAAGATCTATTGAATTAGCCTTTGAAGCACATCGTTATTATGATATTAGAAGATGGAAATTAGCAGATCAATACTTTACAACTCCTATAAAAGGATGGTCTGTAAATGAAGATACCGAAGCCAATTATTATCAAATTAGAGATGTTGGTCAGCGTTCGTTTAATTCGCCAAGAGATTATTTACAGCCAATTAGTTTTACAGAACTTTCTAGAAATCCTAACCTAGTTCAAAATCCTGGTTGGTAAAAAAAAGACATGATGAAAAAACAAATCAATAAAATTATATTCTTTTCAATAGTTGTTGTTATAACAATTATTGGGTGCTCAGATGATGACAATATAGATACAACACCACCGGGAGTTGTATCAAATGTAACAGTTGTTCCTACAAATGGAGGAGGGGTAATCAGTTATAAATTGCCATCTGATGCTGATATTTTGTATGTAAAAGCGGTGTATACAAACTCTCTGGGAGAAGAAGTTTTTAGAGTATCTAGTAAACACAATACTTCTCTAGAGGTGAATGGATTAAACCAAACATCACCCTTAAACGTAAAACTATATGTGGTTGATGAAAGTCAAAATATGTCTGAAATTACCGAAATAGAATTTACACCATTAAAATCATTTATTTTCTTGGTTCAAGAAAGTATACAAATTACTCCAGATTTAGGTGGAGTTAAAATTACTTGGGATAACATTGCATCGAAAACAGTTTTTGTTTATGTCCATATTATGAATGAAGGTGAGGAAACTGTTAGAATTTTATCTTCTAATAATCCTCAAGAAAATGTTTTTGTAAGAGGATTAGAAGCAAAAGAACTTACTTTTTCAACGAAAGTAGAAGATTTTGATGGAAACATAACTGAATTAGAGGAAAAAGGAAAATTTACACCTTTGTTTGAAGAAAAAATTGATAAATCTTCGTGGACACTCATTTCAGGACAATCGATAAACGGAAATGCTTATGAGGGTAGAACTGTAAATTTTTGGGATGATGTTGTAGATACTGTAGAAACAGACGCAGACAATAGCTATTTTATCATTACGAGAGATAATAATGGAGGCGCTTTAAATTTTCCACTAGATATTGTCATTGATTTAAAGAAAAATGTGAAAATTCAAAGATTTAAAGTTTGGCAAAGAGCGTATTGGTATCAAGGAGGTGGCGTTACTTATCACTATCAAGAAGAAAACATAAAAACTTTTGATTTATTCTCGAGTAACGATGGGCAAACCTGGAATTTATTGGGACAATTTGATATTGGAGACCCAAGAGATGCAGCTGGTAATATTCCTACAGAGGCTTTTCAAGAAGCCATAGAGGGTCACGAATTTAGTTTGCCAAATACTTCAGAACAGTTTAGATACTTAAAATTTTCGATTACTTCAAACTACGGAAGTACTCAAATTACTGTTGGTTCAGAAATAACTTTATTTGGTCTAGATAATTTATAAGATGAGGCAAATTTATAAGTACATATTTTTAGGATGCATCTTATTTTCTTTTCAAATAAATGCCCAAGGTTTAAGAACTTCAGGGAAAAACATCATTAATAAAAATGGAGAGGAAGTTCTTTTAAGGGGATATGGCCCAGGAGGCTGGCAAATTATGGAAGGTTACATGATGCAAACTTCTGGAGTTGCCGGATCTCAGCATGAAATCAAAGAAAAATTAATTGATTTAATGGGGGTGACTCATACTGAAACCTTTTTTAATAAATGGCGAGAAAATCACTTTACAAAACGTGACGTAGATTCTATTGCGGCATGGGGCTTTAATAGTATTAGAATACCGATGCATTATAACCTATTTACGCTTCCGATAGAGGAAGAACCGATTGAAGGTCAAAATACATGGTTAGAAACGGGATTTGAATTAATAGATAATGTGCTGTCATGGGCTGCACCTCATAATTTGTATATTATACTCGATATGCATGCAACGCCAGGTGGGCAGGGAAGAGGCTCTGAAATTAATGATTATGACCCTGATAAACCTTCACTATGGGAAAGTCAGCAGAATAGAGATAAGCTTGTGGCCTTATGGACTAGAATCGCTGAAAGATATAAGTCTAATGAGTGGATTGGCGGTTATGACCTTATTAATGAGACGCATTGGGATTTAGGCAATCAAAATACTTTGTTGAGAGAAGTTTTTGAGGATATTACTGCGGGTATAAGAGGAGTTGGAGATAATCATATTTTATATATTGAAGGAAATTCTTATGCTAATGACCATAGAGGACTTTTACCTCCTTGGGATGATAATTTAGTTTATAGTTTTCATAAATATTGGAATTATAATAACTCCACTGATTTAGATTGGATATTGCCATTAAGAGAACAATACAATGTTCCTTTATGGATGGGAGAATCAGGGGAAAACTCAAATACCTGGTTTACAGATGCTATTACCCTTTTTGAAAACAATAACATCGGTTGGGCTTGGTGGGCTGTGCGTAAAATTGGTGATATAGATAGCCCTTATGCTGTTGATATTAATCCAGGATACCAAAAAGTAATTGATTTTTGGAAAGGTGAAGGAGCTAAGCCAACAGAGCAAGAAACTTTTGACGCTATGATGCAATTATCTGACAATTTATTGGTTGATAACAGTAAGTTTAGAAAAGATGTTCCCGATGCTATTATAAGACAAGTTCAAACAGACGAAATTATACCATATCATGGCAGCCCCTTTTCAATACCAGGAATCATTTACCTTTCTGATTATGATTTAGGAAAAAATAATTTTGCATACTATGATGCCGTGGTCGCTGATTATAATTTATCTACCGGAAACTTTACCGCCTGGAATTCTGGTTGGAATTATAGAAATGATGGTGTAGATATTCAAACCAATGAAGATCAAATGAATAGTAATGGTTATCATATTGGCTACACGGAAAAAAATGAATGGTTAAAATATACCGTTAATATTGCAGAAACATCATTTTATAATTTCAATTTTAGGTATGCAACAGAGCAATCTGGTTGTAAAGTAAAGTTATTTATGGATGATGTTGATGTATCGGGAAGTATTGCTATTGGTAATACTGGAGGATGGTCAAATTTTGTAAATCAGTTTGTAGAAAATATATATTTAGAGCAAGGAATACACGTATTAAAGGTTAAGGTTGATGGCAGTTCATCTTTTAATATGAGTAGTATTGAGTTTATGAAATCTTCGGTTTCTTTAAATGATTTTGAAGTGTTAAGTGCATGTACAGCTGATGATGAAAAATCAATTCAAATTACTTTAAATCAACTTGCTAATGATGTTTTACTGTCAAAAGACGATTTTGAAGTGAAGGTAAATAATCAGGTCGTTTCTATAGAATCTGCCATATTAGATGCAGATTCTAAAAGGTTTGTAACCATAAAATTAGAAGACTTTTTATTTCATCAAAACCAGATACAAGTAAGTTATTCTGGCACTATTATTCAATCTTCAAACAATATAGATTTACCAGTTTTTAACAACTTAAATGTAGAAAACAACTTATTAACAAGAGCATTTATTCCTGGTAAAATTGAAGCAGAAAATTATAGTTCACAAGAAGGTTTACAAACTGAAAACACATCAGACACCGGAGGAGGAAAAAATTTAGGTTATACCGATGTTGGAGATTATGCAGAATATAAAATTTTTGTTTCAAAAGATGGGAATTATCAATTAGATATTAGATCTGCAGCTCAAAATAACTCTGGTTCTATTGATTTTGAAATTATTAATGAAAACTCTGTAGAAAATTTAATATCAGTTAATTTGCCTATTACAGGTGGTTGGCAATCATGGTCCACATCTTCAACATCTGTTGTTCTAAATAAAGGTGTTTACACATTAAGAATGAAGATAGCAAAATCGGGTTTTAATCTCAATTGGTTTGAATTTAAGTTTGTTAATAGCTTAAGTACAGAAATTTTGGTAAAAGAGAGTATCGCAGTATTTCCGAACCCAGTATCTGATAATTTCCAGATCAAAATTCAAAATCAGCTAACAATAAATAACGTAAAGGTTTTTGACTTCTCTGGCAGATTAGTTAAAGAAATAAATCCCATATATCAGCAAGTAAATTATAGTTTATCAAACTTAAAATCTGGTATTTATGTAGTGGTAATTGAAACTGATTCCGGGAAATTTAATAAAAAATTAATTAAAAAGTAAACAAGAAGACGTATCAGATTTAGATGAAACAAGTAAAATGTTAATATCTGAATATATTGATGATAATGAGCTTTATAACACACTAAACCCTTTAAACAATGAATAAATATACTCCTTTAAAAAAGAATCAAATGAAATATGTTTTTATTTCAGGTTTACTCTTAGTAATTGCAATCGTGCTGTCATCGTATGTAAAAAAAGAGGCAGAAAATACAAATAACTCAAAGCTTTGGTATACGGACTTTTTAGATGAATTTGAAACTTTTAACAATAACAATTGGCAAGATCAACGCATTTGGGTAAACAATGAAACACATTGTTATGTGCCAAATAACGAATATAATACCAGAGAAGTGAGTAATGGTACTCTAAAATTAAGAGTGGTTAATGCTGGTAAAAAATTGTCTTGTGATAATTTTGATAAACACGGCAAACAGCATCCAGAAACGCAATATGTGGCCGGTAGAATTGCTTCAAAAAATAAAAAAGAGTTTGTAAAAGGAAAATGGACAGCAAGATTAAGATTATCTTGTAATGGAGAAAAGAGTATGTTTCCTGCTTGGTGGTTGTTGGGAGCTCAAAATAATGAATCTCCGGTGCAAGAAGCAAATGAAAATATTTGTTGGCCTTTAAAAGGTTCTGGAGAAATTGATATATTTGAGCATCATGGAGATCATCAAAAAGATCACTTTACAACCGGAGCTATTAAGAGTTTGGGAAATTGTGACAAAGGAGATTGGTGGACTTTAAGAAAAGGGTTTGACGTTACTCTAAACGAATACCATGAATATTCTGTAGAGTGGGAGGGTAGCGATCTAGTATACAGTGTTGATGGAAAAGAAATATATAGAAATGTTGGTGAAGGTGATAAATATCGAGAAAAAATGTTCGCTATTTTAAATTTTGCAAAAATTACAGATTCACCCATGAAAGATGAATGGGTTATGGAAGTTGATTGGGTAAAACATGAAGCCAGAAAATAATTTAAATAAAACTAATGAGAAAAGTCAACTTAATTACCGTGCTAACTTTTGGCGTGTTTATAGCTTGTAATACATCAAAAACAGAAAATCACGTGTCAAACAATAATGAAACTAAAGTAAAAGAAATTAATATTAATTCTAAATTTCAAATCTTTACTACAGCAAAAGACACCAATTTAAAGTTAACCAAAACAAAAGATGGAGTGTTTAGCGAAAAAGTACAAACCTTAGAAACAGAACTAGCTGTTTTTGTGAATCCTAAAAAAACATTTCAAGAGTATTTAGGTATCGGTGGGGCGATTACAGACGCTTCATCAGAAGTGTTTGCAACTTTAAATAAAGAACAGCAAGAAGAATTTTTACAAGCATATTTTGGTAAAAATGGTATCAACTATAATATTATTAGAACGAGTATTCATAGTAGCGATTTTGGTCTAGGAAGTCATACCTACGTGGACGAGGGAGATGCAGCATTAAAAACATTTTCGATAGAAAAGGATAAAGAAAAAAGAATTCCTTTTATCAAGAGAGCAATAGAATTAATTGAAGACGATTTGGTTTTTTATGCAAGTCCTTGGAGTCCTCCTGCTTTTATGAAAACAAATAAAAATATGTTAAGAGGTGGTAAGTTATTACCAGAATTCAGACAAGCTTGGGCTAATTATTATGCAAAATTTATAAAAGCTTATGAAGATGAAGGGATTCCCGTTTGGGGTTTAACCATTCAAAATGAGCCTATGGCAGTGCAAAGATGGGAGTCTTGTATTTATACTGCCGCAGAGGAGAGAGATTTTTTAAAAAAATATTTAGGACCTACTCTAGAAAAAGAAGGTTTAGGTGATAAAAAAATAATTGTTTGGGATCATAATAGAGATTTAATATCAGAAAGAGCAAATACTATTTTTGAAGATAAAGAAGCAGCAAAATATGCATGGGGAATTGGTTTTCACTGGTATGAAACTTGGACAGGAGGTTTGCCTAAATATGATAATCTAAAGAATATAAAAGAATCGTTTCCATCAAAAAACATGATGTTTACAGAAGGTTGTCAAGAAGGTTTTGATACAGAAAGAATGCATTACTGGCCGAATGCTGAGCGTTATGGAAATTCTATGATTAACGATTTTAATAGCGGTGTTGTTGGTTGGACAGATTGGAACATTCTTTTAGATGAAAGGGGAGGTCCTAACCATGTTCAAAACTTTTGTTTTGCGCCTATTCATGCCAATACAAAAACAAGCGAATTAACATATACACCAATCTATTTCTACATTGGTCACTTTTCTAAATTTATAAATCCCGGTGCAAAACGTGTAAGCACAACGACGAGCAGAACTAGCTTAGAAAGTACTTCTTTTTTAAATTCTGATGGTTCTTTGGTAACTGTGGTAATGAATAAAACAGATGCAAAAATTAATTATAAATTAGCAGTTGGTAGCTTGGAATCTGTTATAGAAATTTTACCACATGCCATGCAAACTATTCTCTATTAAGCCATACTTTATCTAGAAAAATATTATGAATAAGAAATTAGTGTTTATTGCCTTTGTAGTGTCCTTAGGTGGGTTTTTATTTGGTTTTGATGCAGGTATCATATCAGGTGTAATGAATTATGCGGGGCCAGAATTTAATTTAGATGATATTCAATCTGGTTGGGTGGTGAGCTCTCCCTCATGGGCAGCAATGATAGCAATGCTTTTTTCCGGCAGATTAAGTGATAAAATTGGACGTAAAAAAATACTAATTATAGTGGCGCTGTTATACGCCATTTCGGCTGTTGGGTCTTCATTAGCAGGTTCTTATGAAATGCTATACATATCGAGAATTATTGGTGGTTTAGCATTTGGTGCGGCATTGGTTTTAGCACCAATTTATATTGCTGAAATATCTACTCCAGAAAATAGAGGAAAACTGGTTTCCTTGCAACAATTAAACATTGTTTTCGGTTTTTTTGCTGCTTTTTTTAGCAACTATCTTTTTAATAAATACAACGCAGTTGATAGTGTTTATTTAACAGATGAAAACGTATGGAGGTGGATGTTAGGAGTTGAACTACTGCCGGCATTGTGTTATTTCATATTACTGTATTTTGTACCTAAGAGTCCACGATGGTTATATTTAAACGGAAAAGTAGAGGAAGCAAAAAGTGTTTTAACCCAAATTCACGGTAAAGAAAGAGGAGCAGAAGAAATCATTTCTATTGAAAAAAATAGTAATACTGATGCAAATAAATCAGATGTAAATATTAAGGATTTACTTAAAAAATCTTTACGTTTTATTTTAATTGTTGGTTTAGTAATTGGAATACTGCAACAAATTACAGGAATTAATGCAGTGTATTTTTATGCAACATCTATCTTTAAGCAAACAGGAGTGGGAACTGATGCCGCTTTTTCTTCAGGAGTTTTGTTAAGTTCAATTTCTGTTGTTTTTACTTTTGTGGCTATTTATTTAATTGATAAAATGGGGAGAAGACCCTTGTTGTTAATTGGTACGGCAGGTGTTGCAGTAAGTTTATTGTTGTGTGCCTATGGCTTTAACAAAGCTACATATCAATTGTCATCAGAGAAAATAGCGCTTCTAGAATTTGAAGGTTCAAAAAAATTAAATACAATTTCCAATCAAAAGTTTGATAATGATATTGCATTTAAAAATAAAGTGAAATCTCTTATAGGTAATCAAGTGTACAGCAAAAATGATGGAGCTATACTAGAAGCAGCAACTCAAATGAATGCAACCATTGTTTTAATTGGTATTTTAGGTTTTATTGCATGTTTCGCCTTTTCACTAGGTCCGGTAATGTGGGTGTTATTATCAGAATTATTTCCTTTAAAATATAGAGGATTAGCAATCGGTTTTATTGCTTTTGTAAACTCATTAATCAGCTCTATTGTACAATTAATCTTTCCGTGGGAATTATCAAACCTAGGGAATGCTTTAACATTCTTCATTTTTGGAGCAGTGGCCTTTATTGGTTTCTTCATAATGTTAAAAATATTGCCAGAGACCAAAGGAAAATCTTTAGAAGAGTTAGAAGATGTATTTGTAAAAAATTAGTATTCAGGAACATGTTATAACACAAAAGCTATGAGCATGTAAACGTTTTGATATCGATGTATTTTAAATCAACTAATTATTTACTTCAAAGCTGAGTTATGTAATGTGCAGTTACATTTATAATCATTCACTTATTATAAATATTTTGATAGTTATAGTAATTATTTTTGACGCTATTTGAACTATTCTAATTATTTTAACCTTACTTAGATCATAGAGATGTCAAAACGATTATTATTTATAATTATACTATTGGTTTTTACTTTATTGTTCTATTTTTTTTACACAAGTAAAGAAAATACATCCAATCAAAAGGATAATATTAATAATGTAAAACACACTATTAGTTCAGGTAGAAGTAACATTTTTTACTTATACCCCAAACGAACGAAAAGTCAAATTTTACATTATCGTAAATTTTCATTAGCCTACAATGAAAGTGCAGAACAGGCAGATTGGGTTGCTTATTGTTTGTATCCAAACTCCATAAACCACTCGGTAAAAAGAAAAAATAATTTTAGAGAGGATTATAAAGTAGTAACGAGTTCGGCCTCATTAGAAGATTACAAAGGTAGTGGCTATGATAGGGGGCATTTGGCGCCCGCAAAGGCAATGTCGTATAGTAAACAATCCGTATCAGAAAGTTTTTTAATGAGTAATATGAGTCCTCAATTGCCATCATTTAATCGCGGTGTATGGAAAAGGCTAGAGAAGCAGGTGAGAGATTGGATAGCAATAAGTGATTCGTTATACGTGGTTACAGGTCCGGTTTTAAATAGTTCCTTGTCAACGATTGGGGAAAACAAAGTCTCAATTCCTAATGCTTTCTATAAAACAATTTTGAGGTTTTATAAAGGGGATATAAATGGTATTGGTTTTCTTTTAAAACATGAAAAGTCAAGTAAAAAGATAGCTCATTTTGCTACCTCTATTGATACTATCGAAAAAATAACGGGTTTAAATTTTTTTTATTTATTGGATAGTGTTCAGCAGCAAAAAGTAGAACGAAATAATTCTTTTAATCAGTTTGTAAAAATTAAAAAAGACTAAAAGTTAGGAGGTTATTATGCATAAATCCAATTTTTTCAAGATTTACACATAATATTTTTTCCTTTTTATTTAAGAAAAATTAGAGATGTTGCTTTGTTGTTTTTCAATGAGTTGTGTAATGGGTTTATAGTTTTTTAAATAATATTATACTCTCTAAGTATTATATAGAAATAATTGGCACAGTTTTGGATTCTTCGGTTTGTCATAAAACAATTAAAAAAACAATTGCTTACCATGAAAAAAACCATTCAACTCCTACTCATAACATTAGTGTTATTTAGCTGTTCTAATTCAGATGATGATTGCACAACGACTATGGAAGTTCCAAAATTTTATGAGCTCGATGGTCGCTCACATAAGTATATTGTTACTGAAGAGGTTTCTTGCGATTTTGATACTGACTCGATGATTCCGGAGGAAATTGAACCTGTCATTTTGGAGAATCTTTCCTATGAGTTGTTACAATATCAGCATGCTATAGATCAAACTGACAACTATGAAAAACTGAAGTTTACCATTCGATTGACCAATCAAAACTCATACGATGTGGAGGGTTTTACAGAAATTACTTGGAATAAAAATCCAACATTTAAACTCTATATCTATGGTTCAGCTAATAATTCCACAAGCTGCACCTCTATTCCAGCGAATTCAAGTTGCTTGCTTGAATATGATTTTGAAGGTCCAATTTTTACAAATAGTCAATCGGTAGTCGATTTTCCAATCCCAACTTATTACGTAACGAACTAAGTTTTTCTTAGGGAGTATATCTTTACTTTTTTGAAGCATTGTTATGTTGCAGATTCATTCTGGATTCTATCAAAATCCTTATCGTAAGGAGATATGTAAATTTTTATCCAATTAGTCTAGTAAAAAAAACTTAAGTCCAATTATTACATTGATGGAGATTGTTTAGCGGTCCGCTAAAACATAGGATGTCTCTACTTGAATAGCAACCTTGCACTAGTTTTTTAATGATATTATTTGAAGAAAGAAAAAATAGATTTATTTAAAATTTCTTACTGAATTCCATTCAAGGTTTTAATTCCCAAATCATCTATAGCCGCAGCTTTAGTAATAAATGTAATACTTATCGTTTCATTTGGAAGTATATCAAAGAAGTTATCCGAAAAATGTCCTTTAGTATTGGTGTATAAGAAGACATCTTTTTGCAAGGTGGTTGCAGATACTTTAATAATAAAACCATGATCAGTTTTCGTAATTTTTGTTGAAACGTCTTGTTGAGGTAGTTTTAAATCTTTTGGCTTTGCCACATAGAATGGAGAAAAAGTTTTAATTGAACTAGAATTTGACGTCGAACTAAATGAACTTTTCATTACATAATCATTTACATTTGCTTTGATATGATTAAGTGGTGTCTTTGCAATTAGCTGACTTGTGTTAGGAGCAATTAAGACTTGTTGATGCACATTGTGAATTTTTTTCCCATTAAAATCAATAAAATCTAAAGAAAAATCACCTGTTAATGGCGCTAATTTATCAGAAATAATATAGGTGTTAATGGTGTCATTATCCACTACTGAAGAAATCAACACATCTTGAAATGACTTTTTAGTTTTATAATGCAGTGCTTTCCAATTTCCCATAAAATCAATGCTAGACCATGAGACTACAGGCCAGCAATCGTTGAGTTGCCAATACAAGCTTCCCATACAATATGGCATAGCACGACGTTGTGCTTCTACTCCCATAGTTATTCCTTTGGCTTGTAGCAGTTGACTAACATATACATAATCATCACCGTTTTTAGGAACTTTATAATCACGTTTCATGTAGTCATGAATTAGTTGAAAACCCCTCGGATGTTTCTGGTGCGTGGTGTAGCTGTCATGATTGATGTCTATACTATCTTTCCCCGTAAAATATCGAATAGCCTCATAAGATGGAAATGATTGAAATCCGAACTCACTCATAAAACGAGGAACTTTTTTTTCGAAATGTTCAAACGGATAGGCATCATGCCAAACCCACCAATCGTGCGCATCTCCCTCAAATTCGTATTTCGGATTTCCGCGTCCGTAACTTGGAGAGCTCTCCCAATAGGATATTTCTGGATTGAGTTTTGCAACAGTTTTCGGTAAAATACTATCAAAAACAGCCAAATAACTATTCCAAATTTCTTTTTTCTGTGCTTCTGTTTTGTCAGCTTGCCATCCCCATCTTTTCCAACCTTCATTATTTTCGTTGTTTCCACACCATAACACAATAGAAGCATGATTTCGTAATCTTGTTACTTGATCAATTGCTTCTTTTTCTACGTTCTTTAAGAACGGATTATCACCAGGATACATCGCGCAGGCAAACATAAAATCTTGCCAAACTAAAATTCCTTTTTCATCGCATAAGTCATAAAAAATGTCATTTTCATAAATGCCACCTCCCCAAACGCGCAGCATATTCATATTTGCATCAACAACATCATTCAACAGTTTTTCATAATGTGCATCCGTAACTTTATTTTGCATACTGTTTTGCGGAATATAATTGGCGCCTTTCATAAACACAGGGACACCATTAAGTTCAAAGTAAAAAGTTTTTCCTTTAGAGTCTTTTTCTGTGATTAATTTTATGGTTCGCAAGCCAATTGTTGCTTTTTGCTGGGCTTTTACATGGCGTCCTTCTTTTAAAGTGATGTCAAATTCATACAAATATGGTTCTCCTAAGTTGTATGTCCACCACCGTTTTGGGTTTTTAATTTCAAGATTTGTAGTATACGTATGTGTTCCTTTTTTTGCAGGAGTTGTTATTTTATGAGTTGTATTATCAAATTTAATTGCGAGTGTAGCTTCTTCCACGGCTGTATCAGAGGAAATTGTATATTGCACTGATAGCGAGGCAACGGAATCTGTTAGTTTTTCTTGTTTGAAATAGACATCGTCTAATTTCATGTTGTTCCAAGAAGTAATTTTAATCGGCTTCCAAATTCCTGAGGTATTTATAATTGGCCCCCAATCCCAACCAAATTGAAATTGTGCTTTTCTTGTAAATACACGCGTGTCAGGAGGTAAATTATAATCTATTTTTTGGCTCTCTGCGATTTCTAGTTTTTTGGTAGGAAAAAAATGAATTTTTAGTGTATTTTTCTTTTTAGCAAGTTCTTTTATGTCATATTTCCATGTTCGGAACGAATTATTAGTTAGTCCAATAAGTGTATCGTTCAGGTAAATATTGGCATACGTATCTATACCTTCAAAACTAAGTTCTATATTTGATTTTCTTAATGTTTTCGGGGCAAGTTCGAATGTAGTTTGGTATTCCCAGTTTTTTTTTGAAGCCCATTGAACATTTAATTCGTTTGAACCCACAAAAGGATCAGGAATTTTTTTGTGATCTAATAAATCTGAATATACATTTCCTGGTACAGTTGCTGATTTCCAAATCGTGTCCTCTAATTGTTTAAATTTCCAGTTTTTGTGAATGTGAGCAACTGTTGGTTGATCATCTTTTGCACACCTTATGATTAAAAATGCTAATAAAAGCGTAAAAATTCTATTCATCATGATGGTTGATACGTTTTAAAATTTGTTTAATTTTTTCTTTATTGGAAATTGCAATTCGAGTTTCGTTGAACATAGAAGTGCTGTTCATGCTAATTTTTGGATTGTTGATGGATTGATGAATACTGGTTGCCGAACAATGAATTTCTTGAAAACCACTTTCTTTAAATAAAAATGCATTTTTTGAATTAATTCCACCGCCAGGCATGATTATTAATTCGTTTTCAACAATTTTTTGTAATTCTTGTAGTAGCAATATTCCTTTTTCCGCATCAGCCTCTTGCCCTGATGTAAGCACGCGTTGTGCGCCTAGAACTACCAGTTGTAAAACGGCCTTTATTGGATCAGGTGTCCAATCGAATCCACGATGAAATGTAAATGACATTGGATGAGCCAGTTCAATAAGTTCTTTAGTACGAGCTTGGTCTATGGTTTGATCTTTTTGTAAAATTCCTGAGACAATTCCTGCGCACCCTAATTCTTTACAAAATAAAATATTGTGCCTCATAATTTCAAATTCATCTTTTGAATAAGTAAAATCTCCACTTCTTGGACGAATGAGCACATGAACAGGAATTTTTAAATCGGCAACTACTTTTTTTATTAGTCCGTATGAGGGTGTAATGCCACCAATAGCTAGCTCTGAACATAGCTCAATACGATGCGCACCGGCTATTGATGCATTTATAGCAGATTCATAAGAATTAGCACAGATTTCTAGGAGCATGCTTTTAAATTATGATTGTTAAATTTTAATACAGGATTATTTTTTTACTCTGAACAAAGTCGAAGTCTCAATTTTGGATGCAACTTCGAGCTTAATGTCAAATATATAGTTTTTGACTCTTTTCTTTTAAATTTCCTAATGCAATTATTGATATAACTTAAGAATAGATCAAGGAGATGAAGTGTTTATAAGGAGCTATTTTAACTTAATAGTCTGATTGTTTTTAAATAATATCTTTTTGAAAATAACAGACAGGCCCTTTCGCATAATGCGATGGGAGTCCTTCAGTATTTTTAAGTCTTTCTGACCCTAAAAATTCGAAGCCCATTTTTTTGTAGTGTTTTATTAACCCAATATTTAAACCCACAGTGTCTAATCTGAGATATGTTAAATTTTGATTCTTTCCAAACTCATTTGCCCAAGCAACTAAGGTCTTTACAAGGTTTTGACCTCTAAAGTCTGGATGTGCCGCAATGCGATGTATATAAAGAGAAGGTATATTGTTTTTAGTTCCCCAAATGAGTTCATCATTCAGAGTGGTTGCCCATATGCAAGCAATTTTTCCGTCAATCAATAATTTCCATTGTCTGTTTTCTACAATTTCTTTTGTAATGAGTTTTTTTGAGAAGGTAGGCCAGGCTGCTTGATTTTTTGATTTGATGTACTCCGTAGCTGTTTTATACAAATCAAAAATATGAGAGAGGTCATGTAATGTGCTATTTACAACTTCCATTTGCCTTTGATTTTTCATTTTTATGCTAATTATTTATAAACATTTAATTTGTCTGCCAAAAAGAACCTTCTTTTTTTATTTGTTTCTCAAAATTTTCCAAATCACGCTGCAGTTCAGCGATTTTTTCAGGGTGTTTTGTTGCGACATCAATTCTCTCTCCGAGATCTTTTTCCACTTGAAACAATAATGGAGTTTTTTTAGATGCGGTAAAACCATAATCGTTTTCAGTTTGAGAACCGATTCGAACATGTAGCTTCCAAGCGTCCTTTCTAATTGCTGAGGGCTGGTTATCGGAGTAAGAATAAAAGAACTTAAATTCATCAAGTTTGTTTTTATGCTTCTCAGGTATTAATATAGAACGTATGTCTCTTCCGTCAATAGTTCTTTCCTTAGGCAATGCTACACCAGTTATTTTAAAAATTGTTGGCAAGATGTCTAGCGTGCTAACAGGAGTTTGTTCATTTCGGTTTCCTTTTATTTTTGCAGGCCAACTGATGATCCCGGGCACGCGATGTCCTCCTTCCCAAGTAGAACCTTTACCATCCCTAAATGGAGTAGCATAACCAACTTGCAAACGTGTATCTCCATATTTAGTATCTGACTGATTATTAAATTTAATCCAAGGCCCGTTATCTGAGGCAAAGATGACAATTGTATTTTCTTTTATACCTGCATTTTCTAAAGTCTGCATAATATCACCAACGGAGGCGTCTAACTCTTCCATTACATCTCCAAGAACTCCATTGCGTGATGTGCCTTTGTATTTATCGCTGACAAAAAGACCAAGATGTGGCATATTAAAAGCAACGTATGCAAAGAACGGACTCTTTTTGTTTTCTTCTATAAAATTAATGGTAGCCTTTGTGCACAGACCTGTTAATTCCTCTGACGTTTTTATATTAGATGGTAAATTTTTCGCTATCACTTCATATCCAGAGATTGGGTTTTTACCATTAGGATTGCTTTTTAGTAGCATGGCGTTATCGTAATCGTGTGATACATTTGTTCCGACCCATTGATCAAAACCATGAGCAAGTGGTAAAGTTTTTTTTGAAAATTCATTGTGCTTATTTGGAGAGCCCAAGTGCCATTTTCCAAAAAGCCCCGTTTTATAGCCCACAGATTTTAACCCCTCAGCAAGCGTTATCTCTTTCTCATGAATATGTTTACTAGCATCGGGTCCAATTACCCAAGAACCCAACCCTGAGCGTCCTGGATAGCGACCAGTCATAAGAGAATATCGAGATGCTGAGCAAGCAGGGGAGGTAACATAGAATTGGGTAAAATTAACACCGCTCTCTTTTAACTTTGTAATATTCGGCGTTTTTATGGTAGGGTTACCATTGTGAGCAAAATCACCATATCCGCTATCATCAAGATAAAACAAGATTACATTGGGTTTTGTGTTTTTTTTAGTTTTGGGATTATTACATGCCATTGCAACAACTAATAGTGCTACACTTAAAAATTTTAAATGATTTAATTTCATGTTACCTTACTTGAGACTCTAAATTAATTTTTTGAGCAATTTTTATTTAATTTTTCCAATCTGTTGACCATAAACTGTTTTGTTGGAATGAAACGTCATACAGTAGTGTATAATTTCTTTGCATAATTAAGCAACTAAATTAATAAACCAAAATGAACCAAAAAGAAATTTCGAAGGAATTTATAAGAGGGTTATTACTAGTAATGAAAAAGACAGACTGCTGTAATGCTGCACAATGATTTCTATTGTTCAGTTATATTGTTTTTTATGTTCGGGTTTAAACTCGTCAAACACTTTGCAAATTCAAATTTGTCTTTTGGTGAAATTATCATCTCATCAAATTTCCCATATTTAATTTCAATTCTGTCAAAGGATGGGGCTGGTGATGAAATAATATTACTTGATTTTGTTATTTCTCTAATTTCACTGATTTCAATAGGTTTATAAGTGATAAAGCCGCATTTAATCTTAAGATTATTTCCCTCAATGGTATAGACTGTTTTTAGGAACATATGAGTTATAAATCCGAAAATTATGATTAAAGATAAACCTATTAATATCAAATTTAAATTGATTTCGTTTTTAATCAGATTTAGAATTAATGGACTGAAAAAGACAATGAACACAACAATCAATAATCCGTAAGAAACTTTAGAAGAATACTTTTGAGTCATATTTTACGATTTTATAAGGGTTTAATGTAAATATACTAAAACGGTTTGGTGTTAAGATTTGTTAAATATTACTTTTAATTTTCAATCACTAATTTTATGACTTTCTCTTCAAAATCACCCTGGACTTTCAGGAAATATACTCCACGCACTAAATTTTTTACACTAAAAGTTATCGTGTTATCAGAATAGATTGGGTTATCTGTTGTTAAAATCTTTCCAGTCAGATCATACAGCATAAAATTTGAAATATGATTTAAGCAGTTAATAGTAACAAAACCCTTTGAAGGATTTGGAAAAATAGTTAACCCATTGGCGTGATGTTTTTCTACTGTTAAAGAATTATCTACTTCTTCCAAAATCCAATGCCCACTTAACCAAGATCTTTCACTCGTGCTGTGTTCAGCATTGTAAGATTCATTTTCAATGTTTATGTATTGATTGGGGATCCATTTATTTACAAGCCTCATGTGTGTGCCATCAATTGTTCTTTTTTCCCACATAGAGCTCCAAGAGTCTAATGAAATACTTGTGCATTCCAATAGACCAGTTTGATTTTCAATATTTATCTTATCGTTTGACAATTCATTTTTGATATAATAAAAGCCATCACCAGCTATTTCCAGCTTCCAATTAAATGAATCATTACTCTCCAAATCCCTATATTTTACGAGATTATTATCCTGATAAAGGTATTGACCGTTCAATCTACTTTTTATACGGAACAATTTTTCACTATGTTCGGCTTCAATATTATCCATAATAGATATTGCTTCGTTCACTTGATTATTTATGAAGTAATTTCTAGCATTATCTAAATTTGTTTGTGCGTTTGGGTTATCGCGGTACATTTTTCGGAATTTGTACAATCGGTAAATTTGTTGCAGTTCATACTCAGAATATGGAACACCTAATTCATTTTGAAGAATTGTTAACCTTTGAAAACCAAATTCATAAGTTGGTTCAAATATTGTCCCTTCACCAAAATCATTCCAAGTAACTAATTGTAAAGCATCAATTACATCTTTATTTGTTTCAGCTAGTCCAATAGTTTGCTTTAATAATTCCCCTTGATTTGGGTCGAGGTAGAAAAAATTAGATCCCCAGCCTCCTTCTTCATAAAAGTCTTTGAAGCCCGGGTAGGCACAACCCATTGCAAAATCTAGGGTAGGGGCTATAGTTTGATAAAAGTAATTGATGGCGGAGACGCCACTTTCAATTACCCAATCATATCCACCACCTGCACGCTGTCCAACTTTATGTTTGTCCCAATATAAAGGCAGAAACAACACATCTTCCTCAGCAGCCGTTAGGGCATAATTCCAGTTTGATTCACCTGTAACTTTTACCGGACCAAAAATTCCAAAAAATGGTTCGTTCAAATCAGTTTTTATGAAATTGTTTTTAGGAAAATAATTTTCTTTGAGATATTCAATATTTATATAAACATAATCAACCAGGTTTAATCCATTTTCACTTCCAGCAAACCGGTCTTCCATTACAACACTAAAATCCATATTTAGTTCGTCAGACACATTTACAATTGAATTTGAGTTTTCTAGTAGAACTCCTACGTCTCCGTTTGTGCCAATTTTTCCATACCAATTCATTAAAATGCCGTCTATTCCACTATATTTCATCAGTAAAATATGGTATTCAATCACGTCAGGATCTTGACTGTCATATGGCCCAATTAAGGGGTAATAATGAGATGCTATTTCTCTTTTACCAGTAATTTCATCAATAATTACATTAGGATCCATATTAGACATTGTCCAGTGTCCTCCCCAATTAGAATTATATTCCGGGCTGTCAAACCACGGCATATAGTGCATATAAACTGGTTTATCAACTAACTTGGTTCTTGTTTGAGCCTCAATCAATTGAAATGAGTTTAAAAAAAGTATAATAAATAAAAGATAGAATCTAAAAGTGAATTTTTTATATATCATGATTTTAATTGCTGAAACATAACCTTCTTGTCTAAGAATTCTTCGGTTAAGTATTTTTTTCATATTTGTTATGAATTATTAATATGGCTAATCCAAACAACGCAGCTACCACAATTAAAATCGTACTTATTAATCCGCTTACGCCGAATGACATACGGATTAAAATCGTTGAAACTACAAACCCTGAATTTCTTATTATCTTATGAAATTTATCGGTGTAAAAGAAGGAAATTAATAGTAAAACAACATCCACTAAAATTAGAACAGTAAAAAATTTATCAAAGAATAAATTATTAATTGTTTCAAAACTCGGAAGGTCGCTAGAACCAAAAGAAACACCTGTAATCCAATTTGCAAGTGTAATTAAAGCCATTATAAAAAAAATAGGAACCAGGGAAATAGCAATTATTTTCTTTCTACTGATGAATCTTTCAATTTTTGGTTTATTCTCTTGTTGTTGTATTGCTTTTTGCATTCCTTGTTTTTGAAACTGAAAAATCAGATAGAAAAGAATAATTGATGCCAAGATATCATAAGTAAATTGCAGGTCACCTTTTATTTGAAACCAATCTGATGACAATTCAAGAATAGATAAATCTTTAAATAATTTTCGGATAATTATAAGTGTTATAATTTCGTATTGTTTCGTTACATAAGTGGTAAATGATTTTGGTAAGTAATAGATTAATAAATATACTTCATAAACAAGTATAAATGAAAATGGGGTATATATTGCGGATATAGGATTTTTAAGTAATTCTGATTCTAAAGACAAATTTACGATCCCAGCGTTTGATAAATAAATTAAAATTAAGTGAATAAAAAAGCCAAGTAACGCAACATAGAGTATTGTTTTTTCGATCCGTTTTTTGGCGAATTCAGATAGAAAAAATTGGTGAAGTTTATTTAGTAAATCCATATTTTATTTATTTTGATACGTTTGCCCAGCTATTTTGTACACGAGGCGTTTCAATTAGTAATATGTATTCTCAGTTTTCATTTTGCCTTTTTTATTTGGCAAGCTCATCTGTACGTAATTCAACGATAACTTCATTCTTACGATTAAAAACTTCATAAGGTGCGTTATAACCAAAAAAATAAAATTTATCATTATGTACAATACCTTCAGAGTCTAAAGCTGATTTTAATTTCTGTTTATACTTTTCTATTTTTATGTCATTAGCCCAGCCGCTAAAGCTTATTGCAGCAACAGTTTTTGCTGGTTCTTCCTGAAATTCTATGCGCGACTGATTTGGTTTGGGAAGCATTTCTTTTTTTAAATTTTTTGGAACCATGAATTTCATCGTCATAGAATCTTCTAATGTCATAGTTACTGGTGAGGTCATAGATATTTTTTCATTCCTTTCATTCCCACCAAAAATATATCCCGCTAAAATAGAAAACCCTTTGCTTGAAGAAGTTTTATATCCTTTAGTTTTGAGTGTGACAGAGGTAAATAAAGTTTTTTCATAATCTCTTACTTCAAATGTGCTATATTTTTTATGGATTACATAAGGGTACGTCTCAATATTTTTTTGGCTATTCAATGCAAAAAGTTGCACGATCACAAAAGCAATAAATACAACTCCAAGTAATATTAATACTATCTTCATTTTTGTATTTAAGTATTTAATTATTTTCATTTGTGATGAACACCAAAGTGTTAGATTAATCAACAAATCTTGTTGATGTTTTTATGAGTTTTGTATTTTGTTTTAAGCATCCAATTTAACAAATAAATTACAGATAGACAGTCTGCTAGTTTTTTTTAAACATTTGATAACCAATAATTAATCATTTGCATTCCGCTGTCTTTATGTTTTTCGGTTTTCTAAATTTATAATAAGTAATGAAAATAGAATTTCTATCAATCCACCAATGAACGCGAGTAAATGAAATGGCGTCTTAAAAAGAAACCCTAAAACGCCTGATAAAATTAAGATTGCTCCAAAAATCCAATAAATACGCATGCCATAAATTGAGGAAAAGACGAAGTATCGTCCACCAACAATTAATATCATGATTGAAAAAAACCAATTAGGACGCATATTTAGCGTTAAAAAAGCTATAAATAGTCCAACAAATAAAATAAAAGTACTTTCCAACGCAAGACGTGATAATGGATTTCCTTTTTGATGTTTACCTGAGCGATTTAAAGCCTTAGATAGTAGAATCCCAGCAGGATGAATTAGCATACCTCCAAAGAAGAAAACGAACACACTCATTTGTTTTGTGCTTAGTAATGCAATAATTCCAGCTGTTATCCATACTACTCCTGAAGCAAAAGCCCCTGGGCCACCCCCAAAATAAGATTTCCGCATGTCTTGTTGTGCTTCTATAAATTTCATAACGATTTCATTGATTTAACAATAGATAACTTGTTTGTATGTGTTTTTACTTTAGCGGTGTTTGCTTTATCTAGGTTCAATTATTCTAAATGTTAAATTAATTCTCGGTTTTTGTACTTTTTTGGTTGGTGGCAAACGGTGAAGCCAATTTGTTTGTGTTTCCCCTTTCATAACCAACAAACTACCTTTTTCTAAATAAACAGAAACAGTTTGTTTTGTTTCTTTATGCTTGAATGAAAATTTTCGATCTGCACCAAAACTTAATGAACCAATTACTCCATTTTTCTTCAAATCTTTTTCATCATCACTGTGCCAAGCCATTCCCTCGTCGCCATTGTGATATAGATTAAGAAGACAAGAATTAAATTTTTCTCCTATTTCATTTTCTATAATTTCTTTGAGTTCTAAAAGTTCTTTAGTCCAAGGTAACGCAGATTTCGTAGTTTTTGAATATGTATATTTAAAGGGTTTATCTCCATACCAAGCTACTTTACGTTTTGTAATTATCAATTTTCCAAAAATGATTGCTTTGTCGTTTTCCCATTGAATATTTTGAAGTAATCGGTCAAAATAATACTGAGATTTTTCTGGGTTCATCAACGAACCATAATAATTTACTTCGCCGTCAAAGGGTAATAGATTTTTATCTTTTGAGGAATTAAATAGGTCCATTTTATAATTTTTATAGTCGACTGATAAAAACAAGTATCATCAATATTTGTATTCTAGTTTGTTTATTTAAATCAAAATAAGTTGATTTATTTCGAATAAAATGGCAAACTATATAAAGATACAAACTTTTTTTATGACGCATTCGTTGTTTATGAATGGTTTTATCAATGGTAAGTTAAAATCTCAAAAAAATGATAACGAATGTGGCAAGTCTCTTTGGAGACTAAAAAGTAAATTCAACCCGTACTAAATTATGTATGTTGCGAGCTATATTTAATTTCCATCATGTTATTCATAAGTTAAATCAGACGCTATTTCATTGAAATTAAGCAAAGATTCGTGATTCTGAATAAACCTGCGACTATCTCTTTTTTGTACAATTTATGACCAAATATATTTAACGTTAAACCTCTGTAGTCCAATACGTTTTATTTTTAAATCGACATGTAAAGTAAATGCAAATGTATTTTTAGAAATAAATGCGCTATTCCAATTTGTAATTTAGGTTATACTTTGTTAAATGTCGATTTTTTTATTGCAAGGGCACAAAAGATTATCCACATTACAAATAACATTTCAACCATTCTTTGATAAATACCAATGAACTTAGAATTTGGGTTAGCTACTAACATATAGACAAATAAAATGCTAAGAGCACCCAATAAAATGGACTGCAAAGAAAACCATTTATTCGATGTTTTTTTTAATCCTGATCCAATTAAAATCATAAAAATGGGAACGAATAGATAAGTTAATGAACCAACAAAATTATGAATCAACTGAGAGGAACTGGGGTCTATTAATTCTTTGTTACAGCCGCTATCACACGGAAATATTGCAATCACTATTGTTGCCAGTCCATAAAATACTCCGATACCATAAAATCCTATTTTGAGTTGTTTGGATGATTGAAAATATCGCACTGCAAGAAAGCAAAATAAGGCAATAAGAAAACCACTAGGTATGTAACCGATTATTCTTAATATTTTTCCATATTCAGTATCAATCGCATAGGATTCACTGATGTATTGACTCATTACACTATAATTCTCAATAAGCAATCCACCTAAAATAGTAGAGATTACAAAAAGACTAACCCCTACTATTCCAATTAAAAAAGTAATTTTATGCTTCATCTGTTATTATTTAAAAATTCTATTTATGTAACTTAAGACAACTTGTTTGTAAAAGATTTCTTTTTCTTTAATCGTAAGGAAAAGATAATGAAATGGAATGAATTTAGACACGTAATTCTAAAAGTAATTAATTATTGATATTGTCGATAACTACTGTTATAGCCACTTCATTGCATTTTTAGACATTTTTTTATAGTTGTGACCTACATTTTTTATTGTATCAATTTTCCAATTATATGACCAGTTATTTTTGTTTGTCAATTTCTTATTTGAGTTAAAAAAAGTCGTTCCGCGTTCCAATCTATGAGCTCCTTGTTCCATTGCCAAATTTGTTGTTCTGAAAGTTCCTAAACTTGGATTGTTATCTAATTCTCCTAGTAAAATAATCAATCTTTTGTTATAAGATTTTTGAAGATTGATATCAATATTTTGTGTACCATATGGAAATTCAATGTTTTCATTCGGTAGCGTATAAAAACTCGAATTTGCGGCGATAGCTGTTCCAATTCTAGATTCTGGCATTAGCATAACCATTCTATGTACAAATTGCCCGCCAGCTGAATGTCCAAAAATGTCATACTGTTCATTTGTAATATCGTTTGTAGATTTGATGTAATCAAAAATATTTTCAACGACTGTAAAGGCCCATTCGCTTTTTGGGTTTTTAGTTCCAAAAAAAGTTATTAAATTTCCTTCTTGATAGTCGTTCGTTGTGTATTTTGAAAATTTATTTTCAAATTCAGGCGCGACTATTAATAGATTATTCTTGTCAGCTAAGTCCACCCAAGCGTCGAGATAGTCATCCGCATTTCGTCCTCCTCCGTGCATAACGAAAACAATTTTATCTTTATCCTTCCAGCTTTCAGGTCTGTAAGTCCACACCCTGATAGATTTTCTTTTACTATCTTTAAATGCATCTATAACGAAGGAGTCTATTCCAAAATTAACGTTATTGTTTTCTGTAATTTCAGGCCCTTTGGGTAACACGTAGAGGTAAGTATAACCGCTAACTGCAAGCAGTAAAAAGATCGAGAAGGCACATAATATTACCTTTTTTAAAATTCTAAAAGTTTTGTTGATAATACTGTTCATTTAGTTTAAATTATTTGATAGTTCAAATCTAATTTTCTTCGTTTAATTACTATTTTTTTTATTTCTGAATTGTGCTTTTTCAAGGATGAATTGTTTTCATTAAGAGATGAAATTTCAATGATCTCTGATAGTAACACGAACAATATTTTGTATTAGACATGAGAAGTACAAAGCAAGTTTGAAATTTCTTTAGAAATGCCCAGATAAGTCCTGAGTAAAAATTATTCATTAGGAAGGTTATGTGTTGGGGTTTTCTATTTGTCAATTAGCTCTTTCGATATTACTTACATGCTTTGTCGGGCTTTCTATTTTATTCAATTGCTAACATGGCTGTTATAATTACAATATCTTGAAGAAAATGAATAAACCATGCCCAAAAAAAACCTTTTGTTTCAAGGATAGATTTCGCAAGAAGCCACCCTAAAAAACCAGCTACAAATACGCCTAATAAACCTCCAGGTGTTCCGAAATAGTGAACACTACCAAATAGAATACCTGAGGCTATCTTTATATACTTGTCATGTATTATACCCTTTAATGCAATAACAATTCCTAATCTTGTTATACTTTCTTCAACAAAGGAATTGACTAATGAAAAACCTATTGAAATTGGTAATACAAATAAAAGATTTGAGTAATCAAAATTATTTCCATGAATTACCTGAAAGTATATAACAACCATAGTTACTAAGGTTATTATTACTGAAAAATTCATTCCAAGATGCCACCAGTTTTCATTATTTTTCGGTTTTATACCCACTAAAGGCTCTGGTTTTATTGTTGCAGCAATATTTCCCTTTTTAAAATATTGAACAAATTCCTTTGTTTTTAACTTCCATAAAACAAATAAGAATACAACGGCTAAAATAAAGGTGCTTGATTGATATATTAATTGTCGGTTTACTAATACAGATATATTTTTTGAAAGTTCAATACCAGTTGACCAATAACTAATTACTGGCAGAGCAATAGTTATTAAAATGATTATTGATATCAGAGTACACTCTTTTGCTTTAAAATTTCTTTTTATTATATCCATTCCTCTAGTTCTTTGAGTAATATTTGTTTTAATTAATTACTTAGTTTCACGAAAACAAGAAATATTACACTTTATTGAGCTGATTTTATCCACTCGTTGTTAATAAAATTAGTCAGTCTAATTTCAGATCCTTTGTTTAGTGCATTGCGATAAATATAACCAGTAATTGTAATGTTTAAAAATATTGAGAGGGTGGATAACATTATTAAAAGGATTATTGATAATTCGCTGTATTGTGTTAAATTAATGGATGTTATAAAAATAATTTTCTTTGTTTAATTACTGAATTTTTTATTACTCAATTGTACTTTTTTAGGGATAAATTGTATTTATTAAAGCATAAAACTCTTATGATCTCGTATATTTATATTTACGCTTACCTTAAGATAAGAGTTCAGTGTGGTAAATAATCTCTTAATTTTTATTTTGAGAGAAAGAGAATTTAATTCACAAACAATTTATTTTTATTGAAAATGGAATAAGACTCATAAACTTTATCTACAGAATAAAACTACAATTTATGCATGAGCTATTGTTATTAAATAGACAGAAATGCTTTTATCGCCTCTGGAAATGAATTTTACAGGTACAAAACGGTTTCAGAGTTTGATGAAAGAATTGATTTGTTAGCTAATATCGAAATTTCGATAAAACAAGTTAAAATGGATGTTGAGAGAAGTATGAGAAGAATGTTAGATTATTCATTTTTTTGGACAGATCTCTATAATCTTCTCTGCATAAATTTTAAAGTGCAAGAGCATTTTAAAGAGGTTTACAAAAAAAGATTAAACGGTTGCCATTTATTATTTAAAAAAATGAATGAAAACGATTTGATGAAAGAATCATCCTTTGAGTTAGAATATAATTTTTTGGCAGAAAGAATGATTAATTATGGCAATACTTGGTTGTATTCTAGCAATCTTTATCCAAATAAATTGAGTTCAAATGATATAGATTATTATATAAATACATTCTTAAGTATATTATTTCCTTTTCTTACAGTTCAAGGGAAAAAAGAATTTCAAAATTTATTGCCAGAGTTTTTTGAATCTCAATAAATACATTTGCTTGCTAACGGTTAGCGCATAGTGCATTGCCGACCCGAAGATCGGCGTTACACTGAATATTTTGTTGGCAAAAATCGTTTACTTATACGAAGTAAGTTTTAAGTTTCTTAGCGAGTCTTTTTCTTTATGCGTCCAATCTCTTTTGTTTTCATATAATCCCTTTGATTCCCAATCACCATACATAGGATTCGGAAATACGATAAACTGATCACCAAATTCAGTACTCATTTTATCCACAGATTCATTACGTGATTTAGAATTTTGATTGTCAAAAATTGAAGAAAAGTCTGAAAGATTATCACCCATGTAAAGAACTACCTCATAGTCTTCTAACACTTTATTACGTCTTTCCTGCTTTTCACTTGTAGAAGTTCTAAGAAAAACATGAGCGCTATCTGCGTTAGGCAGGTTCAAAAGCTTAAGATTTTCAATTGTTTCAGTCAACTGGTCTTGGTAACGATTTGAGATATAAAAAACTTTGATACCTAAAGAGTCAGCTAAATTGAAAAATCTCACAGCTCCTGGTAGACCTTGCGCTTGCTTTAGTTTCCCCCACTCAATCCAATCATCTTTATCAAAATCTAAATCTTGTTTTATTTGCATTGCGCTATAAGGGCTATTATCAATAACTGTTTCATCTAAATCAGTAATAATCGCAAATGGTTTAGATCGATTAGTTCTCTTAAGACTTTTCACTTTTTGAGTTGCAATATTAAAGGCTTGATAGCTTAAAGCTCTATACTCAGCTGCATTCTGTTGCCAGATTACAGCAAGCTCAGTATGCTCTTTTATAGGGGTTTGACTTTCTATGTTCTTTGCTGATTTTTGCCTGTTACAACTTGTAAAAACAATACATAGAACGATGAGCAAATTAAAAATTATGTTTATTTTTTTCATTTTATTATGACTTTTATTCAATTAATTTTTCAATTTTGTTTTCAGTTAAGTTTTTTATGTTTTTTGTAATTTTCTCGATGTTCCAATTCCACCATTTTAGTGCTAATAAATTTGTAATTACATCTTCAGAAAATCGTTTCCTGATTTTTTTAGCAGGATTGCCACCAACAATTGTATAAGGCTCAACATCTTTCGTTATTGTAGAATTTGCAGCAATAATTGCTCCGTCTCCAATATTCACTCCAGCCATAATTGTTGCATTATATCCTATCCAAACATCATTACCAATATGTATATTTCCTTTTTGTGGATAAGATTTTCCTTCCATTGCATTTTCCCAACCATTACCAAAAATAGCAAAAGGATAAGTTGACAGCGAATCAGTCAAATGATTTGCTCCATTCATAATGAATTTAACATCAGAAGCAATCATACAGAATTTTCCAATTATTAATTTGTCACCAACAAAGTCAAAATGATATTTTACATTTTTCTCAAAGTTCTCAACATTTTCAAAATCATCATAGTAGGTATAGTCTCCAACAATTATATTAGGGTTCTTAACAATATTTTTTAAGAAACAAAGTCTGTCGTAATTATCAAGTGGAAATTTTATGTTTTTGTCAGGACCTATCATTCAGTTGTTTATTTCAATTCAAGTTTGTCAATTCTATTTCCGATTGTAAATTCTTTCATTTCATTTTCAAGCTTAACAAAATCTACTTGTTCTACTTTCTTTATAATCTCTCCGTTTTTCATTAAATAAATTTCATCACAAATATCCGATAAAGTAGAAAATATATGAGATGAAATAATTACTGTTTTTTCTAATTTTTTAAATTTTTTTATAATTTCAGTAATAACTAAATTACTTTGTATATCAACGCCATTAAATGGCTCATCTAAAATAAAAATATCATTTTGTTGCAGTAGAATAGCGGTTAAAGCCAATTTCTTTTTCATTCCGGTTGAGTAAGTGGAAGCGTACTGATTTAATGGCAAATCAAATATGTTTTTCTCCTCAATATTGGTAAGTTTCATTTGTCTTGCGTTGGCAAGTAGTCGTATATATTCTTTTCCAGTAATTTTAGAGAAAAAGAACGGTTCTGTTAATAAAAGTCCTAAATGGTCTTTTAATTTAGTGTAGTCAGACGTGATAGTTCCTTTGTAGTTTTCGAGTCCAGAAAGACATCTAAATAGCGTTGTTTTTCCTGCTCCATTTTCTCCTACAATTCCATAAATTTTACCTTTCTTAAATTCTAAATCTATTGTATTTAGAACTTGTTTTTTACCATAAAATTTAGACAGTTTTTCAGTTTTAATCATTAAGTATGGTATTTAACTTTTTAATTGATTGCGAATAAAAAAGAGGAATAAATAGTATAAGTATTGGCGGAAATACAAGGCTTAATCCAATTAAAATACCTTGTGAAATACTCATTTCATTTGGAAAAGACGAATATTTGGCAAAAATTATTGTTGTCAAATAAGCATAACATAAAAGAATAAAGACAATTAAAATATCTATTTGATTAATGAATGAAAATCCTAAAGTAATGATAATTGGTAAAATTAAAATTGTAAAAAAGAGGACACACGTTTTTGTTTTTTCTAATAAAAATTCTTTAGGAGATAAATTGTAATTCCAAACGAAATAGTCGTTTTCTATTTTTGAATAATAAGAAAAGCAAATTATGCCAATCAGTAGCATAGAAAAAATACCAAGGTTAAAATTTCCCACCGATACCGAAATGTAAGTTAAGAAATAAGCTATTGGAAAAACATAAAAAGATTTTCTAAATCCTTCTGTGAATTCAAAAGGTTTTTTACCGAATGGTGTTGGGATTACAGCATTTAAATTTGTGCAGAAGTTAAATAACATTGTACTAATTACAGACAAATTGAATAGGATAGAAAACACAAATTGCTTCTTATAAATTAAAAAAAGAGTAAAAGGCAAACAATAAATAATGTTCTCTAATATTCTCAGTTTTTTGTAATTGTATGTATTAAATATAGATTTTAAAAAATCATTTCTTTTAGGTTCACTTAATTTTGAAACGAAAATTAATGCAACTAATCCATAAACATAATTAGCAAATTCTATTTTTTCAAATAAGTAATTAGATAATAAAACAAATACAAAGGGTAAAATTGCATATCCAATCAAAATAGGAAGTCCGAAATCAATCATTCTCCTGTTTAGTATTTTAATTTGAAGTTGGAAATACTCTTTCATCCACATTTTTTTATGTTTGCTAAATTAAGTAAATGATAAGTAAGCTGTTTTAAAGCGCAAACCTGTCAACTTACAATAAAGTATACATGAGTTATAATTCGTTAGATTACTATTGTTTTGGTTGTTTCTTTATAAATAGTATACATTTTGTTGGTTTAATAATTATAATCTTTTCCCATTTTACTATTTGTAACAGATTGTATCCATTTTTTTAAATCCTGCTTCATAACAGAAGCAATCTCTGGTTCTTTATTTATGATGTTTTCCTTTTCAGATTTATCATTAAGCAGATCATAAAGTTCAAAGCTCTTACCGTCATCTACTGAAATGAGTTTGTATTGATTGTTAACCCACGACTGCTTATTCGCAAATAAAAAGCCAATAGGTTGGTCGCGCAATTTCTTGTTTTCTGTTAACACTGGCCAAATGCTTTCGCCATCAATCGGTCTTTTATCAGGAAATTTAATATTCAATATGTCTAAAATGGTAGACAGGTAGTCGCTGGTTACAGACGGAAATTCTAATCTTTGCCCGCCTTTTATATGTCCTTTCCAAATGGCAAAAGCCGGAACTCTAACTCCTCCCTCGTAGAGACTTCTTTTGCGTTGTCTAAAAATAGAAGCACTTCCAGGTGTTTTTTTCTCAGGACCATTATCACTACAAAACATAATAATTGTTTCTTCATCAATGTTCAGACTTTCTAACATCAACCATAAACGGCCCATTTGCTCATCCATAGCAGTGATAGTACTAAAATAAATTTGCTCCCGTAAATTTAAACTGCTGTATCGCTCTCTATGTGCTTTATCGGAAACAACGGGTAAGTGCGGCGTATGAAACCAAACTGTTGTGAAGAACGGCTTCTTTTGATTGACAGATCTTCGAATAAAAGGAATTATTCTATCCATTAAAATTCTAGAATCGTCTCCATCAAGATTAGTCGTATCAATTTTTTCATTTCCTACCCAATAGGCGCTCCCAAATTTCTTTGTAGACTTTTTCTCGTCAACAGATTTCCATCCAAAGTGAAGACTTTCTCCTTTTTCAAATGTTGCCGGTCTAATCATTGGATCATAGGTTGGCACTTTTGATTCGCTACAGAAATATTCGTCGTACCCATGTGAAGTTGGAATAGTATAATGTTGAAGGTTTTTGAGTTTACCTCCTCGATTACCATCACGGCTTTTTTTTGTGAGTGTTCCAAGATGCCATTTTCCAAAATGTCCAGTAGCATAACCTTGCTCTTTTAGTATTTCTGCAATGGTAATTTCGCCCTCTTTTAAATGACCTTGATTGGCATGAGGTACATCTGTTCGGTATGGGTTTCTTCCCGTCATTACACTTGCTCTGGTGGGCGAGCACACTGCTGAAGCTGAATAAAACCTGTCGAGAATCGCACCCTTAGATGCCAGCATGTCTATGTTTGGGGTAATAATTTTTTTGTTTCCATTAAAACCTGTGTCTCCCCAACCGAGGTCGTCTGTCATTACCAAAATAATATTTGGTTTTTTATTTTCTGAGTTTTGAGCCACTGTTAAGGTTACACAAAAACAACTAAACATCGCAATAAGAGGTATTCTGGATAATTTTGTTATACTCATAATTTTTCTTTTCAAGAAATACTAACCAGGCTATTATTTGGCTATTGTAATTTAATATTTAACAAAGGTTAATTCTGCAATATATGGCAGTCTAGATGCTTTAAGAATTGTTAGTCTATATTTTTGAGCAGTAACAGTCTCAAAACTGGCATTGAAATTATTTCTAATATTACCTCCTTTTACCAGTAATTTCCATTCTCCGTTAATAAAAGCCTCAATTTTAAATTCTTGTACTGCTCTTTTGTATTCGCCACATATAACTCGGTTAAACGTTTTTGGTGATTTAAAATCCAATTCTATCCATCTTTCTTTGTCGTCTTGGGCATACTGCCATCGTGTAAACAAATCGGCATCAATAATATGATTAGCTCCAAACTCTTTACTAGATGAACTAGACGCCTTTACACTTACTCCTTGATGTACTGGCTTAATTTCAGGCAATTTTTTTAATGGTGCTGAAATCGTGGTTGCATCACCAATTTGTTTTAATCGCTCTAAAACGTTTTCATCCATCAGCCCTTTGTCGTTTGGTGCAGCATTTAATAGGTAATTTGAGTAATGAGAATTTGCAAAATTCAGTTCCTTAACAACCTCATCAACTGATTTTAATTCTTGATTTTCATAACCTTTTTCCCAAAACCAAGTAGACTGAAGCGTCGGTCCCTGCTGTGATGGTATCGTATTATCGTAAGGACAATGCTGGCCATGCGTTGCCTCGTAGTGTACTATTTGCGTGTACTTTAAATCAGGGCGACAACTATGGTTTATTACCAAACAGTTAGGTTGAATAGAATGTATGTGTGCTTCCAAAGTTTCATATGGTAGTTCTTCAAAATCAGGCCCATTTCCCCATTTAGAACCCCATCCATCAATTACAATGCAATTGATTTCTCCGTAGTTAGTAAGTAGTTCGGTCAATTGCTCTTTCGTAAATGAAATATTTTCTTGATTAATATTACCGTGCTCCATACCATGATGCCTATCCCAAACAGAGAAGTACAAACCAACTTTAATTCCTGCATTACGAAATGCATCAGTGTATTCTTTTACAATATCAAGGTTCTTATACTTGTTGTGTGCAGAAGCAATGTCATAATTGCTAACTTTTGTATCCCAAAGGCTAAAACCATCGTGGTGCTTGGTGGTAAAAACGGCATATTGCATACCTGCTGATTTTGCTGCTTGCGCCCATTGATTACAGTCTAATTGTGATGGTTTAAAATCTTTTGGATCATGAAAAGGATATGCCCATTGTTCTGCTTGATAGGTGCCCATGTTATAATGAATAAACATTCCAAATTTTAAATTCAAAAAATTTAAAATAGTATCATCTGTGTTAACTTCTTTTTGTCCAACAATTCGAAATGGTGATAATAAAAGAACTGCTATCAATAAAATGTAATTCTTGTTCATTTTTTTTTAATTAACTTTATATTCTAATCTTTGCATTTAGCGAAACCGACTCGTGTAATAAAGGTTTATCTCTTTCTTTGCTAAGTATACCGAGATATTTTTTATACGCATACTTTAGAACGTGAAAATATAAGTTTAAAGTATGTCAACAAAAGGATTTTTTGTTTTTCTTAAACCGCTGTGTTTTCAATTCTAAAAAGCATGCTTAAATAATTTATGTTTTTTCATTTTGAAAGAATTTTAATAGGGCAGGGGGGTAACTTTTATGTGTAGCAAAAAAAAGATAAAACAGGTATGCCAAATGCTTTATCAGTTTTAAGCAAAGTATTATTTCCTTTGGCTATAATCATTCATTTACTTTTAAAGAATGCAATGTTCATAGAAATTACACAACTATATAATTTTTAGATGCTGCTAAACCCTTTTAAAACTCAAACATAAATTGTTCTATTTGTTTATAACAAGAAAAGTTTCAGCAACAAAAAAACACAATATTTTCATTATTATTTGTGATATATTACTTAATTTAAATGTTGAATGAAGTTGATAACTTCATGTCAAATAATTAAAATGATGTCGTATCTTGTAACTAGAAAAAGAACCTTAAAAATGTTGGTTTAAGGCTCTTTTGTAAAAGGTAACATTTTAAGAGTAATGTAGTTTGTTCTTCGAAAAATAAAATTACAATTCTTCTTAAAACTTGCCAAAAATATGTAATAATATGTAAAGCAGTCCAACATACTGCACTTGGCAAATACATGACTTAATTTTTTATATCAAACTCCTGTAAGTAAGTTGTTTACTTGTGGTTTAACTATGCAAAAAACGTGTGTGGTTGGGCAAATTATTGCAGAGTTTTAAAAGCGTACCCAAAGAGGAAATCTCTTACAGAAGCCTCTAAAATAAAAGAATGTAAGGAGAATTTTAACTTTTAAATTTATATAGTATGAGTATTTCATATA
>ENA-UZWV01002632-UZWV01002632.1-metagenome-genome-assembly--contig:-Day-3-1m-contig-2632_pt1 | contig 52014 bp, 45 predicted proteins | sample MGYA00260342_ERZ794902 | MGnify/ENA metagenome assembly ERZ794902
CCACTGTATTCACCCTGGCCTTGTTTAAAGTTGGCTAATTGATCTCCTCTAAACCTTTTATCCTTTTCTCTAGTATATTTACTATTCCAAGCATATTTTTTTCTACCTCTAATGTTGTTGTATTCTCTATTTTCAATGTTTGCTTTTGCCGCAAATTCCCATTCAGCTTCTGTTGGTAATCTGAATTTCTGAGTTAAAATACCGTCTGCTTGTGTAATTTTTCTTCCTTGAAAAGATCCTCTAGTTCCTTTAACTTTACCTCTAGTTCTAACACCTTTTTTGTAAACGGTAGTATCCCCATTAAAAAGTCTATCTGAATCTGTTAAGAAAACATCGGTATCAAAGAAGTTTCTGAGCGTATCGTTTGCAAAAATGTTTTTGATATACCCTTTATCTATTAATTTTTTTAAATTAACAGCGTTTGTACGCCATTTACAATATTCATTTGCTTGTAACCAACTAACACCTACAACTGGATAGTCTGCATATGCTGGGTGTCTTAGGTAGTTTTCAGTTAAAATATCTGTATTACCTAAGCTTTTTCTCCAGACCAATGTATCTGGTAATACTGAGTTGTAGACATGTTTGTATTTTTCTTCCGATGGAGGAAAAACATCTTTGGTGTATTGCACGTATAAAAAGTACTCCGCGTTGGTAACTTCTGTTTCATCCATAAAGAATGAGCGTATGTGCATTTTTTTAGGAGTAGTGTTCCAATCAAACATCACGTCATCTTGTACTTGACCCATTGTAAATGAACCACCTTCAATGGCAACCATTCCTATTGGAACTTCTTGACCTGCAAATGGGTCTCCTTTTACGTAGTTCCCAAATTTAGCATTATTAAAAGGTAATCCTGTCAGTTTTGAGCTTCCTGAAGTTGACTTACTACAGCTCGCTAGAGCCAATATTGATAGGGCAACTAAAGATATTTTAAATATGTTTTTCATTTTCTAATTGAAAATTATTGAGGGTTTCTATTATAGCGTTGCAATTTACAATAATATTGTATGCAAACAAGTTATTTTTCAAATTTAACGCATCATTTTTTGATACACAATTTATTTAACGATTGCATTTCGATTTTAGTATAATTAATCTGTGGAATAGATAAAATATCTATGAATAATTTGCGTTCTTTGACTAGAATTATGAAAAGACTCATTTTAATATTTATTTTTAGCCTTTTTAACCAATTAATTTGTGCTCAAGTAACCAGATCTGTGCTGGCCTCAGGTAATTGGTATAAGTTTTCAGTAGACACAACGGGTGTTTTTAAAATAGATAAAAATCTATTACAGCAAATAGGGGTATCAACAAACAACTTAAATCCTAAGAAAATTCGGATTTATGGGAGTGGAGGAAATATGCTACCTGTTTTAAATGCCGATTTTAGATATGACGATTTGCAGGAGAATTCCATTTACATAGAAGGTGAAAATGATGGCTCTTTTGATAATGGTGATTTTATCCTTTTTTATGCAAAAGGACCGCATGATTGGTTAGTTGATGCTGCTAACAACTCTGCAAGGCACAGGCAAAACATTTATGCTGATGAAGCTTTTTACTTTATTACTGTATCTAACGTTGATGGAAAGAGAATTCAACAAAAAGTGCCATTAACAGCAAGTGCAACGAAACAAATAAATACTTTTGATGACTTTACTTTTTATGAAAAAGAAGAAATAAGTCTATTAGCAGCCGGCACACAATGGTTTGGCAAAAGTAACTTTAACATAGAGAATGCTCAGAATTTTAAAATACCCTTTCCGAATGCGTTACCAAATGGAGATATAAGTATCAAGGTGAGAGGCGTTTCTACATCTGTATCTGCTTCTACCATGGAAGTGCAAATTAACGGAGCACCTATATATACTTTAAATTATGCTGCTGTAAATTCTCTTTCGCTCACCAAAGCAAGTACATCTGAGAGAAAAGCAAGTATTCAAAATTCTGCCAAAATAATTGATGTTTCTATTAGCTATAACAACAATGGAAACCCATCAGCCAACGCCTATTTAGATTATATCGAAGTTGTTGGTAAAAAACAATTAGTAGCTGCTGGTAACCAGTTTTCTTTTAGAAGTTTTGAGCAAGCAAATGCATCCGACGTTATAGAATATGACATTCAAAACAATACAAATATTTTTCAGGTTTGGGATGTGAGTAATTCCATAGCGCCTCAAAATATTACCAATGAAGATACTGGTGCTGATTTCAAATTTAAAGATGATTCCGGTAGTTTGAATGAATATGTGGTACTGAATCAAAATGATTATTATACACCTAAATCAATTCAAAATGGCAAAGTGCCAAACCAAGATTTACATGCTTTAAAAGACATTAATTATATCGTCATCACAAATTCAGAATTATCTGCTCAAGCACAAAGACTGGCAGATTATCATCAAACCAATTCGGGTTTTACAACCAAAGTTGTTCAATTAAATGACATTTATAATGAATTTTCTTCAGGCTCTAAGGATATTACAGGTATAAGAGATTTTTTAAGACATTTGTATACTACAAATTCATCAGAGGATAAAAAGCTGCAATATGTTTGCTTTTTTGGTGATAGCTCTTATGATTACAAAGACAGAATTACAGGGAATAATAATATTGTACCCGTTAAATTATCTGAAAATAGTTTTAATCTCGCGAGCTCTTGGGTAACAGACGATTTTTTTGTGATGTTTGATGATAATGAAGGAACGATGAGTGCGAGTCATACGATAGACGTCGCTTCGAGTAGAATTCCGGTTTCAACAGTACAACAAGCAAAAGATGTAGTCGATAAAATTTTATCATATTACACTAAAAAATTAATAGGAGATTGGCGTAACACAATTACACTTTTAGCAGATGACATTGATGTTAAGGGAGAAGAATTCATAGAGCAAGGTGTAGAAAAAATTGCTGATGAGATTCGGGCGAATAAGCCTATTTTTAACGTGAACAAAATCTATGCAGATGCTTATGTGCAAGAAAATTCTTCTGGTGGAGAACGATATCCAGAGGTAAAAAGAGCAATTACCAATGCGATAGAAAAAGGAACGCTTGTTTTTGATTATTTTGGTCACGGTGGTGAAGACGGTTTTGCCTCTGAAAAGATTCTAGAAAAGCCACAAATACGAGAGTTTACAAACCCTAATACCTTGCCTCTTTTAGTTACCGTTACCTGTGACTTTTCTAGATTTGATAACCCAAACAGAACGACTGCAGGAGAACTTACATTTTGGAATCCTTCCGGAGGTGCAGCAAGTATGATAACGACAACAAGAGAGGTTTATATTTCTGTTGGTCAGCGTTTTAATCAACAATTAATTAGAGTTTTATTAGAGTTTAACAACGAAGATCTTACGATTGCAGCATCTTTAATGAAAGCTAAAAATGAGTTTTCAAGCACGCAAAAGTTTTTTATTTACCATTTTGGAGATCCAGCAATGAAATTAGCGGTTCCTCAGCCAAATATCAGGATTACAAAAATGAATGGTAAAGATATTTCGCAACCTTTAGATACTTTAAAAGCCCTCTCTAAGGTTCTTTTTGAGGGTGTGGTTGTTGATAGTTCTAATCGTGTTTTAAATGATTTTAACGGTTCTCTCTCTACAACAGCTTTTGATAAACCAATCGATAAAACTACTTTAGATAATGATGGTTTTGGAGTTAAAATGATTTTTGATACACAAGATAGTAAATTGTTTAGAGGAAAGTCTACGGTAGAAAATGGTTATTTTAAGTTTGATTTTATTGTACCTAAAGATATTAAAATTGCTTACGGAAAGGGCAAATTAAGTTTTTATGCAGAAAATGGGGAGTTAGACAAGGCGGGTTATAATTTTGATGTGGTAGTTGGGGGTATCAATACAAATGCACCAGAAGATACTGTTGGGCCAGAAATAAAACTCTTTATGAATGATGAATCCTTTATTGAGGGGGGTAATACCAATGTATCTCCAAATTTAATAGCAGTTTTATCAGATCCGAGTGGTATTAATACGTCATTAACCGCTGTAGATCATGATATTATTGGTATTTTAGATGGAGATAATACGAATCCTATCATATTAAACGACTTTTATCAAACAGAATTGAACGATTTTACAAACGGCAAAGTAACTTACCGATTACGAGATTTAGCAGTGGGGCCGCATACATTAAAACTTAAGGCTTGGGATACTTATAATAATTCCTCTGAAGCTACGTTAAACTTTGTAGTTGTGAGTGATGCAATTCTAAATTTAGAAAATGTTTTAAATTATCCAAATCCGTTTATTAATTACACTGAATTTTGGTTTAATCACAACAAGCCTAATGAAAACCTAGAAGTACAAGTTCAAGTTTTTACGATTTCTGGTAAGTTAGTAAAAACAATAAATCAAAATGTGATAACAACCGGTAACTTAGCTAGAAATGTTACTTGGAACGGTTTAGACGATTTTGGAAATAAGATAGGAAAAGGGGTTTATGTATATAAATTAAGAGTAAAATCAAGTAATCTTGCAGCAGAGAAGTATGAGAAATTAGTAATACTTCAATAAAAGTTAGATATTTGCCAAATAAAAATAAGAATAATACAAGATGAAAAAATTAGGAATCTATTTTTTACTATGTGCTTTTGTAAGTGTAAAAGTATCGGCACAAACAAATACTGAGGTTACAGGGGGAATTACAACTGCGACACCATTTTTACTAATTGCACCGGATGCAAGAGCAGGGGGTATGGGAGATATGGGAGTTGCGACATCTGCAGATGCTTTTTCTCTTTTTCATAATGCAGCAAAAATGACCTTTAGCAATAGGCAGATTAAAACAGGAATAACATATTCTCCTTGGTTACGTAATTTAACGGATGATATTTTTATAGGAAGTGCTTCTTATATGAATCGTTTTAGTGAAAATGCGGCCTGGGGTGCAGATTTTAAATATTTTTCTTTGGGTCAAATAGAATTAACTACAAGTGATGGGACTTTTAATGGAGCTATTAATCCGAATGAACTTTCTGTAACGGGTTCATATGCTTTAAAATTAAGTGAAACTTTTTCTATGGGAGTTGGGTTAAAATATATTCGTTCTAATCTAGCTTTTACAGGAACGCAAGCAAGCTCTTTGCAGCCGATCAACTCTTTTGCTGTTGATATTTCTGGTTATTATCAATCTTTGGAGGAAAACTATGGAGATTTTAATGGACGTTATCGATTAGGTTTTAACATTGCAAATGTTGGTCCAAAGGTTTCATACTCGCCAGGCGAAGAGGACTTTATTCCAACCAATTTAAAAATTGGTGGTGGTTTTGATTTTATTTTAGATGATTACAATACAATTTCTACAAATGTTGAGTTTACTAAATTATTAGTGCCAACACCACAGCTGGATGGATCTGAGCAAGACCAGGGTTGGGTAGAAGGTATTTTTAGTTCTTTTGGAGATGCTCCTGGTGGATTTAGCGAAGAATTGAAAGAATTTACATATGCTTTTGGAGCAGAGTATTTATACAATAATGCTTTTGCTTTAAGGGGAGGTTATTTTCATGAAAGTCAAGACAAAGGAAATAGACAGTACTTTACTATTGGTGGTGGGTTTAAAACCAATGCAATGAACATCGATTTATCTTACTTAGTAAATTCCTCTGATGTGAACAATCCTTTAGAAAACTCTTTACGTTTCTCTTTATCATTTGATCTAGGAGAAGTTTTTGACGATTATTAAAATTCAATAATTTTTAGTAGTTTTAACACATACATTTAAAAGCAGTCAAATTAGGCTGCTTTTTTTGACCGATAGATTTATGAGAAAAATTGAGATTTCAACTTCAGCGATTATTTATAAAGATATTTCAGAGCTTTCTGCGGAAGACAATATGTTAATGAATAAAGCTATTGAAGCAAGGGAAAAGGCATATGCTCCATATTCGAAGTTTAATGTGGGTGCTGCTTTATTATTAGATAATGGGGAAATTGTTTTGGGAAATAATCAAGAAAGTGCAGCCTATCCTTCCGGTATGTGCGCAGAAAGAGTTGCAATTTGGAAAGCGGGATCCATGTATCCTGAAATGATAATAAAAAAGTTGGCTATCTCAGCAAGTTCTTTAACGGCTAAAGTAGACAAACCTGTTGGGCCTTGTGGTGCTTGTAGACAAACATTATCTGAATATGAGATAAACCAGAAAGCACCATTCCCTATTATATTTATGGGCGAAGTTGGTCAGGTTGTAAAAACAGAGTCATTACTTTCTCTTTTGCCTTTTTCTTTTGATAGTTCTTATCTCTAACATTTTTTTTAGGCATGATGTCTAGAAAGAAATCTGTGGTTGTCTCAGTTTAAAAATCGTAAAATGAAATCGGATATTTCATCAACAGAAGATATTAAATTGAGTATTACGAGGTTTTACGAAATGTTATTGGCAGATCTAAAAAATGATTCCTTTCTTCTAGGAAATCGTTTCACAAAATGATTTATAGGAGCATGCAGAAACTATCACAGATTTTTGTAAGGATATTATTTTGATACAAAATATCATGCTCATAATGTGGAGAAAAAACATGTCGCTAATTTCGTTTTTGTTCAATTTAATAAAGAATGTTTTAGCGCTTGGATGTTGTATTTTTTTTGAAATTATTTAAACTTTTTTGAATATCGCCAGCGCTTCAATTATGAAAAGTGAGTAAGCTCTATTACAATGATATGCTATTAAATCTAAATGTTTGGCAAATAAAACACCTAACTCTTTTATGTATTGTAACCTTATGAAAGTTTGTTTGAATATCATTTTTTTAGAATAGTTACTCAACTTATCTTTTGAGTAATTTGTATTTTAATTTTTTTAAAGTTTATTGTAAAAAAAAAGTAACTTTTTTGAACTTATGATTTCATCAAAAATAACAGGAACAGGAGCTTTTATACCTTCTGTAATAAAAAAAAATAAGGATTTTCTCAATAAAGAATTCTTAAATGAAAATGGAACTCCTTTTAGTTCTGAAACTGATGAAATTATTGAAAAATTCAAAGCAATAACAGGCATTGAAGAAAGACGGTATGCAAAACCAGAATTAAATACTTCAGATTTGGCTTTTTTTGCAGCCGAAAATGCAATAAAAGATGCGAATATTAATAAAGAAGACCTTGATTATATAATCGTAGCTCACAATTTTGGAGATGTCAACAACGGTTCTAATCAAACAGACTTATTGCCAAGTTTGGCAACAAGAGTAAAACATAAGTTGGGTTTAGAAAATCCTAATTGTGTTGCTTATGATATTCTATTCGGTTGTCCTGGTTGGGTCGAAGCTATCATTCAAGCACATGCCTTTATGAAAGCAGGTATGGCAAGTAAATGCTTGGTAATTGGTGCGGAAACATTATCGAGAGTGGTAGATGAAAATGACAGAGACTCTATGATTTTTAGTGATGGAGCGGGAGCTTGTATTTTAGAAGCAACGGAAGAAGAGGGTATAGGTATTTTAAGTCATGCAAGCCAAACATATGCGCAGGAGGAAGCCTTCTTTCTTTACAATGGAAAATCTTACAATACCTCGAAAGAGAACGATACCCGTTACATTAAAATGCTGGGACGAAAAATTTATGAGTTTGCATTGGTAAATGTTCCCTTGGCGATGAAAATTGCTTTAGATAAAAGTGGTGTTTCTATAGATGATGTTAAAAAAGTATTTATACATCAGGCAAATGAAAAAATGGATGAGGGAATCATTAAACGTTTCTTTAGATTATTCAAAAAGAAAGTTCCGGAAGGAGTTATGCCAATGAATATTCATAAATTAGGAAATAGTTCTGTAGCAACTGTACCCACTTTATTAGATTTAGTTTTAAAAGGACAAATTGAAAATCAAAAAGTGAACAAAGGGGATGTCGTAATTTTTACTTCTGTAGGTGCAGGGATGAGCTTAAACGCGATAGTGTATAGATTTTAATGCAAAGGATAATTTTCTTTTTCGAACTCTTGTCATAAATATTTTAAAACTTTATATCTACGAATGCTAATTCGTGATAAAAAAGATGAATTTCATTGTTAAAATTTAATATGAAATGGTATTTTTGCGCATGCAACAAAACCATGTACTTATTTTAGATTTCGGATCGCAATACACACAGCTAATTGCGAGAAGAGTAAGAGAATTAAACATCTATTGTGAAATTCATCCTTATAATCATCCACCAAAAAATCAGAGTGAATTCAAAGCGATTATCTTATCAGGTAGTCCCAATTCTGTAAGAGGTGAGAATGTTTTACATCCTGACTTGTCAGAAATCTTAGGGAAAAAACCAGTTTTAGCGGTTTGTTATGGAGCGCAATATTTGGCCCATTTTTCTGGAGGGAAAGTAGCTCCCTCGAATACAAGAGAGTATGGAAGAGCCAATTTATCTTTTGTAAAAAGTAATGAAATTTTCTTTGAAAATATTTCAGAAGGAAGTCAGGTTTGGATGAGCCATTCCGATACTATTAAAGAATTGCCAACGAATGGAGAATTATTGGCAAGTACAAAGGACGTAGAAAATGCGGCTTATAAAATTAAAGATCAAAATACTTTTGCAATTCAGTTTCATCCAGAGGTATATCACTCTACAGATGGAAAACAATTACTAGAAAACTTTTTAGTAAAAATTGCTGGTGTAACTCAAACTTGGACACCAGATTCTTTTGTTGAAAGTACAGTAGCAGCAATTAGAGAAAAAGTAGGAAACGATAAAGTAGTTCTCGGACTTTCTGGAGGCGTAGATTCTTCGGTAGCAGCAGTGTTGTTACATAAAGCAATCGGTCAAAACCTATATTGTATTTTTGTGAACAATGGTCTTTTGCGTAAAAATGAATTCGAAACTGTACTAAAGAGATACGAGGGAATGGGATTAAACGTGAAAGGTGTAGATGCATCGGCACGTTTTTTGGAGGCACTAGAAGGCGTAACAGATCCTGAAAAGAAAAGAAAGGCAATAGGAAACTCTTTTATTGAAGTTTTTGATGATGAAGCAAATAAAATAACAGATGTAACTTGGTTGGCACAAGGAACTATTTATCCTGATGTAATTGAGTCCGTTTCCGTAAATGGAGGGCCATCGGCAACAATTAAAAGTCATCATAATGTGGGAGGATTACCAGATTATATGAAATTAAAAATTGTGGAACCTTTAAAAATGATTTTTAAAGACGAAGTTAGAAGGGTAGGCGCTTCTATGGGGATTGATCCTGAGTTACTAGGACGTCATCCTTTTCCGGGTCCTGGTTTAGGGATTCGTATTTTAGGAGACATAACCGCTGAAAAAGTAAGAATTTTACAAGAGGTAGATGCTGTTTTTATCAACGGATTAAAAGAAGATGGCTTGTATGATAAAGTCTGGCAAGCAGGAGCAATGCTGTTGCCAGTAAATTCTGTTGGAGTAATGGGAGATGAAAGAACTTACGAAAAAGTAGTTGCTTTAAGAGCCGTAGAAAGTACCGATGGAATGACCGCAGATTGGGTGAATTTACCTTATGAATTTTTACAAAAAACATCTAATAAAATTATAAATCAAGTAAAAGGTGTAAATAGGGTTGTATACGATATCAGTTCAAAACCACCTGCAACAATCGAATGGGAATAAAATATATGAAACACGCTAAGTTTATTATTTTTCTGTGCGTTTTAACGTTTACTGTTTCCTGTGGTCAACAAAAAAAATACGTTGATTATAAGGTAAAAGAAGGTGAAACAATGAGGATGATAGCCAAAAAATTTGATTTGAAAACCTCGGATTTGTTGCGCTTAAATCCTGATTTTGGGAGAAAACCGGGTGTAAACTCAATTATTGTAATCCCGAATAGAGGACTAAAAATTTCAGGTGATGCGATTACCAAAGAAGTTTTAAAGGATAGCATTGAAAAGGAAGAATCAGTTAGATTAGAAAAAGAAGAACTTTTAGCAGCACTTAAAAAAGACTTTGTAGTGTATGAGATTAAAAAAGGAGATACTTTTTACAGTCTAACTCGTTTTTACAATGTTTCTCAAGAAGAAATGATTGCTTTAAATCCTATTTTATTAGAAGGTTTGAAAGTTGGCCAGATTATAAAGATAAAACCATTAGCGGAAGGAAATGCAACTGAAAATCATATTTATGAAGATGTGATTGAAGAAAATACCTCTATAAAATTAGCGTTATTGCTTCCTTTTAAAACAAATGAGAATGATACCATAAAGTCTAAAGACTTATTTGTAAAAAGTAGATTGGCAAACATTGTTACGGACTTTTATTTAGGAGCAGAAATAGCAATCGATTCTTTAAGAAAACAGGGAATACAAGTAGATGTAAATGTTTTTGATACGGAAGCTAAAGGCACAAAAATTAACAATATCTTATCGGAAAATGATTTAAATGAAAATGATATAATTATTGGTCCTTTGTATTCGGAGGAAGCAGAGCTTGTTGCTGATAGCGTAAACATACCAGTAGTGTTTCCTTTTTATTCGAAAAAACAACATCTGTTTTCATCAGAAGCCTTGATAAAAACTTCACCTGAGAAAAAAGTTTTTAGAGAAGAATTAACAACTTACATAAAAGATAATTTTACAAAAGGAAATCTAATCTTAGTAGGTGATGGCGAAGTATCATCAAATAGTTCTAATGCTATAATTAAGGAGTCATTAGAGTCGCATGATTCTATTAATGTTGTAAATGTTTTGAAGCCAGAAAATGGATATATTGAGAAAGAACGTTTCTTAAATATTTTAAAACCTATTGAAGATAATTGGGTAATTTTAACTTCGGATGATGACGTAGTAGTTGCAGACGCGATTAATAGTTTAATTAGTCTACCAGACTCTACACATGTTCGAGTTTTTGCTATTAATAAGGGAAGAGCTTTCGATAAAATAGCCAATTCAAAATTGGCCAGCATACAATTAACTTATGTAAGTGATGAATATGCTGATGAGATTTCTGCTTCGACCTATCTGTTTGATAGACAGTATTCTAAAAAGAATAATGCGTTACCCTCTTTTCATGCCACCAAAGGTTTTGATATTACTTATGATCTTTTGATGCGTTTAGCTTCTGGAAATTCATTAAAAGATACTTTTAACGAAGGTGCTTCTTACAGAATAGAAACCAAGTTCGATTATTCTAAAAATCCACTCGGTGTCTCGGAGAACAAAGGGTTATTTATTGTTCAATACAATAAAGATCTCAGTTTAACCAGGTTGAAATAGTTGTTTTTGTATCCAATCCTAGTTCGAAATTTATATTGATAACCATGTCGACTCAAACGAGACTGAGGTCATGCTCGAAAGAATTTTTTTTGCAATGATAATGCCATAGCTTACTTGTTTATAAATTGTAGCATTTTTGTAAAGACGTTTCTTTTAGATTTAATATCACTTTGGTCCTGTTGGTTAACAAAGTTTTTGTCAGAGTTCTTCGTGTTTGCAAATGATTCAAAGGTCAAGAACGATTTTCTTTTCTTAATTCTACTTCTTAATGAGATATTTTTATGAAATCATGAAAACTAAAAAATCCGCTGAAGAGCGGATTTTTTTATTTATTGGAAAAATGAAGAGAATTAAATTTTCTTCATTTGTTCTTTCATCATTTTCATTTGATCTTTTAACATTCCGTGTTTGTCTAGTTTTTTAGCTTCAGCCATTAAAATTGTGGCCTCACGTTTACGCCTTTTAGTCATGGAGATTCCTGCTAATTGTAATTTTGCCATGGCTAAATCATGATTCATTGCCAAACCTAATTTTACAGCTTTACGCAAGTACTTTTCAGCTTGTGTAATATTTGTCTGACTTAAAATGATTCCGTGTAAGTAGTTATAATAACCTTGTTGTTTTGTTATGAGAGCAGCTTCAGGATTTTTAATATATCCCAACCACTTTTTAGTTCCTTCAAAATTTTGTTTACGCAATTGTAAAAAAGCCATTAAAATGAACTCATTTTTAAAGTAAAGCAAAACAAAGATACCTGCTAGTAATAATATAGAAATACCATTCATTATTTCTCCCTCACTAAATTGGTAAACGGCCCAAGTCGTGATTAAACCAGCTAAAATTAATTTTATATTTTTATGAAACATATTGTTTATTCGTTGTTTTTAATGAGATGTAAAAGTACATTTTCTTCTGAAAATAATTCGCTTACTTTTTATAATATTTTCTATATTTTATCCAAGCAAAAGTTCCAAGAACGGTAACAAAACCAATCGAATAGAAAACAGATGTTGGTGTAATTGCTCTATCTCCACTTGCATAAGAATGCAATCCTGCTAAATAGAAGTTAACTCCAAAATAGGTCATCATAATAGAGAAATACCCAATTATAGACCATAAATTAAATGTATATCTACCACGTAAACCAGGTATTAAGCGCATGTGTAAAACAAAAGCGTAAATCATAATAGAAATTAAGGCCCAAGTTTCTTTTGGATCCCAACCCCAATAGCGTCCCCAACTTTCATTTGCCCACATTCCGCCTAGAAAGTTACCAATTGTTAACATGACCAAACCAACCGTAATTGCCATTTCATTAATAATGGTTATTTCTTTAATATTTAAATCTATTTTCTTCTTATTCTTTTCATTTGTTAAAACCATTAGAATTAAAGCAAAAATTCCAAGGATCATTCCTAAAGAAAGAGGCCCATAACTTGCCACTATAATAGAAGTGTGCACTAAAAGCCACCAAGAATTTAAAACAGGTTGTAAGTTTGCAATCTCTGGGTCTAACCAATTCTGATTTGCAAAAAACAAGGTTATCGCTACAATAAATGCAGCGGCTGTTATTGTTAATGCAGATTTTCGTCCTATAAGTAAACCAAATAACATGGTTGCCCAAGCAACAAAAATAATTGATTCATACGCGTTACTCCAAGGTGCATTTCCACTAATATACCAGCGAGAAATCAATCCTAAAGTATGAAAAATAAATAGTGCAATTACAATTGCAATAAGAGATTTTACCACATAATTAATCCATTTTTTAGAACTAAAAATTTGCCAAATCACAAAAATGATTAAAAATAAACTTACAAAACCATAATATTTTACGAGACTTTGAAAAGGTTGAATTTTATTATAAGAAATTTCTAAATCTATTTTCTTTTCTGATGGATAAACGTCAGCTCCATATTTTTTCTGAAACTTTTTAATTCCCTCTAAAATCTGATTAGCTTTCGAGTAATCTTGCGTCTTTTTTCCTTCTTGTAAAAACTGAATATAAACAGGTAAAGATTGACGAACAAAAACAGAATCTGTTGCTTTAAACCCTGCAGTTGAGGTTTCTGGTTGAGAAACCCATTTGTTATTTTCATCTCCTGGAATTGGATAAATTCGTAATATACCACCACCAATTGCACTATAAAGCAAACCCACGCGCCTATCAATTTTAATTAAATCTTTTTCAAATTTATTTTTAACATTTTTCTTCTGAGATTCGGCAACTTGTTTTTTTATTTTATAAGATCCGGTTGATGTAATAAAATCTGACAAACGAGCATATTTTGCTGCTTTAGGAATACCAATCGCTTCTCTAATTTTAGTGTTGCCTTTTTCTAAATAAATTACAGGAACTTCAAACCACAATCTTGGATTTTCTATAATTGATAATAAAACTTGACTTGGTTGCATGCCATTAAACATCTCGGTTTTACTTACTTTTCTAACCAGTTCTGAGGCAAAAGTATGTGCAGGTTTCATTCGACCGCCAGCATCTTGTACAACGAGTTTATTGAAACTTTCGGCGTGTTCAATGTCAACTAAATTTACTTTTAAAATAGAATCAATTTGTTGGTCTTTAACTTTGTTGGATGAATGCGAATCGTGCTGCGCAAAACTAAAGCTTGAAAGAAATAAAACAGCTATAATTGTCAGCTTCATTTTTTTCTTTCTAATTTTTTTCAAGCCATTTTTTAAATCATCAAAACGAGTGTTTTTAGCGAAAAGTATGCATATTAAACCAATGTATAGAAAAGAGTATCCTAAGTAAGTAATAAAAGTTCCTAAGAAATCATGGTTTACAGAAAGGTGTGTTTCTTCTAATTCGCCAGAAATATCGTAGCTAGATTGAAAGAATTTATATCCTTTGTGATCTAAAATATGGTTCATAAAAATTCTATAATCAAATTTTTCATTTTTATCTATAACAGTAACCTCACTTGCGTAGGCAGAGGCACTTTCTGATCCTGGATATTTTTCTAATTGAAAGTCATTTAATTTTATAGAAAAAGGAGTTTCTAAAATTTTAGCGCCATACCACATTCTAAAATTCAAATTACTAATCGATAGTTCTTTTACCCCATCAACATTAAATCTTCCTCCGGTGAGTTCCACACGTTTGGTCTCATTGTTTGTAGTTACATCAAATACAGTGACATCTCGTTTTTTTGGGTCTTTTGGTCCACTGACTGTTTTTATAAATCCTTTTTCAGCAGGTCGTGGAATTACAAATTGTAATCCAGAAACATTGTGAAGTGTTAAGTATTGAAAATTTTGAACAGAATCTTTTACAATGTTTCCTCTTTTTTGATCGGCCATTCTAAACCAATCACCTGTATCTTTAGAGCTCATTTTTAAGCTGCCTTCCTCTGTTGTAAAGTTAATAGAGGCATTACTGCTAGGTGCATCAAAACCTACTAAAATTCCATGGATATTTTGAATAGTTCCTTTTTTAATCCAATGTTCATGACGTGTTCCTTCTGAAGATTCTACAAAAAACAAATGCTCCACACCATTTTCATCTTCAATAAGTTTTTTTTCTGCCCAAGGGATGTAGTCGATTAATTTAAAATTAATTTTTTGAGTTTTAAAATTAGATTCAAATTCAACATTGTTTTCGCCCCAGGCAGACAATAATAAACTTTTTTCAATATTAGGTGTTCGCTGATTTTCGCCATCATCAACGGTAACATTTAAATACGTTGTTTCAGATAAAAATTCACTTGTAGTTTCCCCTTCGCTTATCAGCATAATACCTTCATAACCAATGTAACGGGTAACTCCCGCCCCAATCAGAATAAATAAAAATGATAAATGAAACATTAAAACAGCCCATTTTTCTTTTCTCAACAATTTGTATCTAAAAATATTACCGAAGAAATTAATAATAAAGAATGCCATAATTAACTCAAACCACCACGCGTTGTAAACTAATGCTTTAGATGTTTGTGTGCCAAAATCATTTTCTATAAATGTAGCCACTCCCATCGTGGTCGAAAAGACTATAAATAAGAATGCTGTTAATCGTGTGGAATAGAGTATATTAATGATTTTTTTCATCTCTTTTTGGTGAGTTTTAAAAGTGTCACAAATTTACGGATAAAAGAAATAAAATTCCATGTTCAAAAGTTCTTTTTTATTGTTAAGATTTGTTAAAAATTAGGCAGTTATGGATGTGTTTATAAAACTCATTCGCATTTATTTGTGTTTTTTTTAAAAATTGAGTGTATTAGATTAAAATACTATTTTTGAAGTTGAAGAGTTCTATTTATTGGAACTAAAACTTTTGCATTGTTGTAATTAGTTATAAATGATAAAAAGAGGGATAAAGAGAACTATTCTTTTATGCACCACTCAAAGTATAAGAAATTATTTCAAAAAGGGTAAGCACGTTTGCGACTTGAAATATGTTTTGTGCTATTTTGTATTCATTTAAAATTGTTTCGGTCTTTTTTTAACTAGTTGATTAAAATTAACTAGAGAAGCAAAACAAAATTATTCAGTGGTACTATCAATTAAAATCGTGAGTAAATCAATTGCAGCTTGAGAGATTTTTGTTCCAGGTCCAAAAATACCAACAGCACCTGCATCAAATAAGAATTGATAATCTTGTGCGGGAATTACACCGCCAACAATTACCATAATGTCTTCACGATTATATTTTTTAAGTGCTGCAATCACTTGGGGAACCAATGTTTTATGACCAGCGGCTAATGAAGATATTCCTAAAATATGAACATCATTTTCTACAGCTTGTTTTGCTGCCTCTGCGGGAGTTTGGAATAAAGGACCAATGTCTACATCAAAGCCTAAATCTGCATAACCGGTTGCAACTACTTTAGCACCTCTATCATGCCCATCTTGCCCTAATTTTGCAATCATAATTCTTGGGCGTCGTCCTTCTAAATCCGAAAATTCGTCAGCTAATTGCGTTGCTTTTTTAAAAAGGCTATCGTTTTTTATTTCTTTACTGTACACACCTGAAATTGTTTTGTGAACTGCTTTATGTCTTCCGTAAACCACTTCTAGAGCATTAGAAATTTCACCTAAAGTAGCTCTACTTCTTGCTGCCTTTACTGCCAAAAAAAGCAAGTTTTTATTCCCTGTTTTAGCAGCTTCTGTTATATCTGTTAGGGTTTTTTGAACGTCAGTATTATTTCTGTGTTCTTTTAAATCATGTAATCTTTTAATTTGAGATTTTCGAACAGCTTCATTATCAACGTCTAAAATATGTAACGGATCTTCCTCTTTTAATTGATATTTGTTTACACCTACAATTACATCTTTTCCACTATCAATTTTTGCTTGTTTTTTAGCAGCCGCTTCTTCTATGCGCATTTTGGGGATTCCTTTTTCAATAGCTTTTGTCATTCCCCCTAATTCTTCCACTTCTGTAATTAATTCCCAAGCTTTATTAGCTATCTCTTCCGTTAGTTTTTCTAAATAAAAACTTCCCGCCCAAGGATCAACAGTTTTAGTAATATGGGTTTCTTTTTGTAAATAGATTTGTGTATTTCTTGCAATTCTTGCAGAAAAATCTGTTGGCAACGCAATCGCTTCATCCAAAGCATTTGTGTGTAAACTTTGTGTTCCACCAAAAGCAGCAGCCATCGCTTCTATTGTTGTTCTTGCAACATTGTTAAAAGGATCTTGTTCTGTTAAAGACCAACCACTGGTTTGACAGTGTGTTCTTAAAGCTAGCGATTTTTGGTTTGTCGGATTGAATTTTTTTACAATTTTAGACCACAACATTCTTGCTGCTCGTAATTTGGCGATTTCTGTAAAATGATCCATGCCAATCGCCCAAAAGAAAGATAGCCTTGGAGCAAAAGCATCGATATCCATGCCAGCTTCAATTCCTTTTCTTAGATATTCTAAACCATCAGCAAGTGTGTAAGCCAATTCTATTTCTGCAGTTGCCCCTGCTTCTTGCATATGATATCCAGAAATTGAAATTGAATTATATTTAGGCATTTTATTACTCGTGTATTCAAAAATATCAGCAATAATTTTCATAGATGGAGAGGGCGGATAGATATAAGTATTTCTAACCATAAACTCTTTCAAAATATCGTTCTGGATAGTTCCTGAAAGTTGATCTAATGCAACACCTTGTTCTTCTGCAGCAACAATATAAAATGCTAAAATTGGCAAAACTGCACCGTTCATAGTCATTGAAACAGACATTTTATCTAATGGAATTTCGTTGAATAAAATCTTCATATCTTCCACTGAGTCAATAGCCACACCGGCTTTACCGACATCACCCTGAACTCTTTCGTGGTCTGAATCATAACCTCTGTGAGTTGCTAAGTCAAAAGCAACCGACAATCCTTTCTGACCAGCTTGTAAATTTCTTCTGTAGAAAGCGTTACTTTCCTCAGCGGTAGAAAATCCGGCGTATTGTCTGATTGTCCATGGTCTTCTTACGTACATTGTAGAATAGGGGCCACGTAAATTTGGCACAATTCCTGCAGCAAATCCTTCATGTTTAAAAGGGATTATTGCTTTCTGTTTTTTTGTATTTAGTTTTATATGTTGAACCTCTTTTCTACTCATTTTTGTCTGTTACTTCTAACTTCATTAAATGATATAATTCCCAACCAAGCGCTTTATATTTCTTAATTTTCTTTTTAGTTATATAATCGCTTATAAGCACAAAAATTAATGAAAATATACAGAGGAAAATTAGCGTTCCAATTATAAAGTCGACATTGTTATGAAAGAAAATATTGAATTTTTTTTCTATTATAGACAAAGTAATACTAACAAAAAAAATACACCCAATAAAGAATACAGGTATTTTCTTCTTCATTCTTTTGACTTCCTTTTTTAATTGGTTTTGTCTTTTTTGTTTTCTAAGAATTTCTGCAGTTTTATTCATTATACCTACATTTTACATCTTTTCAGAAATTAATCTTTCTTTTTCAAATGCTTCGGAAAGACGGTTTTTTGTTAATGGAGGAATTAATGTTTTTATATTACGTTGCTTTACAAAAGGATACAGCTCTAAATTATGTTGCATTCTGTCCTCTTTGTTTGGCTGTAAATTGGTTCCTAATAATATTATTTCTTTGTTGAGTATACCTTTCTCTTCTTTTTTAGAGTTTTCTTTTATTTTTTTCTGAATTGTACCTGTCTTTAATTTTTTTAAAAATCCACCACTTTTTTCTAATTGTTTAAAAAGAGTTAATGCGTTTTCTGCTAATTGTTGTGTTAGTGAATCAATATAGTAGGAGCCATCAGCAATCTTTTGACCTTCTTGCAAGTAACTTTCTTGTTGTAATATTAAAAGTTGATTTCTAGCAATTCTCTCACCAAACTCGTTAGATTTATGATAAATAGCATCATAAGAAACATTAGAAATAGTATTTGCGCCACCTAAAATTGCACTCATACATTCAGAGGTTGTTCTTAATAAATTTACGTTGTAGTCATATAATGTTTTGTTTCTTAACGTTGGTTTTACAAAAATATGAGCTTTTAAGTTCTCAACATCATATGCGGTTAAAAGGGTCGTCCATAGAATTCTAAAAGCTCTTAATTTAGCAATTTCGAAAAAATAATTACTTCCAACAGAAAAAGAAAAATGAATGTTATCAGCAATACCCCTCCCAAATTTGTTTAAATATTCGTTGGCATGGGCCAATGAATAAGCAAGTTGTTGTGTTATTGTTGCTCCACAATTTTGATATAAATCACCTGAAACTGAAATACAATTTTGTGTGTTTTTCTGAATGTTATCTAATTGATTGAAATCATCTTTTAAATTAGAAAACCAATTTCCATTTTCGGCTAAATTTCCAATGATATCTGTCTGAAAATAAATGTTTTTTGATTGTATAAATTCTGAAATTTCAATTTGAAAAGGAGCGTTTAAGAAAGAAAAATTGAAATAAATATAAATCGATTCTAACTTAATATTCAGTAATAATTTTTCATAGTCAAAGACAGAATTTGCCTCAAATAGAATTGAAGTTGCCCCTCTTTTGAGAGCATCAATGGCTAATGAATTTGCTATTTTTTCATCATCTACAAAAATACTTTGACAAATATTAAAACCTTCATTTGGTGTTTTTATTTCATGAAATGTTCTGTCTTCTGAGGTATAAAAAGGCTTAACAACAACTCCCTCGTTAGTTTTCCAGAGCAGTAAATCATTGTAGTCTCCTCCTTTTAAGTCTACTTGAATTTTGTTTTTCCAAGCAGAAGTAGAGGTTTTTTGGAACTCATGAAATAGAGATTTACTCATTTATTATTTTATTGTGTCAAATTCGATTAAATAGATGTCTTCATTGTCTTTCTTCATTAAGTATTTTTCTCTTGCAAATCGCTCTAATTGCAATGAATCTTTTAAATTTTTTATGGTAGCCTTGTCCTCTTCTATTTTCTTTTTGTAAAAAGATATTGTATTTTCTAAGTCATTAATTTCATGGTCTAATTTTCTGTGGACGAGGTAAGAATTGTTATCAATAAAAGTCATCCATATTAAAAAAGGAATTAATATTAAAACAAAAACATTTGTTATAATTTTTATAAATCGATTTTTCCTTATTTTTTTTAGGTTCATAAATTTATAAGCGGTCGTTAATTACTGTTCGAACAACATCAATTGCAACTGTATTTCGCTTATTGTTAGGAATGATAATGTCTGCAAAATTCTTCGTTGGCTCAATAAATTGGAGGTGCATAGGTTTTAGAGTGTCTTGGTATCTGTTTAAAACTTCATCTATATCTCTCCCTCTTTCTGTAATATCTCTTCGAACTCTGCGTACTAAACGTTCATCAGTATCCGCGTGAACAAATATCTTAATGTCAAATAAATCTCTTAAAGCTTCGTTATTAAAAATTAAAATTCCTTCTACAATAACAACTTTTCTAGGGTGCGTTAATATCGTATCTGTTGTTCTGTTATGGGTTACAAATGAATATACGGGCTGTTCAATTGTTTTTCCTGATTTTAACTTCTTTAGATGTTTCACTAGTAAGTCAAAATCGATTGCTCTGGGATGATCAAAATTAATTTTTGTTCTTTCCTCATAAGATAAATTATCAGTCTGGTTGTAGTAGGAGTCTTGAGAAATTACACAAACCTCATTAGTAGGTAGTTGTTTAATAATTTGATTGACTACCGTCGTTTTTCCACTTCCTGTACCTCCAGCAATTCCTATAATGAGCATAAAGTTATAATTAAGGTGTAATTAGACCCCTAAAATAATAAAGATTTTACAATATTAATGCCTTTTTTTATTCTTATCTGGGAGCTTTTTTTTAATCATTCAGAATGAGATCACTAATTATAATGTAAAAAAAAGTCTCAAAACAGAAATGTTTTGAGACTTTTGATATTTTGAGCCAATGGAGGGACTCGAACCCACGACCTGCTGATTACNNTTACAAATCAGCTGCTCTAGCCAGCTGAGCTACATCGGCTTTTATTTTGAGAGCGCAAATATATATTAGATAATAAATTAAACCTAATAAAATTTTATGTTTTTTAACGGGATTGAATAATTTACGAATTGATTTATTAGAATGGTTCATAGCTTGTGCATCTATCTTTTTCTAATAAACATAATCTTTCTCAAGTTTTTGGTATTGTTTTATTGTTTAATGTATTATTAGTATTCCAATCATTTGAGGAAGCAGTGAATTTTGTATTATTGGCAGTCTGTTTAATTCTGAGAAAGTAAAAAGAAAAAATATTATTAAGTATTAGAAATCACTTAAAGCTTTCTTATATATTTTTAAACATCGTTCTCTGGCAAATTTGTGTTCAACAATTGGTCTAGTATATGTTAGCTCTTGGAATTCTGGGACCCATTTACTTATGTATTCTAGGCTTTTATCAAATTTTTGAATTTGTGTAGTTGGATTAAAAATTCTAAAATAGGGAGCAGCATCTACACCTGAGCCAGCAACCCATTGCCAGTTTCCTATATTACTAGATTGTTCGTAGTCATGTAACTTTTCAGCAAAATATGCTTCCCCCCATCGCCAATCAATTAATAAATGTTTGCAAAGAAAACTGCCCGTTAACATTCTAACTCTGTTATGCATAAAGCCAGTTTGGTTTAGCTCTCTCATGCCTGCATCTACTAAAGGATAGCCAGTTTCTCCTTTGCACCAAGCATTAAATTCATTTTCATTGTTCCGCCAAATAATTCTATCGTATTTTGGTTTAAAGCTATCTTTAGTTGTACTCGGAAAATGCCATAAAATTTGCATAAAAAACTCTCGCCATATCAATTCTTTTAGGAATGTTATATTGTTGCTTTTTCCAGCTTTTTCAGCCATTCTTCTTACGCTTACAGTTCCGAAACGTAAATGTGCACCTAGTTTAGAAGTACTATCTTTAGCTGGAAAGTTCCTAGTTTCTTCATAATCATCAATAATTTCAGTTGAAATTTTGTGCGATTTAACATTTATAGGAGATTTTGTAAATCCAATTTCTTGTAATGTTAAAAAATGCTCTGATTTTTTCTTTATAAAGTGCTGTTGTATCTCTTCTGATGGGAAAGTATCAATACCTCTTAAATGAAAATTTTCTAACCATTTTTTAGAGTATGGTGTATAAACTTTATAGGGCGTTCCGTCTTTTTTTACGATTTCATTTCGTTCAAAAACTACTTGATCCTTAAATGTTTTTAAATGAATATTTTTCGTTTCTAAAAATCGATTGATTTCTAGATCTCTTTTTATGGAATATGGTTCGTAATCATGATTGGTAAAAACAATATCAATTTCATGTTTTTCAGATAAGGATTTAAAAATGTCAATCGGTTTTCCGTAATAGATATCAATTGTACTTTCTATTTTCTCTAATTGTTGATGTATGTTTTCAATTTCTTGATGAATAAAAGAAACACGCGCATCATCTTTAGGAAGCTTGTCTAAAATTTCTTTATCAAAAATAAAAATGGGCTGTACCTTTCTGCCTGATTTCAATGCATTAAATAATCCATTATTATCATTTAAACGTAGGTCTCTTCTAAACCAAAAAATGTTAATTTTATCTGTCATTATTTTAATTCGCCAAAAAGTTTAATTAATGTCGTTTGTCTGTATGCAAATATTTCTTCAAGCTTTGGTTTTACCAATATTGGGTGCGCTATCCGACCTAAAAGGCCCAATGGAATTTTGTAATCTATAATATCCTCCATTTCCACACCTCCGTCAATTTTATGAATAAAATGTTTGTGATGCCAAAGGGCATATGGTCCAAAGCGCTGTTCATCTACAAAATACTCATTTTTTTTTACGTGTGTGATTTCGGTTACCCATTTTGTTTTTATACCAAGAATCGGGGTAACAATATATTGAATTATTTGGCCAGCGTACATTGGTTTTTCATTTCCAGAAAGAATATCAAAACTCATATATTTGGGAGTAATTGTTTTTAAGTTCGCTGGATTTGAGAGAAACTCCCAAGCTTTCTCGACTGAAATTGGTAGTTTTTGTTTTCTATGAAATGTATAAATTTTCATATTAATTATGGATTAAAATGTAAAGATTTAAAGAGGTTGCAATACAAAGCCAAATGATATATGGCAGTAATAAAAATTTAAAATGTCTAATTTTTTGACTTAATTCAAAGAAGTAATAGGAAATTAGAGCAGTTAGTAGGATTATTGTAATAAGTCCAAATAATATTAAATGTTGGTTAAAAAAAATGTAGTTCCAACTTACGTTTAAAATGAATTGGATTGAAAATATTACAATTAATTTAGGACCATAGTCTGTTATAAAAAGACGTCCCAAATAAATTGAAAAGCAAATCATAATTATTGTCCATGCAATTCCAAAAACGAAACCTGGAGGCGACCAAGGAGCTTTGTTTAAATTGGTATACCATTCTGTTAATGGACCATTATTCATCAACCAACTTCCAATTGCTAGTCCTCCAAAATTGATGATTAAAAATAATAGTGTAAGTTTTAATTGTTTCATAGCTGTTTTTTTGTAGAAATTCAGTTCTCTAAAAATATTATTTAATATATCGGTTCTGATGACGAATTGCTGTTTGTAATATTTTTGTAGGAATTTTATAGTTTTTCAAATTCAGATATTTTTTTAAGCATTACACACTGTTTTAAGATTTTAGGTGTTTTGTTATTTTTGAACTTAAAGGACTTGTGATCGACAAATAGTAATCAATTAATTTTCCTTCTGGTGAAACTAGGTATTTTTGGAAGTTCCATTTTACAGAAGAATTTTTTTTGTTGTTTAACCTTTTTGAAGTTAACCAAGTGTATAAAGGGTGCTGGTTTACTTGTTTTACGTCTATTTTTTCTGTCATTAAAAATGAAACACCGTAATTTAATTGACAAAACTCGTTTATTTCCTCATTGTTTCCAGGTTCTTGCTTTCCAAATTGATTGCAAGGAACTCCGATAACAACTAAACTTTCTTTATAAGAATTATGTAATTTTTCTAAATATTTATATTGAGGCGTAAAACCACATTTGGAGGCTACATTGACAAAAAGAATATATTTCCCTTTAAAATCTGATAATTGAATAGGGGTATTTTGGAGACTTTTAATCTCGATATCGTAAATATTCATTGTGTTTTGGTTTAGTTATATTTTAAAACTTACAATTCCGCAGTCCAGTTCGAAAATTTGACCTGAAATAGAATTTGCTTTGTCGGAAATTAAAAAAGTGGCTAAATCAGCGACTTCTTTAGGATCTAAATATTTTTTTAAAGGGTGGCGTTCTGTTATATTCTCTATCATTCGATCATTACGCAAAAGTTTAGATCCTAAATCTGTATTAGTTACAGTGGGTGCAATTGCATTCACACGAATTAGCGGCGCTAATTCTGCTCCCAAGGATTTGGTTAGTCCTTCTACAGCAGATTTTGCCGCGGCAATACTTGCATGAAAGGGCATTCCGAGCTTTGCTGCAACAGTACTAAATAGTAAAATCGAAGGTTTATTACTTTTTTTTAATAAAGGTAAATAATGTTGAATTGCTTTTACAGCTCCAATACAGTTTATTTCAAAGTCATCTCGGAAATCATTTAATGTAAGACGGGAAATTGGTTTTAAATTGATACTTCCTGGGCAATAGATTAAACTATCTATTGTTTCAAAGTTGGGCAGATCGTCTATAAGTGCATCACAAGTTACATGAGTAAGGTTCGGGTTAGAAAGTAGAGGTTTTGTTCTACTAATATTAATCACTGAATTGTCCTCAACTAAAGATTCGATAATTGCATTTCCAATACCTTTACTACCACCAATAACTAAAACCTTATTCATTTTTTTAAGTTCTTCTTTTTTACAACTTGTCGATTTTTTATTTCAAAAGTATTTTCTAATTTAGTACCTCATTCAGCATAGTAATAAAGCTGTAGATCCCAAATTATGTCATTTGTTAACTTAATTGTAAGTTTTCTCTGTTAAAATAATTTTGTTTTAAATGTAATTTTTTATTTCAAATTATTTGTTAGGGACGTTAAAAAAAGTCAGAAAAAAGAAATATTTTAAGAAGTCAATGGTTTCCCTTTTAAACGTCTTTCTATTCTTTGTTTAATTACGGTCAATCGTTTCATGATGTCCATAATTTCTGCATCTTTATTCTCTTTGTAGACTTCATTTAAACTTAAAATTAAAGATTTTGCTTCTCTAGCTGCTAGAACGCGATCACTAGTAGTTGGGAATCTCATCTTTCTTGTTTCAAATTCTAAAGCTTTATCAATTAATTCCATATTGTTTTATTCTTGTATTTTGTTGTGGTCTAAATATATCAATTTTTATACCATTTCACCAATAAATAAATAGATTTTACTTATATCTTTATAATTTAACAATCAATCATATAATTAAAATTAAGAATTTATTTCGATTTTTTTGTTAAAAAAAATAAAAATGCAAAAATAAATAAATGATTTTAAGACGGTATTTTAGAAGAACTCTATATTTGCGTAAAACTATTAAATTTTAATTATGAATTTTAAGACATTAATCACAATAGTCGTATTAATGACATTTGTATTTGTTGGTTGTGATCAAAAGAAGGCATCAAATGAGGATAAATCTATAAAAACGGAGAGTAATATAGAAAATACCAAAGAAGAAATTCACCCTACACCTGATGGAATGGTTTGGGTTGCTTCAAAAACATTTTTAATGGGAGGTAAAAATGGTGATAAGTATGCAATGCCACGAGAAAAACCTTCGCATAAAGTAGTTGTTGATGGTTTTTTCATTGATGCTCATGAAGTTACAAATAAACAGTTTAAGAAATTTGTTGAAGAAACAAAATATGTCACAGTGGCAGAAAGACAAATAGATTGGGATGAGATTAAAAAAAATTTACCTCCTGGAACTGAAAAACCTGCAGATTTAAACTTAGAACCCGGAAGTTTAATTTTTAATAAACACGCTAAAGGTGTTGTCTCTATGCAAAATTATGGACAGTGGTGGACTTGGAAAATTGGGGCAAATTGGAAACAACCAGAAGGGCCAGGGAGCTCTATTGAAGGACAGGATAATTTTCCAGTTGTTCATGTAGCTCAGGAAGATGCGCTGGCATATTGTAAATGGGCTAATAGAAGACTACCAACTGAAGCAGAATGGGAGTCTGCTGCTCAAGGGAAATTTGAGGATAATATTTACTCTTGGGGGAATAAGTTTGAGGATTTAAATGCAAATGCAAACACGTGGCAAGGTAAATTTCCAATGGAAAACATTTCAGAAGATAGATTTGAATATATTTCACCGATCAAATCATACCCTTCAAATAATATTGGATTGTTCGATATGGCGGGAAATGTTTGGGAAATGACATCAGATTTATTCAATGTAAATTACTACCAGACATTAGATCCAATGGAGGTTCTTAAAAACCCAAAAGGAGCTTCAAAATCTTATTCACCAAGCAATCCTTACCAGCAAGAATACGTAATGAAAGGTGGCTCTTTTTTATGCCACGAGTCTTATTGTGCAAGTTTTAGAATTTCAGCAAGAATGGGAATGGAGCCTAATTCGGGTTCTGACCACATAGGGTTTAGAACTGTTGTAACAAAAGATATGTTGATAAAGTAAAAAAGATAGGCACTCATTTTAACAAAAAAACCTTGATGAAATTCATCAAGGTTTTTTGTTTCAGTCGGGGTGGCAGGATTCGAACCTGCGACCTCCTCGTCCCAAACGAGGCGCGATGACCGGGCTACGCTACACCCCGAAAATGATATTTCATTTAAGGATTGCAAATATACAGTCTTTTTGTAAAAAAGCAATTAAATTAGTTGTTATTATTAAACTAAAACTCTAATTAGTGGAGTTGTATTTTCGTTGTTAAAACTTATAAACATTCACCACTAGAATTCACAAAAAACTTTATTTTTACATTTTTAAAAATGGATAGTCAATATTATGTCAGATACAATAGAAAAAATTAGGTGTTTAATCATAGGTTCTGGTCCTGCCGGATATACAGCTGCTATCTATGCGGCCAGAGCAGACATGAAGCCTGTGATGTATACAGGTATGCAAATGGGGGGGCAGTTAACAACAACAACTGAGGTTGATAATTTTCCTGGTTATGCAGAAGGTACAGATGGAACTGCAATGATGGAAGATCTAAAAAATCAAGCTGAACGTTTTGGGACAGAAGTTCGTTTTGGTTTGGTTACAAAAGTTGATTTGAGTAAAGAGGTTGGTGGAATTCATAGAGTTATAGTTGACGAGTCTAAAGAAATAGAGGCTGAAACAATAATTATTTCTACAGGAGCCACTGCAAAATATTTAGGTATAGAAAGTGAACAACGCTTGATTGGTGGTGGTGTTTCTGCTTGTGCAACTTGTGATGGGTTTTTCTATAAAGGGCAGGATGTAGTGGTTGTTGGAGCGGGAGATACTGCAGCCGAAGAAGCTACTTACTTGGCTAATATTTGTAGTAAAGTTACAATATTGGTTCGTAAAGATTTTATGAGAGCTTCTAAAGCGATGCAACACAGAGTTAATAAAACTCAAAATATTGAAGTTTTATATAATACAGAAATTGATGAAGTTTTAGGTTCTAACGTGGTAGAAGGTGTTAGAACTATCAATAATAAAACACAAGAAACAGCAGAGCTTTCTGTTACAGGGGTTTTTATTGCTATTGGGCATAAACCAAATTCAGACTTATTTAAAGGAGTATTGGATATGGATGAAACCGGATACTTAATAACCGAAGGAAAATCGACTAAAACAAATTTACCAGGAGTTTTTGCTGCAGGAGATATTCAAGATAAAGAATATAGACAGGCAGTAACGGCAGCAGGTACAGGTTGCATGGCAGCTTTAGATGCAGAACGCTATTTAGGGGCTTTACAATAGTGCCTGAATTATATTTTACATAAATAAAAAAGAGATTACATTATAATGTAATCTCTTTTTTATTTATTGTATAAAGAAATACGTTTAAACTTCTACAGAAGCCTTCATCGATTTTCTGTAGGTAAAAGAATTAAAAATATTTCTTTTACCAAAATTATTCATCGATTTTGCGTTTATAAATTTCCCGAAAAGGATTTTGCTAACGCCAAAGTATTCATATTTATTTCCATCCGTAAAAGTAACTTCTAATAACATACTTTTATGATGCCAATCCGCAACTTGAAATTCTGTTATAGTTTTTTTGTATGCCTCTAAATTAGCTTCTTTAGTTTCTGGAGCAATACTCACTAAAAAATGATATCCATCAATAATTTGGGTACTCATTATGTCTGCTTCATCCTTTTCTTCTTGATTTTGAAACTTATCAGGATGCCATTTTTTAACCAAACCTCGGTAAGTTTTTTTTAGGTCCTTTAAATTAATAGGACCCTCTATTTCAAAAAGTTTTTTATATTGTTTTATACGCTTCATTGTAAGCTAAATTTTTTAAATGCGTGCAAAACTACTGATATTAAATGAATTGTGTTGCTAAAAACATGAAAATTATAAATTCAACTATTTCTTCTAATTTGCAACTAATTTTGTATTTACTTATCTAGGTTTTAATAAATCTCTCGAAAAAATATTAGTTTTAGGAATAACTTTACTGAATATTGTCAGTTGAGCTTGAAAAAAAATATATTCAACAAGCCCAATTTGACATCAAGAGATTTTTAGAAGCAATATTTATTTTCTGCTTTTACTTTTTCGGCTATTTCGTTGCGTAAATCGACAATATCGGGATAGTTTACATATTTTGTAAAACGCTTTAAACCCATTAACATCATTCGTTGCTCATCTCCTTCAGCAAAAGAAATGATACTTTCCTTACCTTTCTTTTCGATGATTTCTACGGAATGATATAAGTATAATTTAGACATCGCAATTTGTACAGATTGAGAATCTTCACCAAAACGTTTTGCGTTTTTTTCAGTTCTTAAAATTGCAGATTCTGCCATGTAGATTTCAATTAAGATATCAGAAGCAGCAATTAAGAGCTGTTGATGATTTTCAATATCTGGCCCATATTTTTGAAGCGCCGCACCTGCAACCATTAAAAATGTTTTCTTTAATTTAGCAATCATTGATTTTTCTTCAGAAAACAGTGCTGAAAAATCTGGGGTATCAAAAGAAGGTATTCCCATCAAGCTATTTGCTACTTCTGTTGCAGGTCCTAATAAATCTACATGTCCTTTCATCGCCTTTTTGATTAACATACCAACAGAAAGCATTCTATTAATCTCATTAGTGCCCTCGTAAATACGTGCGATTCTAGCATCTCTCCAAGCAGCTTCCATTGGTGTTTCTTCAGAGAATCCCATTCCACCAAAAATTTGAATTCCTTCATCTGCACAATTTTGTACATCTTCAGAAACAGCAACTTTAAGGATAGAACATTCAATAGCATATTCTTCTACACCTTTTAACTCTGCCTCTTGGTGTGTGTTTCCTGCTGCAACTCTTAAAGCAATTCTATCCTCAATATCTTTTGAAGCTCTATAAGTGGCAGATTCACCAACATAAGCATTAGTTGTCATTTCTGCTAGTTTAATTTTGATAGCTCCAAAGTCTGAAATAGGAGTTTTAAATTGTTTGCGTTCGTTTGCATAATTTACGGCATAAGTAATAACTCTGCGTTGAGAGTCTAAGCATGCTCCTGCTAACTTTATACGTCCAACATTTAAAGCATTCATGGCAATTTTAAAACCTTCTCCACGACTGGCGAGCATGTTGTCTGCAGATACAATAGTATCATTAAAAAACACTTGTCTTGTAGACGAAGCTCTAATACCTAATTTATGTTCTTCTTCACCTAAAGTAATTCCATTTGGATCGTTTTGATCGTACTCAACGATAAATCCAGTAATGTTTTTATCATTTTCTATTCGAGCAAAAACAATCATTATGCGGCAAAAACCTGCGTTTGAAATCCACATTTTTTGACCGTTAATTTTATATGATTTTCCGTCTTCAGATAGAGTTGCAGTTGTTTTTCCTGAATTTGCATCAGATCCTGCACCCGGCTCTGTTAAACAGTAAGCGCCAAACCACTCACCTGAAGCTAATTTAGGAACATATTTTTGTTTTTGTTCCTCCGTTCCGTACAAGGTTATAGGCATTGTTCCTATACCTGTATGTGCACCAAAAGCAGTACTAAAAGAACCCGTTCCACTTGAAATATAATCACATGTTAAAAGTGTAGAAACAAATCCCATTCCTAATCCTCCATAAGCCTCAGGAACAGCAACTCCTAAAAAACCTAATTCTCCTGCTTTGCGCATAACTTCTTCGGTAAGTGCATAGTCTTTTGATTCAAAACGGTTTTTGTGAGGAATGATTTCTCTATCATTAAACTCCATCACTGCCTCTTTCATCATTTGTTGTTCTTCAGAAAAATCTTCTGGGGTAAAAATGTCTTCACAATTCGTTTCTTTTACAAGAAATTGTCCTCCTCTTAATAAATCTGCCATTTTTTTGTTTTTTTAATTTTGTTATTAATTTAAGAATTCGAAAACACCTGCAGCACCTTGCCCTGTACCAACGCACATTGTTACCATTCCATATTTATTTTTCATTGTTCGTTTGCGCATTTCATCAAATAATTGCACAGATAATTTTGCTCCTGTACAACCTAAAGGATGACCCAATGAAATCGCTCCTCCGTTTACATTTACAATTTCTTGATTTAAGTCTAATTCACGCATTACAGCTAAAGATTGAGATGCAAAAGCTTCATTTAATTCAATTAAATCGATATCATTTTGTTGCAACCCTGCTTGTTTTAAAACCTTTGGTATTGCCGCGACAGGGCCAATTCCCATTATTCTTGGCTCTACGCCAGCTGCAGCATAATTTACGACTCTTGCAATTGGTTCTATATTTAATTCTTTCACCATTTCTTCACTCATCACCATTACAAAAGCAGCACCATCACTCATTTGAGATGAATTACCAGCTGTAACACTTCCTCCGGCAGCAAATACTGCTCGTAATTTATTTAGAACTTCAATTGATGTACCTTTTCTCGGACCTTCGTCTTTAGTTACAGTATATTTTTTTGTTGCTTTCTTCCCATCTTTATCGAGATAGGTTTGTTTCACTTCAATAGGAACTATTTGATCTTGAAAACGGTTTTCTGCTTGTGCTTTTAAGGCTTTTGTGTGCGAATTAAAAGCAAATTCATCTTGGTCTTTTCTAGAAATATTAAATTGATTTGCTACGGCTTCTGCAGTATTTCCCATTCCCCAATAATAATTAGCATGGCCATCTTTAATCGTATCATAATTCAACTCCGGTTTAAAACCAGTCATGGGTACAGAGCTCATGCTTTCTGCACCACCAGCAATAATACAATTTGCCATTCCTGCTTGAATTTTAGCAGCAGCCATCGCAATTGTTTCTAACCCTGAAGAACAAAAACGATTTACTGTAACTCCAGGAACATCCACAGAATTTAATCCTATTAAAGAAATAAAACGTGCCATGTTTAGTCCTTGAGAACCTTCTGGCATCGCGTTACCTACAATTACATCATCGATTCGCTTTACGTCTAGGTTGGGGATTTTTTTCATCATGTGTTGAATGGTTTCTGCACCCAACTCGTCTGCACGTTTAAATCGAAAAACACCTTTTGGAGCTTTCGCAACTGCTGTTCTGTATGCTTTTACTATATATGCTTGTTTGCTCATAATTTTAATTTCTTAAAGGTTTACCCGTTTTTAACATGTGTTGAATTCTTTCTAATGTCTTCCGCTCCGTACAAAGGGATAAAAACGCTTCTCTTTCAATGTCTAGGAGATATTGTTCTGTGACCAATGTTGGTTCAGATAAATCTCCACCAGCCATTACATAAGCTAATTTATTCGCGATTTTCATATCGTGTTCACTAATGTATTTAGAGTCTTTCATAGAATCTGTTCCTACCAAAAACATACCCAAGGCTTGTTTTCCTAAAATTTTAACATCATTGCGTTTTGCAGGCTGTGTGTAACCACTTTCTGCCATTAATTTAGCATGTACTTTTGCTGTTGCTATTTGTCTGTCTTTATTAACAACAACAATATCTTTTCCTTTTTGAAGTAAACCTAAATCGAATGCTTCATATGCAGAGGTAGATACTTTTGCCATACCAATGGTCAAGAAATTTTCTTGTAAAATGTTTAACTCAACATCTCCTTTTCTAAAAGAATCTGACGCTCTTAACGCCATTTCTTTAGAACCACCACCACCAGGAATTACACCAACTCCAAATTCTACCAACCCCATGTATGTTTCAGCAGCAGCAACTACTTTATCTGCGTGTAAAGAAATTTCACAACCACCGCCTAAAGCCATTCCATGAGGTGCAGAAATAGTTGGTATTGATGAGTAACGCATGCGCATCATTGTATCTTGAAAATATTTAATAGCATAATTTAACTCATCGTATTCTTGCTCTACAGCCATCATAAAAATCATACCAATATTTGCGCCAACAGAGAAGTTAGATCCTTGATTACCAACAACCAAACCTTGAAAGTCTTTTTGGGCTAAATCGATGGCTTTGTTAATACCTGCCAAAACATCTCCACCAATTGTATTCATTTTTGATTGGAATTCTAAATTTAAAATTCCATCTCCGATATCTTCAATTACAACGCCAGAATTTTTCCAAACTTCGTTTGATTTTCTTATGTTATTTAGAATGATAAAAGATTCTTGACCAGGTTTTTTGGTTTGAGTTTTAGTAAGAATATCATAAAAATGAGTTGCTCCTTCTTTTACAGAATAAAAAGAAGTTATACCAGCATTTAACATTTCTGTTATCCAAGTTGCAGGTTTTTTTCCTTCAGCTTTCATTAATTCTATTCCTTTTTCTATACCAACAGCATCCCAGATTTCGAAAGGTCCATTTTCCCAGCCAAAACCAGCTTTCATAGCATCATCTATCTTATAAAGTTCGTCAGAAATTTCTGGAATTCTATTTTGAACATACGCAAACATTGCTGCAAAGTTTTTTCTGTAGAATTCGCCCGCCTTGTCTTTTCCACCAACTAACACCTTAAATCTGTCTATTGGTTTATCTATCGTTTTTGTCAGTTCTAAAGTTGCAAATTTTGCACGTTTTTTAGAACGATATTCTAGTGTGTCTAAATCTAATGTTAGAATTTCTTTTTTACCTTCAGCAGATATGGTTTTTTTATAAAATCCTTGTTTAGATTTGCTTCCTAGCCATTTGTTTTCCATCATTTTATTGATGAAATCGGGGAGTTTGAAAAGCTCGTGAGCTTCATCATTTGGACAGTTTTCATAGATGCCGTTTGCAACGTGCACCAAAGTGTCTAATCCAACGACATCTACAGTTCTAAAAGTTGCAGATTTTGGACGACCAATAACTGGGCCTGTCAATTTATCAACCTCTTCAACAGTTAAACCTAATTCTTTAACTTGATGGAAAAGAGATTGAATTCCGAAAATTCCAATTCTGTTTCCTATAAATGCAGGAGTGTCTTTTGCTAAAACTGAAGTTTTACCTAAGAATTTTTCGCCATACATCATTAGGAAGTCTGTAACTTCTTTTTTACAATCTGGACCTGGCACAACCTCAAAAAGTTTTAAATATCTTGGTGGATTGAAAAAGTGCGTAACCGCAAAATGCTTTTGAAAATCTGCACTTCTTCCTTCGTTCATAAACTTAATGGGAATACCAGAGGTGTTAGAAGAAATAATAGTTCCTGGAGTTCTGTGTTTTTCTAGTTTTTCAAAAACGATTTTTTTAATATCTAGTCTTTCTACAACAACTTCCATAATCCAATCTACATCTGCAACCTTTGCAATATCATCCTCTAAATTACCCGTGGTAATTCTGTTTGCGAATTTTTGGTTGTAAATAGGAGAGGGTTTGGATTTAAGCGAAGCTTCTAGTGCATCGTTTACGGTACGATTTCTTACAACTTTGTCTTCTAGCGTTAAACCTCTCGCTTTTTCTTTATCGTTTAATTCTCTTGGTACAATGTCCAGTAATAGAACTTCAACACCGATGTTTGCAAAATGACAAGCAATTCCGCTTCCCATAATACCAGAACCAACTATTGCTACTTTTTTAATTCTTCTAGTCATTAGTCTTTTTTATTTTTTACTTCTTTATTGTTGATGTTTTTATAAATTTCTCTTTCTGTAATCAGTTTATTCACTGTTGCTGTTACTTTAAAGAAACCCTCTAAATCTTTTTCAGAAACGTTTTTTCTTACAGTTTCGTTAAATAGTATAACATGACCTTTCGAGATTTTACGCATCTCTTTGCCGTACTCAGTTAGTTTTATAATGACGCTTCTGCCATCATCAGGGTTTTTTTCTCTGCAAATAGCACCCTTATCTTCCATTGTTTTTAATATTCTAGAAAGACTTGTGGGTTCCATTCCCATTGAAGGACCTAAAGCTGTAGAAGCGGTTCCTTTTTGTTTATCAATATTTAATAAAACAAAAGCAGTAGCCATTGTACTATCGTGCTTTGCAGCCCTTTCATTATAAACTTTAGCAACAGCTTGCCATGTTGCTCTGAGTTCATGGTCTATTGATTTTAATTTTTTCATCTTGTCAAATATATAATAATTTATTATGCACGCATAGTAAATTCTAAAAAAGTTATGCATGCATAATAAATTTTAACATAATTTAAAGTGTAACGTTTTTGCTAGTCTTGATACTAATACATAGAAAATATGTAGTTTTGTCTGCAATTCTATTTGAAAAAAAATCAACTTTTATCAATGAAAAATTTACTAGAAATAAACAATATTGTAAAAAATTATGGGGACTTTAGAGCATTAAATGATGTTTCTATACACATACCTAAAGGTTGTGTTTATGGTTTGTTAGGGCCGAATGGAGCTGGAAAAACATCTTTAATTAGAATTATCAACCAAATTACAATGCCGGATAGTGGCGCTGTTATTCTAGATGGAGAGACTTTAGCGCCGCATCATACCGCACAAATTGGGTATTTACCAGAAGAGCGAGGTTTGTATAAATCTATGAAAGTTGGTGAACAAGCTTTGTATTTGGCACAATTAAAAGGCTTGAGCAAAACGGAAGCTAAGAAAAGGTTGAAATATTGGTTTGAAAAGTTTGATATTTCTGCCTGGTGGAATAAGAAAATTGAAGAACTATCAAAAGGAATGGCTCAAAAAGTACAGTTTATTGTTACTGTAATGCACAATCCTAAATTATTAATTTTTGATGAGCCTTTTTCGGGATTCGATCCAATTAATGCACAGTTAATTGCTAAAGAAATTTTACAACTTAGAGATGAAGGAGCAACCATTATTTTTTCTACACATAGAATGGAGTCTGTAGAGGAAATGTGTGATGAAATTGCTTTGATTGATAAATCGAATAAAATTTTAGACGGTTCGTTGGCAGATATTAAGCGTGAGTTTAGAACACATACATTTCAAGTAGGATTGAATACAGAGAACCCCAAAGAAGTAGAAAAAATATTAAGAGAAAGTTTTGAGGTTTTTCCGTCGAACTTTAAATTATTGAATGACAGTTTAACGTTAAATGTAAAATTAACAGGAGGAAATTCTTCAAACGATTTGTTATCCTTTTTAACAAATAGGGGAGAAGTGCAACATTTTGTAGAAGTAGTACCGAGTGCAAACGATATCTTTATTCAGGCAGTAAATAAAAATAGTTAAAAAAATGAGTAAATTAAAACTAATTATACAGAGAGAGTTTATAGCGAAGGTTCGTAATAAATCATTTATAATGATGACTTTTTTAAGTCCTTTATTAATGATAGGTATGGGAGCTTTGATTTATTTTTTGATGCAAAAAAACGATGAGAAAATTAAAAAAATTGTTTACGTAGATAATTCTGAAATGTTTTCTAAAGAAGATTTTAAAGATTCTAAAACGATTCATTTTTTAGATTACACAGCTTTAGGCGCACAGGAAACAAAGAAAAAAGTAGAAGAAGGTAATTACTATGGGGCTCTAATTATACCGAAACAAGATAGTTTAGAATTACTAGCGAAATCAATAGAATTTTATTCGAAAGATTCTCCTGGAATGTCTGTCATAAATTCTTTAGAGAATAAAATTGAATCAAAAATCCGAAATAAAAAACTAAATAATTTTGGTATTGATCTAGATAAAATTCAAGCATCTAAAATTAATACGGATATTAAAATGTTTAATTTTTCTGGGGAAGAATCCTCAAAGTTAATAAACGGTCTAAAAATTGGAGTCGGTGCAATTGCAGGTTATTTGTTAATGATGTTTGTTCTGATTTACGGAACCTCTGTAATGAGAAGTGTTATTGAAGAAAAAACAAGTAGAATTATAGAAATTATCGTTTCATCCGTAAAACCTTTTCAACTAATGTTGGGTAAAATTTTAGGAAATGCGTCAGCAGGTTTATTACAATTCTTTATTTGGGGAATTATCATTTTTGTTATTTCTATAGTAGCTTCTTCTGTTTTTGGGGTAGATGTGGTCGAAATGCAGACGGCTAGAGTGCCTGCAGAACAAATGGAAGCTGCAAGAGCAGCAGCAGGAGGAGATAAAATGCAATTAGTTATTCAGGAAATTTTAAAATTACCTATTTTAAAGATGTTTGTTTTATTTATCTTTTATTTTTTAGGTGGTTTTATGTTATACAGTTCTTTATTTGCTGCAGTTGGAGCAGCGGTAGATAACGAAACAGATACGCAACAATTTATGATGCCAATAATGTTGCCTTTAATTTTAGGTGTTTATGTTGGTTTTGCGATGGTAATTAATGACCCTCATGGATCCATTGCAGTATTGTTTTCTCATATTCCATTTACTTCTCCAATAGTAATGTTAATGAGAGTTCCTTTTGGAGTTTCTTGGTATGAATTGTTAATTTCTATGGCATTATTATTGGTTACATTTGTATTTATGGTATGGTTAACTGCTAAAATTTACAGAGTAGGTATTTTAATGTATGGCAAAAAACCAACCTATAAAGATTTATATAAATGGTTAAAATATAAAGGATAAAATTTAATGAATACCTTAAAAGATTTTCTTAATTATTCTTGTCATTACTGAAGATATCCATATTGATTTCCAAAATATCTTGTTTTTAATTAATCATAATTTCAAGTGTCTAACAATTAAGAGCGATTTATGTTTTACAATCGATAAAAAATTTAGAGGAAACGATATATCAATTTCATTTCTGCAGAGAGATGTTCAACTTATAAAATAAAAAAATATGCCAAAGATTTTAATAATAGAGGATGAAGCTGCCATTAGAAGAGTCTTATCAAAAATAATTTCAGAAGAAAGTGATTCTTATCATGTAGAAGAAGCTGAAGATGGTTTGTTGGGTATAGAAATGATTAAAAATAATGATTATGATCTTGTTTTATGTGATATTAAAATGCCAAAAATGGATGGTGTTGAGGTGTTAGAAAAGGCGAAGAAAATAAAACCAGAAATACCCATTGTTATGATTTCTGGCCACGGAGATTTAGACACGGCAGTAAATACAATGCGTCTAGGAGCTTTTGATTATATATCAAAACCACCAGATTTAAATAGACTTTTAAATACGGTAAGAAATGCTTTAGATAGAAAAAATTTAATTGTAGAAAATAAACGCTTAAAGAAAAAGGTAAGTAAGGGTTACCAGATGATTGGAGAGAGCGAAGCTATTTCTCACATAAAAAATATTATAGAAAAAGTAGCCGCTACCGATGCAAGGGTTTTAATTACCGGACCAAATGGAACTGGAAAAGAATTAGTGGCGCATTGGTTACACGAAAAATCGGATAGAGCTCAAGCCCAAATGATTGAAGTTAATTGCGCTGCAATTCCGTCAGAATTAATAGAAAGTGAACTTTTTGGGCACGTAAAAGGATCTTTTACAGGTGCAAATAAAGAGAGGGCCGGGAAGTTTGAAGCGGCAAATAAAGGAACTATTTTTCTCGATGAAATTGGTGATATGAGTCTTTCTGCTCAAGCCAAGGTTTTGCGTGCCTTACAAGAAAATAAAATTCAAAGAGTTGGTTCTGATAAAGATATTAAAGTAGATGTTAGAATTGTTGCGGCAACAAATAAAAACCTAAAGCGAGAAATTGCTGAAGGTAGATTTAGAGAGGATTTATATCATAGGCTAGCCGTTATTTTAATTAACGTTCCTTCTTTAAATGATAGAAGAGAGGACATTCCTTTGTTAGTTGATTTTTTTACAGCAAAAATTTCAAAGGAGCAAGGAACTCCGGTAAAAAGATTTTCTCCATCAGCAATTAAACTTTTGCAAGAATATGATTGGACGGGTAATATTCGTGAATTACGCAATGTTGTAGAGCGCTTAATAATCCTTGGTGAGAATGAAGTCTCATCTAATGATATTAAATTATTTGCTAATAAATAGGTTAAAACTATTTACCCGTCATTAAGTTATAAGTAAAGTTGATGTGAATATAAGAAGTTCGCATCATTTTTTTTCATTTTTAGTTTCCTGTATTGCTACCTTTGCGCAAGAAATTTATTAATTAAAAATATAAATAGAAATATGGCAACAGCAGTTGGAAAAAAATTCCCAAATTTAAGTGTAGACGCAATGAATGAAATGGGTGATACATTTAAACTAAATGTTTTAGAAGAAGCAATTAATAATAAAAAGAAAGTTTTATTATTTTGGTATCCAAAAGATTTTACATTTGTATGTCCCACAGAATTACATGCTTTCCAGGAAGCGTTGGGAGAATTTGAAAAAAGAAATACAATTGTTATTGGTGCTTCTTGTGATACTCCAGAAGTTCATTTTGCCTGGTTAAGTACTTCTAAAGATAACGGAGGAATTGAGGGAGTTACTTATCCAATTTTAGCTGACAGTAATAGAAATTTATCATCAATATTAGGGATTTTAGATATCACGAATGAAACATTCGATGAAGCTTCTCAAACAGTTCAAGTAGAAGGAGATAATGTTACTTACAGAGCAACATATTTACTTGATGAGGAGGGTACTGTTTTTCATGAAGGAATCAATCACATGCCTGTAGGTAGAAATGTAAATGAATTTTTACGTTTAATCGACGCCTATTCTCATGTACAATCTCATGGTGAAGTTTGTCCTGCAAACTGGGAGGAAGGCAAAGATGCAATGTCTCCTAATGCGAAAGGAACGGCTGATTATTTGGCATCTCACTAGAATAAAATTCAATTAGAAGGGCTTATGTTTTGGTTAGAAGATTAAATACACGAACTCCTTTTAAAATATAAAAAAATGGTACAAGAATTAAGTCAAGATAATTTAGCGGGTATAGTTTCTGATAATAAAAAAGTAGTTGTGCAATATTCTGCAAGTTGGTGTGGAAATTGTAGAATAATGAAACCTAAATTCAAGAAACTCTCTTCGGAAAATGAAGAAATCGTTTTTGTGATTGTAGATGCAGAAAAATTTCCAGAAAGTAGGAAGCTAGCAGATGTTAGTAATCTACCAACATTCGCAACTTTTGTAGACGGTAATTTTGTAAATCAAGCCCAAACAAACAAATTTGATGTGTTGAAAGATTTGGTAAACGAAGTAATTTAATTATGAAACTACCGGTAATAAAACATTTAACTAATTTTATCGAAGAAAACGATCAAGATTATGTTTTAGAAACAATAGAAACACTAGAAGCTCTGACGGAAGTTCCATCACTAAAAGATGAGGAGCTAGACCTTATTGGTGAGTTGATTTCTAATCTATATGGAGCTGTTGAAGTAGATAAAATGATTAAGGATGGAACACCTAAAAAAGAGGCTTTAAACAATTTTATGAAACGTGTTTTAGGTTCTATAGATCAATAGTTATGGTAATATGATAATAAAATCTCAAGTGAAAGCTTGAGATTTTTTATTTTTAATAATTGTTAATTTATACTATTTTAGATTAAATGAACCCTTTTATTAATGTTTTCTATAGCATGCTTGATCATTACTGATTTTCAATTTTAGATTCGTTTACTTTTTTAATAATAGCTTTTAGCCGCTCTTTATTAAGTTGTTTTTCTAACTTCACTTTATTGATTTTTTGATTCATCAATTTTGTGTGTTTCGATTTATTTAATGTGTTTTTTGCTTTTCCTTTTTTGGGCATTCTATTAAAATTTTAAAAAATTTATTTTCTACGGAATAACCACCAATTCATATCTCTTGTCAACTTATATCCTAATTTTTCATAAAGAGGAATTGCTGAGTTCCCCTTGTTTGTGTGCAAAATTGGAAGTTTTTTTTCATTTAAAATTTCCTTTGTTGTATGGTAAACTAATTGTTTGGCAAATCCTTTTTTAGTGTAATCAGGGTGCGTAACTACACCACTTACTTCAATAAAATCATCAGTCTGCATTCTTTGTCCAGTAATAGACACTAATTTATTGTCTTTAAATATTCCAAAATATCTACCCATTTCAAAACCTCTCTTTTGATAAAATCCGGGCATTACCAGCCAAATTAAGTCATAAATTTCGTCAATATAATTTTCGGTCAATAGAACAATATCTTCCTTTATTTCAATGTCTATTATGTTTTCTAACACTAATTGACAACCTTCAATTTTTCTTTCTAGAAGAACATTATTCTCATCTATAATGGGCATCCCATTTTCTGAGACTAAAAAGAATCTTTCTGCTATTTTGGAATATGCATTTAAAGCTTTTGTTGTTTTTGTAGCGTCATAAAAGGCACCAAAAATGCAAATGTCTGGTTTGTAGAACTGAACACCATCATAGTCAATAAGAAACTCTTTATGTGTTTCATTTAAAGAATGCCAAACGGGATTTTTTAGTTTTTCTTTTAGTGTCTTCATTTTAAATAAAAGTAATAAAAAGCTTGTAAACTTTCAGCCTCTCTTTAATTGTATTTTTTAAAAACTTCCTAATCCTATTGAAAAATTAATGTTTGAGTGGCTTTTAATATGTTTTCAGACTAATGTTTTACTAATTTGATTCGTGGTTTGTCTCTTAGGGTTGATGTTAAAAATATCTTGTTTTTAAACAGTATATAAGAATCGTTCTATTCCTTGTCCTTTTGCTGTTTTAAGGATATTAAAAAAACCTCTTTGTTTTCACAGAGAGGTTTTTATATTTTATATCAATCTTTAAAACTAAGCTAGCATTGTAACTGGATTTTCTATAAACGTCTTTAATGTTTGTAAAAATTGAGCACCAACAGCACCATCAACAGTTCTGTGATCGCAAGTAAGCGTCAATTTCATTGTGTTTCCAACAACTATTTGTCCGTCTTTAACAACTGGTTTCTGTACAATTGCACCAACAGATAAAATGGCAGAGTTAGGTTGATTTATTATCGAGTTAAAATTTTCGATACCAAACATCCCCAAATTGGATACAGTAAAAGTACTTCCTTGCATTTCTGCAGGTGCTAGTTTTTTATTTCTTGCTTTCCCTGCTAAATCCCTAACGCCAGTGCCAATTTGAGTTAAACTTAATTGGTCTGTATATTTAATTACAGGTACTAATAAGCCGTCGTCTACAGCAACCGCAACACCGACATGTATATGGTTATGATAAATAGTATTTGCATCTGTCCAAGAAGTATTCACTTGTGGGTGTTTTTTCAGGGCCATTGCACATGCTTTAACTACCATGTCGTTAAAAGATACTTTAACATCTGGGATTGCATTTATAGTTTTTCTAGAAGCCATTGCGTTGTCCATATCAACTTCAATATTCAGGCTGAAATCTGGAGCAGAGAATTTAGAATTACCTAAAGATTTAGCAATTGCTTTGCGCATTTGAGAGTTCTTAACTTCTTCAGAATTTTCTTCACCAGCAGCTGGTGCAACAGTGACCGCTTCGACTTTTTGTAAAGCAGGAGTATAATTCTCTACATCTTTCTTAATGATGCGTCCATTTTCACCAGAACCTTTTAAATCAGCTAAATTAATTCCTTTATCAGAAGCAATTTTCTTGGCTAATGGAGAAACAAAAATACGTCCGTTAGGTTTATTATTTTTTGTTGAAACAGGTTTTGCTTCTTCAATTTTCACAACAGACTCTATAACAGTTTTTTCCTTAGTGGTATTAGCGGAACCTATACTAGGTAAAGCACCACCATCTGCAACTAAAGCAGAAATATCCGTTCCTGCCGGGCCAATAATTGCTAACAAGCTATCTACAGGGGCAGTTTCTCCTTCTTGAACGCCAATGTATAAGATTGTTCCCTCATAGAAACATTCAAATTCCATTGTTGCTTTATCTGTTTCAATCTCGGCAAGCATATCACCTTCAGAAACGACATCTCCAATTTTTTTTAGCCATGTTGCCACGGTACCATCAGTCATCGTGTCGCTTAAGCGAGGCATTGTTATTACTTCAACACCTTCAGGAATAGAAGTATCTCCACTATTTGTAGTCGGAGCTTCCTCGTTTACTTCTTCTTTAGCCTCTGCTTTTGCTGGTTCTGAACTTCCATTTATAATAGCAGAAATATCTTCCCCTTCTTCACCAATAACAGCTAATAATACATCGACAGGAGAAGTTTCACCTTCTTCAAGTCCAATATGTAATAGAGTTCCTTCGTAGAAAGACTCAAATTCCATAGTTGCTTTGTCGGTTTCGATTTCGGCTAGAATATCACCTTCTTCGATTTTATCACCAACTTTTTTTAACCATTTTGCCACAACACCTTCTTCCATGGTGTCACTTAATCTCGGCATATTTATTATTGTAGCCATATCTTAACTTATAAAAGGATAGTCTTTTTGTTCGTACACCATATCATACATCTGTTCAGTCTGAGGGTATGGAGATTCTTCAGCAAAGTCTGCACACTCTTTTACTTTTGTTTTTACCTCTTTATCAATAACCGCTATTTCGTCTGCAGTAGCGTATTCTTTCTCCTTTATTATGTCTAAAATTTGTGTAATTGGATCTATTTTTTTGTACTCTTCTACTTCATCTTTTGTTCTGTAAAGTTGTGCATCAGACATTGAATGACCTCTATATCTGTAGGTTTTCATTTCCAAGAAAGTTGGACCGTCTCCTCGTCTTGCTCTGTCTAAAGCTTCATCTATAGCTTCAGCCACTTTAATAGGGTTCATCGCATCTACAGGTCCACAAGGCATTTCGTAACCTAAACCTAATTTCCATATATCTGTGTGGTTTGCAGTTCTTTCTACAGAAGTACCCATTGCATAACCATTATTTTCACATATAAAAATTACCGGTAGTTTCCATAGCATAGCTAAATTAAAAGCTTCATGCAAAGAACCTTGTCTTGCAGCACCATCTCCAAAACAAGTTAAGGTAACTCCTCCAGTATTATTATATTTATCACCAAAAGCGAGACCAGCTCCTAATGGAATTTGTCCACCAACAATACCATGACCACCATAAAAACGAAATTCTTTAGAGAAAATATGCATCGAACCACCCATTCCTTTGGAAGTTCCTGTAGCTTTTCCATACAACTCAGCCATGACACGTTTAGGATCTTCTCCCATACCGATTGGTTGTACGTGATTTCTGTAGGCAGTAATCATTTTGTCTTTAGTTAAATCCATGGCATGCAATGCACCTGCTAAAATGGCTTCTTGTCCATTATATAAATGTAAGAAACCTCTTACTTTTTGTTGAATGTAAACAGAAGCTAATTTGTCCTCGAATTTACGCCAAAAAAGCATGTCTTTGTACCAATCTAAATAGGTTTGTTTGGTGATTTTTTTCATTTTAATAATCTTGTTTGTTTAATCGTTTAAGCAGTTGTTATATTACATAAGTACGAAGCACAAAATTAACTATTTTATATAGAATAAAAAAAGAGTTCGAAATAAATAATCCAAAAGTTTTAATTATTTTTTTTCTCTGATAATATGAGCTATTACTTTTGCTCCTTTCGCAAGTTCCCAGAGGTCAGAAAAAACCTCTTTTTTTTCATCATCAAATAGAGTAAAAGCCCCTGTGTTTGGTCTGTAATTACCTTCGTGAATTGCGACGATTTCAATTAAATTAAAGCCTTCGTCTAAAGGGATAACAATTGTTTTCGTTTGTTGTTGGTTAAAGAGTGTAAACTTTGCTATATACGGTTTACCGTTTTTTAATACTGTGACTTGGTCACCATCTATTCTACCAAAGTCAAAAGCATTCAAATATATATTTGCGGATTTAGTTCTAAATACCCCTATATCTTTATCAATCATTGGTATTTGTAAAGTATTTTTTTCAATAAATTTTTGAAATTTAATTTTTCGAGCAAGTTCTTTAGTAAGAATTCCTTTTGAATTTAATGCTTTTTCTTTTTGAACCTTTTTTAATTGCTCATTTTCTTTCTTGTACGCATGTTTAAAACCATTGTTTCCGTCTAAGTTCAACGAATTTGGTTTTAACACTTCTTTAGAATTATTTAAGATGATCGAGTTTGTTTCTCCTTTTTCTTTTGTACGAGTGTTGTAATCTAATTGCGCAGATAATTGGCAAAATGATAAAAGGAGGAGAACGTGAAAAAGAAGTTTAATTTTTAATTTCATATTATTTAATGCTTTCTCAAAATAATTTAGCAAAGATAATGCCGATTTTTAATGAAGTTCTTTCTATTATGTTAAAAACGAACTTATTTTATTGGGAAATTAAAATAAGTATGCGGAAAAGGTTCGTTTTTAAGTGTAAAATGCCACCACTCATTTTTGTAAGGTCTAAATCCGTTTTCTATCATTACTTTTCTTAAAAGAAATCGATTTTTCTTGTGGTCGATTCCTATTTTCTCATAGTGAGGATGAGATTCTGTGCCAAAAAAATCAAAAGGACTTCCCATATCTAGCTCTTTATCTGTGTTTAGATTTACGATTGTTAAATCCACACTACTGCCTCTTGAATGTCCAGATTTTGAGGAAATATAGCCTTGTTTAAATAGTTCAGATTTTTTTACATTAGGATAATACTCTTTTTTCATTAATGTGTCGTTCAATACTTTAGCCCATCGCACAAAATGGTTCACAGCTCGCTGAGGTCTATAGGCATCAAATATTTTTAGACTCAATCCTTTTTTTAGAAGATCTCGTTGTACTCTATGCAAAGCATCTCCCGTTTCTTTATGCACGATAACACGATTGTTATTGTAACCTTCAATTTTTCGCCCTATGAAATTATTCTCACCAAAGTATCGTAATTCAGTCTTTATTGTTTTATCAATACTAGATAAATAAATAAATCCTTCTGGAAGATTTTGTCCAAATAATGATATGGAAATAACAAATGTGAAAAATATGAAAGTGTTTTTCATGTTGTAAAAATAAACAAAAGATAATAGTTGCTCTATATCAAAAAAAATAAAATCAGGGAATTCAATGCAATTTAAAAAAAAGTCTAATTTTGTTTTAAATTTATTTATTAAATGAATCAAACTACAAATACAATTTTAATGATTCGTCCAATCAATTTTAGGATGAATGAGCAAACGGCAGTAAATAATTATTATCAACAGGAGATTGATAATTTACTTTCTTCAACATTAAATAGTAAAGCACAAAATGAGTTCGATGCTTTCGTAGATAAATTGCGCAGTTGTGGTATTCATGTAATTGTTGTCTCTGATTCTGATGAATTTGATACACCTGATTCTATTTTCCCTAATAATTGGATTTCTTTTCATAAAGAAGGTACTATTGGTATGTATCCAATGTTCGCTGAAAATCGTCGATTAGAAAGGCGTGAAGATATTATTGAGCAAGTTGAGTCTGAAGGATTTTTCATAGAAAATGTTGTTGATTACACTTCTGCGGAGAAAGATGATATTTTTCTTGAAGGAACTGGAAGTATGATTTTAGATAGAGAAAATAATAAGGCATATTGTGCTCTTTCTCCAAGAGCAGATGAGGAATTATTTATAGAGTTTTGTGAAGATTTTGAATACACACCAATTGTCTTTACTGCATATCAAACAGTAAGAGAAAAAAGAGAGGCCATTTATCATACGAATGTTATGATGTGTATCGCAGAAACTTTTGCTATCGTTTGTTTATCCTCTATTGATGATAAAAAAGAACGCAAAAACGTTTTGAAACATTTAAAAGAGGATGGTAAAAAGGTAATTGATATATCAGAAGATCAGGTATCAAATTTTGCAGGAAACATGTTACAGGTTCATGGTAAAGATGATGAGCGTTTTTTAATAATGAGCCAAGCAGCTTTTGATAGTTTAACAGATTCACAAAAAGCACAAATAAATAATCATTGTAAGATTATTTCTAGTTCGTTAGCTACGATTGAAGCTTGTGGAGGTGGTAGTGCGCGTTGTATGATGGCAGAGGTTTTTTTGCCAAAAAAATAGATGATTGGACTTATTTCTTTTAGCAATTTTATCGCTAATTATTATACATTTATTTCTATTTTAAGGATAAATTTGAGATGGAATCAATACCTTTTTTAATATTTTTTTCAGGAACAAAAAAACATGAGAACTGGTCTATTATTAAAGTTTAATTATTTTTCTAGTGGCACTTTTTTTATTCTTATATTGAATTTTAAGGATATAAACTCCTTTTTCTAAATGAGAAACATCTAATTCTTTTAAATTATCAGTTAAAGGTATGTCCATTTTCTTTCCTAAAGAATTGTAAATTTCAAGATTGAGAAAAGACAAACTGGAATTGATTTTTATTTTATTGGTTGTTGGGTTTGGGCTGATGATTATTTTTTTTAATTTATTTTCTTCTAATGATAAAAGCGGATTGGTTTCATCGTAAAACTCATACATTTTTTGAGTAAAATTATAGGAATTACCATTAATATTGGTGATAAAATGTTCTCTAGAAATATAATATTTTCCTGTAAAACCAATGTTTGTGATTCCTTCTAATTGGCTTCCTTGACCAAGTTCATTTTCTAGAGAGATTTTATCAAATCCTGAAAAGAAAATATCTTCACCTGGTTTTCTATTTGGGCTGATGTAAATTAGAAAAGGAACAAGTGATGTATTATAACCTGTTAAGAAAAAACGATCATCATTATAAACGCCACCGGTAATTAAACCATCTACATTAGCAGAACTTACTTTTTTAGCCAAATAGTTACCTGTAATTAAAGGTGTTTTATAAACATTAGTTTTTAAATCATTCCAGTTTTTTGTAAATATTAAAATTGAATTATTGTAGACAACAATAGATTCAGCATCAAAATTAGAACCATTTGGTTTGCTATCAAAATTTGTTTGGTTTTCATAGGAAAAAGAAATAATTTCAGCAGAGACCGATGTGCTTTTCTTAAAATCAGACTTTAAAATTTTGTAAATCTTTAGGTCAGTTCTATTGCCATTGTTGTTTCCTATATCTGCAATATAGATATGATTTTCATCTTCTGTAATATCTTCCCAATCTATATTTGTAGCATTGTTTACGTAGACTGTTCTTAGCAAACTACCAGTTAAACTATCTATTTCATAGAGGTTAGGTTGGTCGCCGCTATCATTGTGAGTTATTATTTTACTATCAAAAAATAATAGCCCAGAAGTTTCTTTTGTTTCATCTGGTAACTCAAACTTTTCTGTAAAATTAGTTATTTGACTTATTGCTAAAAAAGAATAAAAAGTAAAAGTTATGAATGGAATCAGATTTTTCATTTTAGTTTTTTAAATCGGCATTAATAACAACACTATTTGTTCCATATGTAGCTTCAATTTTAGATAAACTTGCAATTGTAGGCTTATTGCTCTTTGCTTCTTAAAAACAGCAATAAATAGGAGAGCTGAAAAGAAACTTAAATTTCATAAAAAGATATTTAACGAATTCATCAAAAGTAATTATTTTTTATTTTGATATGTATCATTTGGCCCACTATTAATGATAATTTAATACTTTAGCATAAATTTTGAAGGAATGAATTACCTAGAACACACTGGTAAATATTTTATAATGTTAGGACGTGTTTTTAAAAAACCACAACGAACAAAGATTTTTTATGAGTTTTTCATAAAAGAAATAGAAGATTTAGGTCTAAAATCTCTGGGAATTATCATGTTTATTTCATTCTTTATTGGTGGTGTAATCGCACTTCAAACAGCGTTAAATTTAGACAATCCTTTTATACCAAAATCATTAATTGGTTTTGCAGCAAAACGTTCTATAATTTTAGAATTTGCACCCACGTTTTGTTCAATTATTTTGGCGGGTAAAGTTGGTTCATATATTGCGTCTAGTATTGGTACAATGCGTGTAACGGAGCAAATTGATGCTTTAGAAGTAATGGGCATAAACGCACTAAATCAACTGGTATTGCCAAAAGTTCTAGCAACCGTTTTGTTTTATCCTTTTTTAATTTCCTTAGGAATGTTTCTAGGTATTTTTGGAGGTTGGCTTACCGGAGTGTTGTCGGGTCTTTTTTCTGGGGCAGATTACATAGAGGGAATTCAGACAGATTTTAATCCATTTTTGTTATCGTATGCGATTATTAAAACTGTAATCTTCGCATTTTTAATAGCTACAGTGCCTTCTTATCATGGTTATTATGTAAAAGGCGGATCGATTGCAGTAGGTAAAGCAAGTACACAAGCTGTTGTTTGGACAACCATTCTAATTGTAATTACAAATTATTTTTTAACTCAAATGCTCTTAACTTAAAGAATGATAGAAATAAACAATTTACATAAAGGTTTTGGAGGCGTAAAAGTGTTAAAAGGTATTTCAACTACTTTTCTTCCTGGAAAAACAAGTTTAATAATTGGTGAAAGTGGTTCTGGTAAAACTGTTTTTTTAAAATCGCTAATAGGTTTACATGCTCCAGAAGATGGAACCATTTCTTTTGATGGGAGAATAAATACAAAATTTACTCAAAAAGAAAAACAACAATGGAGACAAGAAATTGGCATGGTTTTTCAGGGTAGCGCATTATTTGATTCTCAAACTGTTGAAGATAATGTAATGTTTCCTTTAAAAATGTTTACCAATAAAATGCATGATGAAATGTTAGAGCGTGTAAATTTTGTTTTAAAGAGAGTTAATCTTGAAAATTCAAATCATAAATTACCAGCAGAATTATCCGGAGGAATGCAAAAAAGAGTTGCTATTGCGAGAGCAATCGTAATGAATCCGAAGTATTTATTTTGTGATGAACCAAATTCAGGTTTAGATCCACGGACAGCTATAGTAATAGATCAATTAATTCAAGAAATTACAGATGAATATCAAATTACAACTGTAATTAATACTCATGATATGAATTCTGTAATGGAAATTGGAGAAAAGATAGTTTTTTTAAAGAATGGTAGAAAAGCTTGGGAGGGAACCAGTGAAGATGTTTTTAAAACAGATAATGAGGCTGTTGTAGATTTTGTGTATTCCTCTAATTTATTTAAGAAAGTGAGAGAGGCATATTTGAATGAAAAAAAATAAAAATATTTTTTTTGTTTTAAATTAAAGTATATATTTGCAGCCGCTTAAAAGCAAATAATGACCTGGTAGCTCAGTTGGTAGAGCATCTCCCTTTTAAGGAGAGGGTCCTGGGTTCGAGCCCCAGCCCGGTCACTTTCAAAGCTTCACATTTTTGTGAAGCTTTTTTTATTCAAAATATTTTAATGATATTTTTAAAATTTTCTATTTTTTTATGTTACTCTTAATTGAGGAAAACAATATAAATAAAGATTTTGAAAAAAAATAAAGAAGAGGTTAACTAAATTTGTTTGTTTTAAAATAAAGAATATATTTGCAGCCGCTTAAAAGCAAATAATGACCTGGTAGCTCAGTTGGTAGAGCATCTCCCTTTTAAGGAGAGGGTCCTGGGTTCGAGCCCCAGCCCGGTCACTTTAAAAGCTTCATTTTTTTATGAAGCTTTTTTAATTTAAAAAATTAAGACCAATTAATGGTCGTTTTTAAATTTTTGTATCTTTCCTTTATTATTTAAAAATTTTAGAATTTGATAGGAGAAAATAATACCAAGGAAGATTCCGTTAACCAATCTAAGCAAGGGGTAAAAAACGATGCTAGAGGTTTACTTACAAGTATTAAGAAGTATTTAAAGGAGCTTCTCGATTTCAGAGAAGATACAGATCATGAAGCGACAATAGAAGCAATAAAAGCTGATATTCCTTTTAAAGGTGCTACAGCATGGATTCTTATTTTTGCAATATTTGTGGCTTCCATAGGTTTGAATGCAAACTCAACTGCTGTTGTTATTGGGGCCATGTTAATTTCACCTTTAATGGGTCCTATACTGGGTATTGGAAGTGCTTTTGCTATCAATGATATTGAAGTTTTTAAAAAGTCTGTGGTAAGTCTTACTACAATGATTGTTTTAAGTTTGCTCGCTTCCTTTGTTTTTTTTTACTTTTTTCCATTAAGTGAAGATACTTCGGAATTGTTGGGCAGAACAAAGCCAGATATCAGAGATGTGTTAATTGCTTTTTTTGGTGGTTTGGCATTAATGGTTGCCAGAACAAAAAAAGGAACAGTGGCCTCTGTAATTTTTGGAGTTGCAATAGCCACGGCCCTAATGCCTCCATTGTGCACTGCAGGGTATGGATTGGCGAAAGGTTTTTCAGGTAACTCTGTTGGTTTTATGTATGCACTGGGTGCAATGTATCTGTTTACTATTAATACGATATTCATAGCATTGGCAACCTTTTTAGTGTTAAAGCTTTTAAGTTTTCCAATGTATAAATATGCAAATGCAGCTAAAAGAAAACGATATGCTACAATAGCAACAGTGGTGGGAATAGCAGTGATGATTCCCGCTTTTTATACATTCATTAATGCTTTAGAGGAGAGTAGAGTGAATGCGCAATTAAAAGCTTACATTAAAAACGAAATAGCAACAATTGAAAGCTTTCAGTTAATTGATGAAAATTATGAAGCGGATAATAAGGTGTTGAAGCTTAATTTTTTTAATGAAGTAACATTAGCAGAAAAAAATATGCTAGAAAGTAGATTAACTACTGATCCGAGATATGATCGTTTAAAAGAAGTTAAAATTGAGGTAAAAGGGAGTGATACTAAAAGTTTTGAGTTAATTACTACTGCATACAAGGAAAAAAGGCAAGAGCTACAAGAAAGTAAAAATATTATTGCAGGTTTACAAAAACAAATCGAAGATTTACAAGCAACAATTTATGGATTAAATACAAGAATTGAAAAAGATGCAAGTAAGAGTAATCAGAAGGTAATCGCTTTTACCAGAATTTCTAAGGATGCAAAAATTAGATTTAATGAAATCGAAAAAATAGGATTTGCCAATATATTGTCTTCAAAAGATTTTATTAAAATAGATACAATACCGCAAGTAATGATTAAATGGAATTCTATTTTACCCGATAGTATTCTAAGTCCTAAAGAACACGAATTAAGAGCTTGGTTGCAGAATGAAATGCATTTAGATACCCTATTTATTGAGAGAGAGAAATAAAATTAAGCTCTGTCATTTTGGGTGATTTGTATTTTATTGGTAAATATTTATGATTTGTATTCTTTTATTTCCACATTTTGATTGAATAGATATACTTTGTTGTTGTTCATATTTAAACACTCAAATCTTGTTCTTCTTTTATTTCCTCTTTTGTAAATGATACTTTTAAATTCGAAAAAACCACCCAGGGGAATATTAAAGATAAAATTCATGCCTTTTTCTGCTGTATTTCCCCTTAAAGCTAAAGATAAGTTAACATCAGTATCTGTGCTTGCCTTGGGATTCTTAAAATAGTTTGCTAGATGAGGTAGCATTTCCATAGGATAAATCTCGGGACGCAAAAAAGGAAGCATTAAATGTTGGAAGACGGTCTTCCATTCTTTTCCGTGTGGTTGTACCTTTCCAAATTTTTGGTGAGTTACATAATGTGCTATTTCGTGAACTAGAGTTAGTAAGAATTGATACTGGTTGAGGTTGTTATTCACTGTAATTTGAAATCTACCGTCAGGTAAACTTCTAAAATCTCCGTGTTTAGTTTGCCTTTGGTTAACTATTTTCAGATCAAACGAATGTTTGTCAATTAAAAATTGAACAAAGGGAATTGCTTTAGGTGGGATAAAGTTTTGATAGTCTGAGTTGAATTTCATTGTTACGGAGTTGTAGAGGATACTTGTAATACTTTTCCGTTATAAAATTTATTTCCTGTTAGTGAAAAATCAAAGATATAATTAGCCATTTCGGAGGCAGAAAGAGGTGCTTTGTAATCAGGAAAAGCCTCGGCTAACATTTCTGTTTGTACAGCTCCTATGGCTAAAACATTAAAAGCTATTTGTCGCTCTTTGTATTCCTCTGCCAATAATTCTGATAAAGTAATTATAGCGCCTTTCGCAGATGAATAAGCGGCTAGTCCAGGGAATTTCATGCTTCCTTGAATTCCTCCCATCGAACTTATTGTAACAACATGAGTTCCTTTTTTCATAAATGGAATCATTAATTTTGTTAATTCAGCAACCGCAAAAACATTTACTTTATA
>ENA-UZWV01001623-UZWV01001623.1-metagenome-genome-assembly--contig:-Day-3-1m-contig-1623_pt2 | contig 47974 bp, 47 predicted proteins | sample MGYA00260342_ERZ794902 | MGnify/ENA metagenome assembly ERZ794902
TTGTTGGTTATAATCAAAACTATGGTTGGAAAACAGCTTTTGCTTCGCCGGAGAATGTGCCTACGTATTTACACGCACATAAGTTAATGCGTAAAGTTTGGCAAGGAATGCCAACTAAAGCAGATATTGGCACAGACAGATGGAATCAAGTAGCTGATCATTGTAATAGTAATTTCTTTCATATTGATATGGAAAGATACACGTTAGAATCCGTACTACGCAAAGCTGCAGAGCTAGTAAAGCGTAAAGGTATCAAGTGTTTAGTTATCGATCCATTTAACAAAGTAAGAGACACTGAATGTAAAACCGAAGATGTTAATAGATACACTATGGAATACTTAAGCAAGATTGAAATCTTTGCTAAGAAGTATGACGTGTTAGTATTTATTGTAGCGCATCCAACTAAAATGTATAAAGATAAAGATGGAAAAATTGAAGAACCTACTATGTACAACATTAAAGGTGGCGGTGAGTGGTATGATGCTTCTTATCATGGTTTATTGGTTCACAGAGACTATGAAAACAAAACTGTTAAATGCAAAGTACTTAAAGTTAAGTTCCAAAACCTTGGAGAAAACGGAGCAGAATCTCATTTCAAATGGGAACCAAAGTCAGGATGCTTCCTACCTCATATTCAACCGGAGCTCATTGATGAAGTATTACCCTGGCTTTAGCAAGTACAACGCAAATACAAATTTGTGTTAAATGGGTAGCGGGTTAGGCAAGAACAAAAACCATATGAAAACTTATCTTAGAACTAGAAAAGAAGATGAAGCTTACTTATGGGGTATACGCCACGGTGTTAAGATATCACCGTTCGCTGCAAGCAAAACAGATTGGTGGATTGACATAGAAGTCAAAGACCAAAAGAAAAGAAGTCCAAAGACATACGATGGCAAAACAATATGGCCTAAAGTATTCGAACTATATCAATTTTACTATGACAAATACAACAAAAAACTATGAAGCGCAATATCACGAAATATTACAAGACTGCTTAGATCAAGGCGTATATAGAGATGACAGAACAGAAATTGGTTGTTACTCTACATTTAATAAAAGTATCAAAGTAGATTTAAAGGAAGCGTTCCCGCTAATAACAGGTAGGAGAATGTTTCCTAAAATATTTAAGACTGAATTTGACTGGTTTATTAACGGAGAAACTAACATTAAAAGATTCCAAGATAACGGTGTAAAAATATGGGATGCTTGGGCAGATGACAATGGCGATTTAGGACCCGTTTATGGGCATCAAATGCGTAACTTTAATAATCAATATATTGATCAGTTAGAAAGCGTTATAGATAGCTTAAAACACAATCCAGATAGCCGTAGGCACATCATATCTTTGTGGAATCCGGCTCAGTTGTCTAAAATGGCTTTACCGCCTTGTTATTTATACTTTCAGTTCTATGTTGATAACGGTTATCTAAATATGTTTACCTTGCAAAGATCAGGCGACGTGTTTTTAGGTATACCTTACGACGTAGCTTTATTCTCGCAAGTTTTGCTATACATATCCGAACAGGTTAATTTACTTCCAGGTAAAATGGAAATGCAAATTATCGATGCTCATGTATATGTTAATCAAACGGAAGCTGTCAAAGAATATTTAGCACAACCTATATTGCCGCAACCGAGTTATGACTATTTAGATGGACGATTAGTCATAAAAGATTACAAACACGGTCCTGTAATTACAGCGACAGTAGCTGTCTAAATAGAAATAAATGTATTATTTATATCACATACCCGGCAAAAAAATCGGAGTAACGCGTAATCTTTATAATAGAGTTACTAAACAGCAAGGTTACAGTTCAAAAGAGTACGAGGTTCTATTTTCTACCCAAGATATTAGCAAAATATCTGCGATGGAGATAGAACTTCAAAAGTCTTATGGTTATAAGGTTGACCGACAAACCTATGAAAATTTAATTAAATCTAATACAGAAATGAAGTTAAACATAACAGATCAAACAACAACGTTTCCTATGCCTTTGAATAAGCTAAAAGACAGGCTTGAGGATGCTGTAGGAATGGAATGGAACACTTCTGAGGGTTCTTTTAAACTTACTAAAGAAAACTATAGGGAAGTATTTAAAAATGCTGTCACGTCAATGTATAATGTAAACAGATGTTTTGTTTATAACAAAAAGCTAGTTGAAATAGGCGGCAATAAAAAAGCGGAAGCAGAAGTCAATGTATTTGACTTAATCAGAGACTGGGCACAAGTAAGAGGTATCTACAACAAAGGTGATTCCAAAACTCAATATATGAAGTTGATGGAAGAAGTTGGTGAGTTAGCTGAAGCGCTTTTAGAAAACGACAGAGCTGAAACTCAAGATGCTATTGGAGACATAATGGTAGTACTTACTAACTTAGCTCATATGCAGCAAATGAAAATAGAAGATTGCGTAACTAGTGCTTACGATCAGATTAAAGATCGCAAAGGATCAATGGTTAACGGAACATTTGTAAAACAAGAAGCTCCAAAAAAACCCTGGGGTCACCAATCAGTAACACTATGACAAACAAAAAACAAATTGAATTTAGAGATCCAGTTGTAGAACGTGTTGTAGACAAGTTTGTTTCTAGATCTGATGTAGGCTTTGCAAAGTACGGTGTTACGCTTAACGACGATCCTTCTAAGGTAGTTGATTGGCTAAACCATTTGCAAGAAGAACTAATGGATGCTGTATTGTATCTGCAAAAAGCAAAAGAAACTTATGTTAAGGAAGAGAAGATCTAAAAAGAAAGGACCTGTAAGAGCAAAGAAGGTATCATATGATGGTATCAACTTTGCTTCCGGGTTGGAAAAGTATATGTATATTGCTTTACAAAAAAATAAAGTTAAAGCTAAGTACGAAGGGGAAACGTTTGTATTAGTACCAGGTTTTCATATAGAAAACGAATGTTACGAGAAACAAGCAAACGGTAAAGGCGAATTTGTAAACAGAGGTTCTAAAAGAATCTTACCTATCAAATATACACCTGATTTTATTGGCGAAGACTTTATAATAGAAACTAAAGGTAGAGCTAACGAATCTTTTCCTATGCGATGGAAACTATTCAAGCAGTTGATAGTTAATCAATTTCCAGGTATAACTTTATACAAACCGCAAAACCAAAAAGACTGTGATGAAACAATTAGAATAATCTTAGAAAAACGAAAAGTATGAAAGTAGCAGGTTGGCAATTAACAATAGGTACATATCAAGGTATATGCTTTGGTATTAGATCTTACCCAGAACAAACTAAGACAGACCATGTGTTATACATACCTTTCTTAGATCTATGTTTAACTGTTTACTATGAGCCAGACGAAGAATGACATAAGACTAGAAGGTGTTAAGTATTTTCTAGAGGCTATGGAAGCTGAAATGGAACATATACAAAAAGAAAACCCTGTCAAGAAAAGAGTTATGGAAAACCTAGATCAATGGTTAAACACAATTGAAAACATAAAAGGAATTATAGATTATGGGACTATTTGACGAAAGAATAGAGTACAAACCTTTTGAGTATCCTGAGTATTACACAGAAGGTTGGCTGAAACAAGCGCAGGCATTTTGGCTTCACACAGAGATTAGCATGTCAGGAGATGTTAAAGACTGGAATGAAAGATTAACAGATAAAGAGAAAAGCTTAGTAGGTAACATCCTATTAGGCTTTGCTCAAACTGAATGTGCAGTATCAGATTACTGGACTCAGAAAGTGGTAGGATGGTTTCCTAAACACGAGATTCAACAAATGGCTATGATGTTTGGATCACAAGAAACTATTCATGCAGTAGCTTATAGTTATTTAAACGAAACCTTAGGCCTTGAAGATTTTAAAGCTTTCTTACACGAACCTGCGACGGCTAAGCGCTTTGAAAACTTGGTGGCATACGAAGGGAACAGTCCTCGTGGCATTGCTAGCTCTTTGGCTATTTTCAGTGCTTTTGCTGAGGGTGTTAGCCTTTACTCCGCTTTTGCTGTCTTGTACTCGTTTCAGATGCGGAACCTCCTTAAAGGAATTGGTCAGCAAATGAAATGGTCAGTTAGAGACGAATCATTGCATAGTAAAATGGGATGTAAACTATTCCGTCATATGTGCGAAGAAGACAATCAATTACTAGAATTATGTCGATCAAATGTAATTAAAGCCGCAGAAGATATGGTTCAACTTGAAGCTATGTATATAGAAAAAATGTTTGAAGCGGGTGAGATCGAAGGTATTAGTTCATATGACTTAATTAATTTTATAAAAAAGAGAGCGAATGAAAAACTGGTGGAGCTCGGTTATGTTGACCTTGGGTCGTACTTTCCGTTTAATCCAAAAGCAGCAGCCAATCTTGATTGGTTTTACCATCTTACTGGTGGTGTTACTCATACCGATTTTTTTGCTATTAGACCTACTGATTATAGCAAAGCGAATGAGGGTGAAGATTTTGAAGATATTTGGTAATAATTAAAAACAAAAACAATGAATAAAATTAAACAACTATTTAGCACATTAAACAAAGTTCCTAACGATAAACTACTGCATTTCTTTTACGGTACTATTTTATCTTTTGTAGGGTTTTTACTAATAGGAGACGGAGCCTTAGTTATTGTAGCAGCTATTGCTGCAGCGAAAGAACTTGTATGGGACAAAGCTATGGGTAAAGGAAACTGCGAGGTGGCTGACTTTGTATATACAACTGTTCCAGCGATCATGATGTTAATAATTAAATCACTATAATATGAAAGGAGAAAAACAAAGTAGAGTAGATGTATTAGAAAAGAAAGTAGATTCTTTAGTAAGAGTTGCTCAGCAGCTTCTAAACGAGAATATCCACTTAAAAGAATTATCAATAGGAACATTAGAAACAATAAAATTAATGCCAAGTTATGCAAAAGCAATCAAAAAGCTTCAAGATAAAACTGCTGAAGAGCTTAGTAAAGCAAAGGAAGCTACGCCCAGCGGAGAGGATAGCAAATAGACTAGGGTATATGGGGACCGGATTTTTTATCACCGCTCCCCATATGTTACCTGATATGCCTGGACTTATAATATACTTTATGGCTGGATTGTTTTCTTTGCCTCAAGTATTTGTAGCTAAACAATGGAACCTGGTTATGGTTAATATTAATGTAATGATGGCTTACGCTTTACTAATTTTTAAATAATATATGTGGAACAATGAATGGATTAAAGGACTCGACTACCCTGAATGGGGGGACACAGAGGTTTACAAGAAAACAATCAGTGGAGGATATTTGCTCAAAGGCGAGACTCCAAGAATGGCTTACGAAAGGGTATGCGAAGCAGTTAGTAGAAGATTAGATAAACCTGAACTTGGTGAAGTATTTTTTAACTATATATGGAAGGGTTGGTTATGCTTGGCATCTCCTGTTCTCAGTAATACTGGGACTGATCGTGGGTTACCTATCAGTTGCTTTGGTATTGATGTTGCTGACAGCATTCATGACATCGGTACAAAAAACTTAGAGATGATGCTACTCGCTAAGCACGGCGGTGGAGTTGGTATCGGTATCAATCAAATTAGACCCGCTGGCGCTAAAATAACAGGTAATGGAACAAGCGACGGAGTTGTCCCTTTTTGTAAAATCTACGATTCAACAATTCTTGCCACTAACCAAGGATCAGTCCGTAGAGGTGCAGCAAGCGTTAATATCAATATTGAGCACGGTGATTTTGAAGAATGGCTCGAGGTTAGAGAACCAAAAGGAGATGTTAACAGACAATCCCTTAACATACACCAATGCGCTGTCGTTGGTGATAAGTTCATGCGAAGACTTGAAGCAGGAGATGTTGATGCTAGAAAGCGTTGGGGTAAGTTGTTACAAAAGCGCAAAGCCACTGGCGAGCCTTATATCCTCTTTAAAGGAAATACAAACAAGGTTAATCCACCAGCTTACAAAGAAAACGGATTAAAAGTACATATGACTAATATTTGTAGTGAAATTACACTACACACAGACGAGAGCCACAGTTTTGTTTGCTGCTTGTCTTCTTTAAATATAGCTAAGTATGATGAATGGAAAGATACGAATCTTATATATGACGCTACGTGGTTCCTTGACGGAGTTATGGAAGAGTTTATTCAAAAAGCAAAAGGGCTCAGAGGATTTGAAAACTCAGTTAGATCAGCAGTCAAAGGTAGAGCAGTCGGCCTCGGGGTCCTTGGATGGCACTCTTATTTACAATCAAACGGAATCCCATTTGAAGGTTTACTTGCTCAGTTCGCTACTAGAAAGATTTTCTCGCAGCTTAAAATCGAAAGCGAAAGAGCTTCTAGAGTTTTGGCAGAAGAGTATGGAGAACCATTATGGTGTGTTGGAACTGGTATGCGTAATACTCATCTTCGGGCTGTTGCTCCTACAGTTTCTAATTCTAAATTATCTGGCAATGTGTCGCCTGGGATAGAGCCTTGGGCTGCTAATGTTTTCACAGAACAATCTGCTAAAGGTACTTTTATTAGAAAGAATCCTATACTAGAACAATGTTTAGAAGACGTAGAATTAAACACTTCTGAAATATGGAATAAGATTCTAGAAGATGGAGGATCAGTTCAAGGTATAGATGAGCTAGATGATTTGCTTTTAGGGGATCACGATATCCCGTTTAAGGACGTTTTTAAGACCTTTAAGGAGATCAATCAGCTAGAGCTAGTTAATCAGGCTGGACTGAGACAACAATACGTTGATCAAGCTGTAAGCCTAAATCTAGCATTCCCTTCTGAAGCTACTCCAAAATGGATTAACAAGGTTCATATGGATGCGTGGAAGAATGGTGTTAAAACTTTGTACTATATGAGAACAGAATCTGTACTAAGAGGTGATCTTGCGGCAAAAGCTATGGACGAATCGTGTATAGCATGCGACGGATAACACTTTATTAAATTAAAAAAACGCCGGTAAAATTAATTACTGGCGTTTTTTTATTTATTGTATATTCTATTTTTGTACCCTGGACCATTTAGAAATAGTGTAGCCTATAGTAACTGCTAGTAATATTATCTTCAACCAGCTTTCTACCTCTGTAAATGTTGTTACTGTCAATGCGCTTCCGTTTATTATGTATAGTTTTAGTTCTTGTGATATCATTATTATGTTATATTAGAAGCTCTTTTGCCCATTCCTACTCGTTTTTTTTCTGCTACAGCTTTAGATTTTTCAGCAGAAGACATTTCGTTCCACGTCTTTACAGTGTCTCCACTTATCTTTTTACTAGGCCTGCACTTTTTAGTGTTATTATTCTTTGTTGAACCACACACATTACCTTTTTCATCTGTCCATTTTTCCTTAAACCAGCGCTTAAGAGCTAAACCTTTTTTGGTTTTACGCACTTTTACGGCTGATGAAGGATTTTGTTTGTATCCCATCGGTGTATCTTATGTTAGTTTATATTTCCTCCTCTTTTTCTGCACTTAGCAATATACCCACTAGCATAAGCAGAAGGGAATACATCATATTTAGCTTTAGCTTTGCGATAACAAGCGTCTTTCTTCTTTGCAATACTAATAGGTCCACCGCTTCCGTCTGCGTTCTTTGTAACTTCCTGGTTCTGAGGTGTCTTTTTAGATCTACCTTGCTGTATTATTTTTGTAATTGGTATGCCCATATTTTATTTTTTAGCGTTATCTATTTCGAGCGCTTTGACTACGTATTTTAACTGATCAACATCTTCTTGCAAGTACATTATCTTTAGATCCTGCTTGGCGTCATCAGGCAATGCACCCATTTCTCCACGAGGCCATTTAATTCTAAACTCTTCGTTTAATTCTACAGCATCTTGCATTCTAACTATATCTAATTGTAGTTGTGCTATTTCAGCCGTTAACGTAAACCATACGCTGGCTATTGATATAATACCAGCAACAGCTCCAACCACCGCTTTTATATCCAAAGAAACTTTTGACTTTTCTGAAAACTCTGCGCTCATTTATATGACTTTGTATTTTGTTTTACCGTTTTCTTTATATGCTTTTAAGCATCTATTTCTATTGGAATCTTCAGAAACGTAAGAAACATGTACCCATGCTGGATTCTCATCTGTACCGAATTCCCATATCATTTGATCAAAATCTAAATTAGCTTTAATGTATTCATACATTTCAGCATTCGTTTTGTGACCATATGTATCATCTATATCCATCGCTCTACCTTCGCAGTGTTGTGATTTAGAACTACCGCCTATAGCCTTGTTCAGTTCTGGTCCGCGATAAAAAGAATTTATTTTAATAGGCTTGCCGACCCATTTGCGTAAAGGCTCAAATACTTTTTCCGCAAGGACTTCCATATTTGCTCGATGGTAACCTGTGGGTTCGTTGTCTATACCTAGTCTTAAAGCTGTAAAACTAACTACTCCTTCTTTGTACGAAACATGCTTGCTTATCATATCTACTTCTGTTGTTTATTTCTTTTTTTTCTTCTTTCTTCTCTTTCTTTCCGTAAGAAATTGGTTCTTTCTAGAATAGTCATACCACTAAGCATTTGCTTACGAGCTACTCTTTTATCTTCACGTGTTTTCTTGCTTTTTTGAGCTCCTTCTTTCTTTCTTTGATCCTTTGCTTCTAATTTTATTAAATCATCTTCTTCGTTTTTAGCATTTACGTCCCAAGATCTAAATCCTAAAGCTAGTGCTAATCTTTGATATATAGTATTTCTTTCGTCTAACATTTCTGCAATACCTTGTATCTCTGAATATATACGATCTAAAGGTAAGTTAAGTGCTCCAGCAGATAAACTACCTAGTACTCTATACGTTGGGCTAAGATTTAGTTTGCCGTTAGCAGTAAGATCTAAACCTCTTTCTTTTATTACGTCTTTGTCATATTGATACCCTTTAATAGCCGAGTATATTTTTTTAATTTTAGATCCAATAGGTGGAGAAAGATTGACGGCCTGAATAATAGTATAAGCATGATCAGCTCTGTATTCTTTTTTAGCTTGTCTAAAGTATTCTTGTATAATGTTTTTAATAGTTATAACTACGGCACCTTTAACGCCCATACCTCTTATTAAAGAATCAACAGACGAATTAAATATTCTTGCTGTCTTTTCTTCTTTTGATTTTTCTCTTTCCTCTTCATCTTCATTATCTCCAAAACCTGGTATTAAAGCAAAAAGCCCAGCAGACAAACTAGAAAATATTAAGTTTTGTATTGCTCCATAATACATTATCCTACTGAAGTTAGCTGCGTCACTTTGAAACATAGACTTAGTTCCAGGCATCTGGCGTCTGTTAATTAGGTCAAGACCACTTCTTTTCATCATCCTAGAATACTGTTGAGTTGTATTCTGAAATGCGAGAACCATTCTACCTAATATACTAGCCTGCTCCATAGATACTAATGAAGGATCTCCGGATTGCTGAGCTTGATCAGACGTTTCTATGAAGTCTAACCATGCTTTTTTCTCAGCTTCTTTAACATCCATACCTTGTGACACATAAGTGTTAATTCTGTTTCTATAGAAAGTTGCTCCACCAGACGCAATAGCAAAACTATCCGCAATCTGTGTAGGTGTAAAACCTTTCTTTAGTAACCAGCTCAATGCTGCAGTAGCTTTGTTCTTAGAGTTAGCTGCTGCATTAGCAATCTCTGCTTCGTTTACATCAGCTCTTAAACCCCCTCTACGTTGTTTTAATTTGTCAGAGTTAAATATGTATGCAAAATCTGCCCAGTATTGTTTTTGATTTGCAAAAGCTTTAGCTGCGTTAACAGGGTTGTTATCGCTCCAGTTTAAGAAGTTTGTTGTAGACAATAACTGCAATAAAGCCGATCGTCTGTTAAAGAACATGATAGAACCGATAGAGTTATTTAACCAAGTATTCCATCTGTTAACCTGAGCATTTGCTCCGGAAGGTCTGTTCGTACCATTTTTCATTCTATACAAAGCGTCCTCCAAAGCTTCTCTATGTCGCTTACCGTAAAGAGCTTCTATTTTGTTCATGTTCTCTTCACTAAATATAGCGTCGACATTCTCAATCCAGTTAGCTAAATAAGCTTTTCTACCTCCTTTTTCTGTTAAGTTATTTATATCAGAAAGAATAGTTTGAACATCCCAGTGTTCTCCAGGTTTCAACCATTTTTTACTTTTAGAAATAGCAAGTAAAGCGTCTGCATAAAGAGCTAACCTAGGGTTACCTGCCACGTAAGCAACTAGTTTGTCAATTTCTTTTTGGTTTAAGCCAGGTATGTTATACCCTGCTTTGTTCCACAAGTAAACTCTAACAGCTTGATCGTTGGTATAATCTTTACTAGGTATTAAATCACCTATAGTCTTAGCTACGTCCGGCATTGCTTTGTTCAATGCTTTAAAGTCATTCTTTGTAGTTTGCTTCGCTTTGTCAATAGCCGCGATGGCTTTTGTATATGGTCTAATTAAATTATCTTCAAACCATTTCATATCAGCAGTACCTTGCTTGCCTTTGCCAGAGAATGTGTAACCTGTTAGTAATCTAAAGTCTTCAGCTGATGAAGGTAAATAAAGCTTATACTTACCAATCTTTGCACCCATTCTTTTAGCTACAACTTTAGAGTATTCAGCGTCAACTGCAACTCCTTTCTGACGTGCAATCATTTCGTTAAACTCTAGGCTTAAATCAGCAGGTTTTTTAGATATAGATAAAGAGTTACCTTCGTTCTTAGAAGACAATTCTTGAGCCTTAGCTATATCGTCTATAATCTTTGACTCGATTTCTTTTTTAAGCTTAACTACCGCTGGAGCTAATAATGGTTGACCTGTGTTTACATCTAAAATGTTGTCAGTTAACTTTTTAGGAGCAGCTACGAGCCTAACAGTGTCAAGCTCGCTTGTTTGCCCAAGCTTATCATTCTGAATTTTAGAAATAAACTCAGAGTTAAAGACTAAACCAAAATCAGAGTGTATTTGTCCAACCTTTTGTTCGAACTCCTGCATTATTCTACTTTTATCTTCTGCAGTTTTTCCGCTTTTTATCCATTTTTGGGTTGCCTCTGCTGCGGCTACTTGTAACTGCTTAGCTACTTTACCCATAGACTTTTGATGCTCTAATGTTGTTTTCAAAGCTTCAGCAATCATTATGTTTTTAACAAAATCTAACTTTTGTTTTTCAGGTATGCCGTCATAATCTTTATTTGTGGCAAAGTTTTTAAGATTCTTAAAAGCACCTTTTTTAGTTAAGAAAGCTTCAGCCTCTTTCCAGTTAGTGTGCTTAGTATTAACTACAAGACCTTTGCCCGTGTTCGATTGTTGAGTAGCAGTAACCACTTTTAATCCTCCTCTGGAGTAGTATTTTTTACCGTTCACTGCTGTATATATAGGCTGATTCTCAAGAACTTCGATACCTTGTAAGAACCCAAGCCCTTTTAGCCCTTTACTATTGTTGTTATTTGATTCTAACCATCTTAAGAATCCTTCGTATGCTTTAACTACGTTACTAGAGTCTAATACAGATTCAAGCGCTGATACATTAACGAACTTAAATAAAACAGCGTTAGCAATTTTAGCGGCTGCCATACGTTTACCTATAGTGCTATTGCTTAGGTCAGTAAGCATTTTTAAACCTCCGCTTTTTAGGTTACTTGTAATAAAGTTTAGTAAAGCATTAATCGTCGGAGTACCCATGTTGAAAACAATAACATCCGGCAAAGCAGCTCTTACTCCTGCTGCCATACTTTTGCTATACGTACCTAGTTTTGGTTCTTGTTCTAGATTGTTACGTGTTTCTTCATTTAATTCACCAGATCTAGTACTGCTACCCATTATGTTAAAACCAGGTATAGAATTAAATAAGTTACCTACAGCTTTTGAAAAACCAGCTTGAAAACCTTGAAGATCAGCGGTAGCTTTTGCGTTCTTTTTAAGATCGGTGGCTTTTAAAACGTTGTTAGCAAACCCTTTGTAAGCTTCTTTCAGTTCTGGGAATCTATTTTCATACGCTTTTAAGTTATTTTTAATTTCGCTTTTTACAGCAGTCGAAAGCTTAGCAAATGCAGGAACTACATATTTGTCCCAGTATTTTTTAACTTCATCGTTTTGTTCTGTTAACCACGATCGCACAGTCAAAGAACTGGTATCACCTTGGTTAGCAGCGAGTAAATCAACCCCTTCATTTATACTTTGCCCTACGCTAAACTTTATATTTCCTCTTTCAATTTGCCTAGATACTTCTTGCTTAACAGCTTCAGTGATAACAGCTCCTAATGCTTCTTGATTCGCTTTTAAGGCTTCGAACACAGGTCCGTCTGTTTCCATGTCTAACTTAAGTAAGTCAAACGCAGTTTCTTCAGCAAGCATTTTAGCAAGCGCTTCTTTTCTACCAGGAATAGGTGCACCATTCTCTTTAGTAATAAAGTCAGCGAATTCTGCATCGTTTATATTAGCAGACTTTGCTCTTCTTACTATTTGATTACCTGAAGTTTGACCTCTACCTTCAGTAGTCTCTCTGTCAATTTTTTTACCAACCCATTCAGGATACGGAAGAAACTTACCATCTACAGACTTTTCAATAGCAATAGGTAACCCTCCTTGAACTTTCGATCCAGTGTCTTTACCCATCAACCATGTTGTAGTTGCGTTTTCTACAATGGCTTGTTTATTTTCTATTGTCCAGTTACGAAGCTGAAGATTTTTCTTACCACCCATCTCTTCTTTGAAAGTAAGATCCAGTTGCTTACCAGCAGCTAATCTTATTTCGTTTATAATAGGTGATGTGCTAACGTTTTTAGAAACAACAGTATCAAGCTTGGATTTCAAAACTCTTACGATAGTAATCATTTTGCTTCTAACTTGTTTCAAGCCTTCAGTACTCAATACTTTTTGTTGTAGTAAGTTTTTATACTTAGATTTTTCATCTAATGTAGGCGCAACCTCTTGTTCTGTTGCAATACCTTTAGCTTCAGTTATATCTTTAGCTTGAGACAATTCTGATTGCTTTTTAAACTTAATTAAGGCTTCTTTAATCCTGTTTGTTATACCTGCTTGACTACCAATAAGGTATCCTCCAAAGTCATCATTCCCGTTAGGATTTTGCTCAGTCTTTGGTTTAAAGCTCATTATGTTTTTAACTAACTGTACTCCAATAACCTCGTCATAAAACTCTTGAAAAGTTTTACCGTAAACATTGTCAGCAACAATACCCATTCGTGCAGCCATTTTTTTGACTAAAGGAAATAACATACCGTCTTGCAACTTTACAATTATTTTACCAGCTACGTTCTTCCATTCAGCGGAAGTCATATCAGCAGGAATCATATCGTTTAGAGCATCTCCAATCTGCTTTTTATCTTTTCTTTCTTTAACTCTTTCTTCTGTTTTAACAGCGTTTACTGTTTTTGACTTAGGTTTTTCAATCTTAACCTCTTCAACTACTTCTCCTTTTTCAGCTGCTTCTAATTTAGCTTCTAAAGCTTCCATCTGTTGACTATAATTGTCAAAATCTATAGTATCGTCATTAAGCCGCTCATCTAACGCATCCATTTGCTCGTTTATACTGTCAACAGTAATACTTAACTTATTGGATTCTTCTGTAGTTTCACTTTTATCTTCTTCAGGCGTAGTTACTTTTACTACAGGGTTTTGGACAGTTTTTCCGCCAAAGTGGCTAGACTTATTAAAGTCTTTAACGAAGTAATAAACACTCTCTCCTTCAGATTTCTTAAAAGCCATCGAAGCAGGTAAAAGCTTATTTACAAATAATCTAATTTTGTCTATAGTTCTTTCATCTACTTTTTGCCCATCAGCTAATACATCAGACATAGCGTTCATAGCTTCTTCGTAGTAAGCAGTGCTTTTAACAATATTGCCTTTAGCGTCTTTATTGGTGTAGCTCTGATCTATTCTAAATTTAACTTTAGCATATAAATCTGGTTGGTTTTTCTCTAGGTAATCTAGCAAGACTTCTCCTGCTGCATTAAGAGTAGCATTTTCTTTACCGAGTATCTTCTTAGCATAAACATGTAACACCTCATGAGCAAAAATTCCTGTTCTGCCCTTCTCAGCCGCTGCTTCTAAGTTTATAATAACTAAATTGTCTGTAACTGCGTTTCCTTCGATACTCCCGTCTAAGAGAGCTTGTCTCATCGTTTTTGTGCTTCCTTTTGCAACGGGTTTATTTAACAGCTTTGGAGCGTGGGTTTCGTAGGCTTCAACCATTTGTTTCCCCGAATTATCTCCTTCTACCACTATAAACTCTATACCTAAATCATTGTCTTCAGCAAACTTCTGTGCGTTTTTTCTTCCTTGATTAATTCTTGTCTTGTACGCTTTTACTCGGTATCTTTTTTGTGCTTCAGCTTTAATTTGTTCAGCTGTTGGTGGCTTACCGTCTTCGCTTTCCTTTTGCAGAGCAATCTTAGCTTCGTCGTACCCTTGCTGTTTCTCTTCTTCGCTTATTTTAGAATACTCTAAGTTAATACCCGCAGAGCTTTCATTAAGCATTCTAGCGCTATACATTTTATACCCGTTGCTGCTTTCAAAATATACCGCTTGAGACGCTGCATTCGACTCTGTTTTAGCTATGCTGCTTTCGTTGGTTAATATTTCTTCCCTAGCTTCATATAGTTTATCTATCTTCTGTCTTGTTTGCTTTTCTAAAGCTGTTAACTCAGCGGCTTTTACATTAGGGTTAGCTGCTGCTTGGGTAAATCTTTTATTAGCTTCAGTTATTTCTAAGTTTATATCATCAACCGCTTTTGCGTTTTCGATAGACAAGCTACTGCCCAATTTGAACATGACGCCGTCCTCTTTAGCTTTACCTTCTTTTACCAATTCTTTTATTGCTGATGCTATTTCAGGCTCGTATAAGCTGTCTATATTAACATCGTCTAATGAAGATGGCCCTTGTATTGAGCTATCTCCTGTTAAATCTCTAAGCTTATTAGTTATGTCTTTTAACCCACTCATCTCTGATTTCGTAGCTAAAGAACTTACAAATGCTTGTTTAAAGCCTCTACCTGCTACCGCAGCACCAAATCCGCCCCCCATTAAAGCACCTTGAGCAAACGACTCAAGACCTCCTTCGAAAAGGTTTTTGTTTTCTCCTAATATATATCTATCTCCAAAGTTCTGAACAAAGGTAGTAGCAAATTCTGACCCTCCCTCTTTGTATAGAGCTTTACCTAATTGCTTACCAGCAAACTTAAAACCCGATTTTATTGTTACACCAGGTAGATCTTTAACACCTTTACTTATTCCTTTCAATAGCTTCATAGTAACCAAGCCTTCGAACGCAACTTCAGCTGCTCCGTACAATACTTGCGTGCTGATGGCTTGTATATTAGAAATGTTTACTACTTTAGCATCCTTTTCCATCTGCTGCTCTATTAGAGTCTTTTCAAAGCCGTCTATATTAGGGTTCTCCTCTAATATTTTTCTATTCTCAACTAAACGCTTATAAGCTTCTTGCTGATCAATAGCGATAGTCATTCCTTTACCTCCAAATCCAGACAAGGCAAACAAAGGCAATGCTGCCGGCCCTGTAAAAGCCATAGCTAAAGAGGGTACTAGGTTAGGCATAGATCCTGCTACCCATCTACCCGCATCTTTTACGCTTCTAATTTCATCAACTTGTACAGCTGTTTGATAGTCTTCGGTTTCTTTAATCAAATCACTACCAAGTCCTACAAGGCCGAATGTGTCTTCCATTCTTTTGTTTCTTTCAAGAGTAGTTTCAGTAAACAACCTGTCTGGCCGAACGAACGCATCGAGTAGTTGTACTACTCCAAATCCAATATCAGCTCCAAGCGATTTAAAGCCTGATCTAAGCTGATTAAGTCTATTGTAGTTTTTGCTTAAGTCCTGTAAAGCGTAAGGTAAAGTATTTGCTCTATCCAGCAACCCGCTATCAACAGCTTTAGCTTGAGTAGCCTGCAACAATTCCTGCTCTTTGATAAACTGGGCTTGAATACTTTTAGCTAGGTCGTAATTTTCCTGGGTTCTATCTTCTTCTAGGTTGGTTATAGCTTCGTCTAAACTTTTCGCTGTTTTATTGTAGTCCTCATACTGTTTGTTAAAGTTTAGTATATCTTCTTCGTCTTGAGTAGCTAGCGCATATATTTTTGTTCTATCAAGGACCTCTAGATCGCTAACATATTCAGAGCTTTTTTTCTTTCTGATTTTGTCTTTACGTTCCGCGTCCCATGCCCTAATCTCATCTTCTGAAAAGTCGCGTATAATACCTGTTTCGTTCCATTCATTGTAAAGATCAAAGTCTCTCTTGCTTGCAAAATCTTCTTCGGTAGCTTCTCTACCTTCTTCTACATATCCTCCAAGGCCGGCATAGCTTGATGTTTGGTTTGTGGTGTCTTTTTCCTTACTCTTAATAACTCTAAACGACCTAGCAAACTCTGCTTTCATTTTTTCGCTAGCCTCTTCATTACTTATGTCATTAGGCTTTATATATTCAGAGTACTTATCGTACTTATCTTTAACGTCTTCTTTAGCTTTACCTAAGAAACTTTGGTCTCCTATTCCTTTTATAAGTCTATTTACTTCTTCAACAGCTTTTTTAAGTTCTTCGTCTGTTCTGTCTGCGCCTACAGCTGTTGAAAAAAAGATGTCCATAGGGTTACCTATAGTCTCTTCAAAAAGAGCTACCATCCCGCTTAAAGCTCCTGGCATTCTAGGTTTTTCCCGGCCAGCAATATTTATGTTAATCGCATCAAGACTACCGAAAGCAGTACTTGGGCTAGTGACTAAACCTAGTCTAGAAAGCTTTTTATTCAGTAGATCGACCACATCAGTTTCTTCTTGTTTTAAGTCTTCTGCTGTAATATAGTATTTAGCGTAAGGGTCATCCTCTTGTGATGCCGAAGAAGTATTTACCGAACCTAAATCCCCACTCGGTGCTGTGTTTGACGACCCTGCACTTGCACCGTTTTTCTTGAGAGGGTCCGTTTGAAAATTTGTTGTATAACCTTCTCTTTCAGCGGCTTCTTCTATAGAAATACCTAGTATTCCAGACAATTCTGACAATTCAGAATTATCAACTTCGTTATTTTGAGAGTCGTAGTATTTTTTTGTTGGCATTGTATTGTATTTTATTAGTTGGTTGTGTTCTTTTTAGTAACAAGTATTGAAGCTAGTTCCAATGGGCTTTTTAAGAAATTGTTTTGGTAGGTATTGTTTTTTGTGTCTATAGCCATGTAACCAGGGGTAAACGGGTTCTCAGCAGTAAAATTAGCGGCTGCTCCCGCAGTTCCTTGAATAGCGTCTATATAATCTAGTTCTTGTTTCACAACCTTGGAGACTGATTTATCGTTCTTAAAATATTCACCGTTTTCGTATTTAAAATTCCCGGGGGGCATAGTAATATACTTGTACACTATTCCTCCTCCTCTGGTTATATTTCGCTTGCTGTCAAATTGCTGTTGAAGTTCGGCTTCTGTGTACCCTCTGTAAGTTGCTGTTATGTTGTTTTTTATATTGTATTCTTCAACTCCTTGTTTGGAAGAATTTTTTACACCTTCTAGTATCTTATCTATATAATTATTTTTCCATTCTTGATAATCTTCCGGTTTACCGCTATATTCTGGTAACTTTTCGCGATAGTCGGTTAATAAATTATCTTTAGCTAAAGACTTTATAATATCAGGGTTTTTGCCGATGAGATCATTAAGTTGCGATTTATAAACCTTTAACTTGTCGGATGTTACTGCTTGCCCGCTAGAAAAAGAAACGTCGTGAGCGTCCGATGCTATTTTAAATATTGCCGTCGCTTGAGTATGAGCAAGAGCCGCAGGCGGTGTCCAATCGTTATAATTTATAGAATCTTTGCCTTCTCCAAAAAACATACCTCCTTTACCAGACATGCTGAAAGTAGCAGAAGGATCGTATAAATCTGATGCCTGTGCGTATCTAGTGGCATCTCCTTTTGATAAGTTGCCTTCATCAAAATCTGCTTTGTACTCTATTTTGTTTTTAACATAGTTTTTTATGTTCGCGTCCGCGTTCACAAAAGATCTATTAACGCCATTCATGATATCTACTTGCTCTAAATAGCCAGGGTCTGTAGACTTCAAATTACTTAACTTCTTAGCAGCTTCTAAATAGAGGTCTTTTTGCCCTGCTGCCCATTTTTGTACTACTTGTGTTTGATCATCCGAAAGTTTGGTTAAGTCTACGTTAGAGGTCATTTGACCTAGGTAAGTAGCTGTTTTTTGTTCAGCAGCATCGACCTTTGCTTCGTCTTCAAGTCTTTTTGCTTCTTCTTCTGCTTCTCTCTCTGCTATTTTTAATTCAGCTGCTTTGAATGCGGGTTCTGCAGCCTTAGCTATGTCAATGAACGTACCTTGCCTAGCTGCTTTTTCTCCTTCTATTAAATTTACTTTTGCCATACTTATTTGTTCTAGTTTCCTCGTTTTAAAAATGATGATTGCGGCTTATAAGTAAACCCTGATTCAGTTGTGTCAGTATCCTGAATAAATTTTGTAAAAGCTCCTGTACTTGGTTTATTAGCTGTTCCTCCTAAAAAGTTTTGTACTCCTTCTCCTAATCCACCAGTCATAGCTCCTCCTATAACACCTCCAATGCCTCCTGCTATAGATGCTCTTGCTGCGTTCACATCTGCTTGTGCTGCACCCATTCTTTGTTGAGCCATACCAAATAGTGTTTCGGTTTTTTCTTTCTCCTGAGATCTTGATATCAATTCTCCTTGTCTTTCTAGAGACTGTAACTGCCCAGCCATTGATCGCTCTGCTGCTTGATTAGAAGCTTCTTGCTGACCAATACTAGCTGAAGCTTGCTGAGCGTTTGCTGAGCTTTGTCCTGCCATTGCCTGCGCTAAAGCTGCTATACCGCTACCCCCTGCTGCTTGCCTCATACCAGTCATAGTATTAGCTAAGCCTTGCTGTTGTTGTTGAGCAGTGAAGTCTGCTTGCTGTGTATTTACAGTCAAGTCTTCCATGGTATTCTCCATGTTCGTATAAGGATTAGATGTGTCTAAACCTTGAAGTCTTTGTTTATTTTCAGCGTACTCTTGTTTTGCAGCGCGTAGTTCTGCTTTTCTGCCTTTTTGGCCTATAAGTCCACCAGCTATGCCTGCTAAACCTTTCACCACTCCTAATCCTATCATAGTGTATTAAGTTTTGTATAAGTTATTATTACGTATTATTTACTGCTCTCAAAGAACTCTGTACCAGAAGAAAACACTTCTGCATACTTTGGTGAATCGTTTCTTAATTCAACATCCATGTAGTAACCCAATAGAGCAGATGAATTAGCTTCGTTGTCTTTAACAAAGAAAATAAAACTACTAACGCTAGGCCTATTAACTGACGGTGTGGTTGTAATATTTAAAGTCACGCCTTCTACTCCTGCTGATGTAGGCATGCTAGATATAGGCCCTATAGGGTATATTGCTTCTCCTTCCGGGTCGTCAGTAAAATATACCATATCACCTGGCTGAGCTGCTGCGTTAACTGGTTCAGAAAAAGTTAGTATCATGTTTCCCATATTCCTATATTTTTATTTGCATTGTTATTGATTAAAACTGGCTGTCTTGAGCAGATAGGTTTATTACTCCTGCAGTAGCGACTCCTGCTCCAGGGCTTTCAAAAGTAGCAGTGAGAGCCTCTGTAGAGCCACTTGTTGCCGGTACAGTTTCCTCTGTTGTCGCGTCGGCGCTTGTCATACCTGTTGTTTCAGACTGTAAATAATAATTACCCGGGTTGGGAATAGCCTTTTGAGTATAACCTATTCTAATATTAATATCTGTTTCTATGGGTACCTCAAAGGTATCTGTAATTATGGTAGGAATTCCAGGAGAGCTAAGGGTATCTGCCATAGGGTACTCTATCTTTATATAAGTTCCATTTTTAAGATATGCAAACCCTAAGCTGTCAGCCACCCATCCCTGGTATCCATTGTACCCACCTGCTTCATTAGAATTTATTACGCTTACGTTTCTAGTTATGAACACAGTGTCTTGAATCGCTTGTACTATTGTAAAGCCATGCGTTGCCGTGGATCCTCCAAACGCGGTTGAGTTTAAGGTAGTGGTTCCAGTAGCTGTTATAGTCAAAGTAAAATTTCTAGTTGTCGTGGCTGCTCTTTCTGGAAATGTTAAAAGAGGGATAGCACCATACCCTTCAGTTGCGACTACAACGCTCCCGCTTCCATAATTAGTTCCTCCGGAATCAAGAGAGTAGTCGAACGTAGCTCCAGACGTACCGTACATAGTAAAAGTGCGGCTTGTCCCTTTCCAGTTTACACTTGAAAAATCTCCGCTGTCAAAGCCGTTAATAATTTTAGGCACAGCTGCCGGTATTGCTTCGGCTGTGCCGTACATATCAAAATTGTAAGAGCCAGGCGAGCTAGGAAATGTATAATCAGCTTGTACTCTATAAGACGTATAATCTCCCGTGTTAGGGTCTGTCCCCCATGTTTCTACGACATTCCACTGTTCGTCAGTTAGACTGCTACTTGATATTGTATTAGCTATCTCGTACCTACCCTCGCTTGTAGAAGCAAACCTGTAACCCGTGTCTGCTGTTAAGGTAGCGTCTATAACTTGCGTCGTACTACCCCGGTCGCCGTTAGACAAAATACTCCCAGGCAGAGTTGGTCCCGCTGTCCTAGTGGCGTTTTGAGCCACAACATCAAAAGTAGTATTTAAACTAATAGGTATAAGAGTAGATTTTCCACTAATACATACAGGGAAACTAATGCCTCCTACCGGTATTTCGTAATTAGGGTTTATAGTTAACTTGCAAAGCACCTGGTTTCCTCCTGCATAATGAAATGTGACGTTATCAATACCGTCGCCAGGGGTGCCGTTCCAAGAAAAATCTGTATAGCTTTGAGCGTATCCCTGTTTGGGATTCATCATTAAATTTACTTGCGGACCTGTGTAGTTTATAAGAAGGTTTCCTACTTCTCCTTTATAATCCTTTTGTGTTATAATAATGTTGTCAACTTCTGTTGTAATCATAGTTTATGGTATTTTAGTGAAGCAAGTAGGATCTACAAAAAAGCTAAGACTCACCTCGGTAACGTAGTTTCCTCCTATACTCACAGGAGACCCTAGGCCTTGTACAGAGGATTCTTTTGCGTCTAAATTGTTGTCTGTTAAAGAATTAAAATAAGACTTGTCACCTGTTATTTTTTGAAAAAATTTATTTTCTTTATTAGCAAATTCTTTTATGAACCCACTCTGTAAGTCTGTAGTTAAGCTTTTAGCGTACCAGCCTTCTTTATGTACTGTTTCAATAGTAGGTGTTATTTCCTCGGCTATTACTTCAGCAATTTTTAGCTTAGGATATTGAGAGTTTAACTGATATCTATACTCCTTAGAGTTTGATCCTGTATAATTTAAAGCTTTGAACTTCTTAGCGGAAGCAGGTAATTCATTTATTACGAACTTTACGGCACTATCAAAATGCACTCCGTAAAATTTTCCTCTGTCTACTGTAGCTATATTATGTTCCCATATTTCGCCTCCGTAAAACGTGTAATAAACATCGTTTAAAGAAGCCCCCCCGTATTTAGAAAAAGACTTTCTGCTTTCCCATCCGTTTGTTTTTTCTTTGAAAGACAAAACAGTGTCATTAGGAATATATTCAGTCCAGTTACTAGAGCCATACGATTTTGAAAAGCCTTTAAATTTGTTCTTCCACTCACTAGTAAGATTGCGAACAGATATATTATAAGAGGACTTGTCATCGTCGAAGCTACCTACTATGCTGGACGAATTACTTAGGTTGTCCGCGAAGAAATCAACCATTCCATAGTCAGATATAACTTCTATGCCGTTATTCGAAAGCCTACATACTACACCTCTGTTGCTGTCTGTAAAATACGCTCTAAAGCCGTAAGAAGCAAAAGACTCTGGATTTTTAGATATACCAAACTCTCCTGCAAAAGCGTCCGCGTTACCTAATACTTTGTTTGTAGAAACAAGGTTCGTATTACCGTCAGCGTTAAATAAAGCGTCTTTGTCAGCGTATATCCTTAGTACTTTGTCTTCACAGAACACGACCAAGTTTGTATCTCTAGCGTGCAACTTCTGTATCGACGAGTATACAGGGTCTAAATTCTTAGTTATAGGTAACGCTTGTATAAACTGGTTTAGCTCATTGGTTCCGGACGTAGAATTAAATATACCGCTATATATTAGCCCTGTAGATAACCTGTCTTCCTGATAAGGCTCTGATAACGTCGACGAAGCCTTAACTCCTTTAGCTATAACAGGTGCATTAAAGTCGTCCCTAATCCTATTAGATTCCACTCCGTTACCAAAAGAAAACGAATTATAATAATCTAATGTTTTTAAGTTGTTCAACTCACTTATAGGAAAAGCTTTACTAGCTTCAAAGTATATGTCCAAATCCACTTTTTCCGTAGGTTCTGTTTCGAATATAGCGGGACTTGAGCTAGAAAAAGAGTTTGAATCATCTAAGCTGGTCAATATGTTAATACCAAAAATATTATTAGATTGACTGCCGTCACCGTTGTAGTCTAATGGGAAATCATTATTATTGACGCCGTTTCCTTGAATTTCCTTGTTTAAAACTAAATCAAACCTAGCTCTTTTATTACTACCCCAATACAAATCGCTTTCGTTCAAATAGCCCCATCCATTAGTTTTAGATCTATCGTAATTTCGAATCCAGTGCACTTGGGTCTCTATAATTTGATACACAGTGCTGTCATCACCTATCCCTGTAATAGATATTTTAGTTCCAGGTGTTTTTAAAGCGTTTACAAAAACCGCGTCTCCAGAGGTTGCTCCACCACCTAGTGCTGCTGGTCTTTGTCCGTGGTAGCTTATGCTTATTTTGGTTTCGCCAGCTTTTACTCCGAAGCCAGTTTTTTCAATTCCGCTAGGTGAAAGTCTATAAGAAGACGACTCATCTGCTGACCACCCCCGTCTGACATAATTTTTCCAGGCCGTTATGTTGTTGTATGAAGTAATTTTTGTCCTTCTAATATTTGACACTGAAGCCGACACAGCAAACTCTTCAGCTTCTTCTTCGTCTTTCTCAGCAGCTATATATCGTTTAGCTAAACTTTGACTGTCTAGTTTTACGAAAAACCTACCTGTAAATTCTGGCTTATTTAAAATTTCTTTACTAAAAAACCTGACACCTAAACTGTCTGCTAAGGCTTGATTACTTCCCACTATTTCTTCTATGTCTGAAGGAAGATTACCTTGTAAGTGGAACCTATAATAATTGCCGAACAAGGATACTGTAGCAACCTTAATAATCTGCGTAGCCTTAAGGTTCCCCTGTACACTTAAATATATGCCGGACTTAGACTCTACGCCTTTAGCCGTAGAAGCGTCTAACTCGGATTTTAATACATCAAGGTATTGAGCATTTGGAGCCGGGTAATCCGATGTATCGAAAATATTATCGTCAACAACCTCTCCAATTTTGGTAGTTTTTTCTTTTATAAAATCAGGAGCTTCATTGGCTATGCTCAATACTTTAAATTTACTATTTTCCAATACAGGCTCTTCAGATCCGTGTGCTTTTTTAAGTTCTATAAAAGAATCTTCTGTGATCTTATTTCTGTCCGAAGAAGGGAAGGATAACCAAAAGTTTCCATCTTCAGCTATATAATACCTGTCCATAGCCAAGTTATAGTAGCCACTCGAGGAGTCTTTTATAAAATACTTAAAATGAGTAGCCCAGCTTGGAGCAACATTAGGCCCCTTAATTTGTAAAGAATTTTTAGCTGGTGAATATTTTTTGTCTATTTCAATAGCTGAATCAGAAGATGAGAGCACAGGCGATTGCCGTCCGTATGGGTCCATATAAACAATTCCAGCTTGGTAAGATCTTCCGGATTTAGTAGTAGTCTGAGGTGCTAAATCTTCAGTTATCGGGTTTTCGCTTAAAAAAGAAAACTCTAAAGCTTTATGTGACTTGTCTACATTAAAATTTTGTAAGTAGTTACCGTACACTATCCTGTTTGATATTAACTCCTGGCTCTTAGCTAAACGAGGAACGTTGTCCCAAGGCCTAAGTATCTGATTGCTATCTATTACAGAATGTATCAATTCAGTGTCTAATGTATATTTGTAACCGGTTAACAATACATTCCTTTTTATATTATCAACAGAATAAATAACATTAGAAACATCGTTTTTGTAAAGTATTTCAATTTCTTCTATGTTATCCACTGTTTCAAAACCTGAAAGCTCTATGGTTTTAACGCTGTTTTCCATGCTAGAATTAAATCCTTTTGCGCTATCCCATTCATATATGCCAGAAGGCTTAAATGCTACTTCTGTGAACGGACCTATAGGTGAATATTGGTTGTTATTAAACTTGTAACGGTAAGCAAATCTCACGAAGTCTAGTTTAAAAATGCCATCAGGTTCTATTAAGTCTGCTTGAAAAACAGCTGTAGAGTTTATAACAAAATCACTTGGAGCGGAAAAAGACCCCATAATACATTCCATATCATAAGAAGAGCTTGTCGGGGAGTATACAGGCAAGGTTTTTACTTGAAACTTAACCTCGGCTCCTTGTGAGTCCTCAGGATTGCCTCCTCCTCCAGTACTTAAGGCTTCTATATTATCACCTACTTTAAAACCTGAAACATCGTTTGATGTAGTTATTGTAAAAGTAGCCCTAGGAGGAAGGGGAAGATACGAGCCAGGGTTATTAGGATCCTGGTATGAAAAATTTTTATTGAAAGAAAATGTGTTATTAACACCAGGTCTAAAAGTATCTAATAAAGTTAGTGTAGGTGGTGAAAGTGGTTGTTTCTTTATTACTGTAATGTCAGCTTCTTCCCAGGGTCTAGTGCTTTGAGATTGAAATATGGGGAGCCGGGTGTGACGTGCAAAGTCATACGGAGTACCGTTGCTTTGCGTGCTATATTTTCTCCATTCATCAATATTGAGGGTCTTGGGCTCAGTTTGATCATCTGTCCAATATAAATTTCCTTCAATAATATTTACACCTGTTATTAAGTAGTCTTCGCTAAAATTTAATATACCAAACAAATCTACTAATATAGGCACGACAACTCCTGTAGCTTGAACAAACTCAACTATAGCGCTAAAGCCATTATTACCCGCAATAAACCAATATATACGGTCGTATTGATTATCAACAAAGGAACCTATTGTTTGCCCGTTGATGTTAGAAATACCAGATCCATTCCAAGTACTAACTTGACCTGTTTGCGGGTCTATAAAATTGTTGTCTTTTATTTCGTTCCCTAGTATATTTTGCAATGAACCGACATTTGCGCCTTCTGAAGTAGATATTTCAAGATTTATAGCATCTCTATATTCGCCAGAGGGTACAAGTCTTTCGTCAAGATCTTGATTCATTTTCCCCTTAACGAATGTATTATTTATTTCTGGCATATTCTAGTGTTTTATTTGCTTAGACTTACCTCTCATTACTTGTGCAATCTCGAGAGTCTTCATATTTGATAATCTTATTTTAGCGTTTCTTCTAGTCGCTGAAGCTTCTTTTTTATATCTAGCCACAACATATTCAGGTACATTTGTTTTAGACGACAATATGGCATAGGCTATGTACTTGTAGATAGCTTCTTCCGCTAGTTTAGGCACTTTGGGATTATCTCCGGAAACACCATCTGATATATAACTAAGCGTTACTATTTTTCCAACCATGTTAGAACTGAACCTTATAATACCTTTTAGCTTGTCTATGTAAAAAACCCCGTTAGACTGCGTTTGTTCTGGACTCAGTCCATATCTAGATCCCCTATTGTGTTTATATAAATTGTCTTGCGTTTCAGAACTCTGCCCATTGGGAGCGTCTTTAAATTTATTCAAAGTTTCAGAATTTACAGCGAAAGTTAGATTACCGGAAGCATCGTATAAGTACTCTCCTGTGCCGGATTGTAAAATAGCTTTAGGGTTACTTGTATTGGAAGTAGGGTATATTATTCTCTGAGTACCACTGTCATCTGTCCAAGAAAGCTTAACGTAGTTAACGTAGTCTCTAGGTAAGACAAAATGAAGTTGAGAAGTTACTTCTATCTCTAGAGCTTCCTCTATAGGGAAAGTATCGTAGTTAAATTCTTGAATAGCTCTGCTAGCATGAAAAATTATATCCGTTCTTTTAACCTTACTTATAAGTTTTTCTTCTCCTACATAAGAAACCGTAAAGTTGTCAATTATGTTTTGTAGACTAATATATTGGTAATTGCCAAATTCGTCTCCGTTGTAATATTCCTGGTCTGTTCCATTCGGTAATAATCCCATTTATTATGCTTTTTGTTGTTGAATATTCTTTGACTCCTCTCCTGCGGTTACTTGATAAAGCTGTATATCCTCTATTGCTATACTTGCTAATTCCAATATTTTCATAACAAGTTCTGTTTCTTCGGATGTGTGTAGCTCAAAGTTGTTTGAAGTGCTATAATTGTATAAAGCTTCCCCAAATACTATATTGTAGCCCCACTTTGGAGCGCTTGGTTTCCTAATATAATTAAGAAGAACATCAGAAGTTTTTTCAGCTGAACCTGATCCAAACACATTAAGCACTCCGAAAGATGTGTTTGCGTTTGTAGCGGAGTTTCTTTTTTCTACATACACAGGCATAGTGTCAGTAGGTGCTACTAAAGGGCATCTACGCAGTTGAAGAAGTTCTTTTGCGGTAACTCTTCGGCATTCAATTCCGTTGTACAGGACGGTTCCTACTCTGTAAGTGTCATTGGCTTTTACTAAACCACCACCGTAGTATCCGGGAACAAAGTCAAGCACTTCAAAAGAATTTATTTTTTGTTCAAGAATCCCGAGCATATCAGAGTATTCTGTACTGTTACCAGGTACTCTACCAAATTGGTTAATGTCATAAAAGTACTGCTCAAATAAGTCTAACTGCGCTTGATTAGCGAACAAGTTAAATTGTTGAGGTGTTAAATACCCTCTTTGTTCCTTATTGAGTAGACTAAGTGTTGTTTGATAAACAGTGTTTATATTTACGCTCATATGTTTCGTTATTTTATAATGATAAGCCGCCTGTTACAGCGGCTATCACTATAAGGTGGCTAATTTAATCTTTTTTCAATAGCCTTATATACTTCCATACCTTCGTCTGTTTTAAAGAAGGAAGCTAATGCACTATAAGGGTGCTCGTCAAATGGAACAGTCATAAGTTTTCTGTTGCCATCTCCGTAAAAGAAAGTTCTTTGATCACTAGATAGCTTAACGATACCTGCTTCAGCAGCTTTGATTCCAAAGTTACGTAGCATTACGTTGTCGTCACCGGCTAGTTCTAAGAACAATAAAGGTTGTTTCTTAGCGAATACAAGTATATCTCTTTTAAGTTCACTAGAAGTGCTGTTACTTACTTCACTTCCGTATTCTACTCTTAGTACTGCTTCTGCTTCTTCTAAAGACATCGCTTTTGCTGCGTTCATAGCCTCTAGCTCTGCTTCAATCCACGATACTTCGTCTGTAGCCTCTTGAACTGGGTTGTATTCTTCGTAAGTACGGTCTTTCATTGGGTGATACAAAGATAAAAGTTTTTGAAGAACTTGCTGTTCTTTAGGAACGCGCAAAGCGCCGTCTCTTATAACAATTCTACCTAAAGTAGCTACACCTTGTTGCTCATCTGCAAATACAGAAGGCTGGTTGGTTGCGTACTTAATTTCTCTTTGATATCCTTTATCTTCGTCGAACCATAATAATGGTTTTCTCGCCGAGTGTTTTGATGGAATGGTATATACTAATGGTTTCTTGTTACCTTTTAAAGTATATAGTCTATCCTTAATTTCCCAAGTAGGTTTTTTAGGTTCCACTTGTTTTGTTTGAACTGGAGCAGGTTTTGCTACAGTTGCTTTTGGTTGAGGCGTCGCCTCTGCTTTTTTAATTGCTTGTTGTTTTGCCATGATATAATATAATTAAATAATTTAAAAAAGTAATAGTTACCCCCGTCGATAAAACGAGGGTAAAAATTACAGTAATTTACTGCTTGAGTATTATGAAGTTGCTTTCAACAATACGAAGTTGTTAGCTGCTTGTACACACAATGCTCTTTCAGAAAGGAAATGTACATTCATTTCATCAGCATCAGAAGTGTAGTTACCTCCAACAGATCCAGTCACCCAAGACTTCAAACGTCTGTCATCAGCTTCAGAAGCTCGGTAACGTACGTGCAAGAAAGGTCTTGAGATGTTTTGACCAAGTGATTGATCGTAAACAGTTGATGTACCAGCAGGTACAAGAACTCCTTCGATATCTCCAATAGATCCTCTAGTTGTTGAATCATTCAAGTATTTCCAGTCAGTCTTGTAGAAATCATAAGATCCTCTACGGAAACCTGAGAAACCAAGATTCAAAGCCATATCTTCGCTGTTCTCAAATACACCAAAGGATGTTCCTCCAGATCCATAAGAGTTTTGCGCAGCTAGCATGTTATCCATACCCAAAGAAGTAGCGCGATCTAGGAAAAGCATGTTCTCTTCGATTGCTCCTTGTTTGTCCAATTCTTGAAGAATAGTATCGAAATCATCCAATCCATTAGCTCCTCCAAAGTCTTGATCGTTGTATACCAAACCTCTTGTGCTCAATGCAGAGAATAAACCTTCAGTTCCAGAATTAGCTCCAGAAGGACCACCTGCTGTAGCTACTGACGAAGTAGGGGTTGCTTTTTCAGCTTCTACCATTGTCATTTCCAATTGATCCTCAAAACGAATACGAGCTTCGTGCTCTGATTTCAAATACCAAAGGTATCCAGATGTACCAGCCTCAGAAGTAACTTCAACCCATCCAATTTGAGCAACGTCAGAACCATTTACGCTGTACTTGTCGCGCAAGATGATTGGTTTGTTGTTGAAAGTAGTGAAAGAAGCATCAATTGAGTTTCCAGCATTGCTAGATCCTTTTGCGTATTCAGAACCGTAAACGAAAATCTTAATTGTTGCTCCGTCTGCAGTCGCACAGCCATCAATGTTCCCAGCTCCATAAGCTAATACAGTAGCGGTAGTTGGTGCAGCTGTTGGTTTAGCAGAAACGTAACCTTTTATTGTTCCCTGAGGACCAGACAATACTATGGTTGCTCCAACTCCTACGAGCTTAGCATCGTCTTCGCTGTCGAAAGTAATAGTGTCTCCGTCTGTTTTTTGCACGTTGTCAAAAGCGATGTGCAATCTTCCTTGCTCAGACCAAACAACTTGATCAGAAGCCATAGGCATTTCAGCTCCTACCATACGCAAGAATCCAGCGATTGTACGGTTACCGTAACGCTCTACTTCTTTCTCGTATACTTCAGGAAGAAATTGTTGTGTAAAGTCCATATCTCCTACGGACAAATAGTTGTCTCCAAACAAACCTTTAACAGGTCGTGGAGTTAAGTGTGATAAATTAGCCAGTGTACCTGGCGATCCTGCAAATCCCATAATTTGTGTTTTTAATGATTATTTATTTTCTAACTCTAAGTTTAGAAATTCCCGCGCTTTCGCTAGGTACCGCTCGTATTGACCAACCATTAGACATATTGACTTTTTCATGAACCCCTCTCGGGTCCATATCAACATTCTTAGATTTTGAAATACTTCCTTTAATTGCATCGGCTTTGCCTTGCTCATAAAAGTGTTGCGCTACTGCGTCTGCGTTCATAGCTGTGAACAGCGATTTATGATAACCTTTAGCGTCTGACATCTCATTCTTTTCGTTCAAGAACTTCTTGACAAAGTTGTTGATGTCGCTTTGGGTATTCTTAACCTCGACCGGATTTTTCACGTTAAACCTATAATTTTTATCTCCTACATTGAAATCAAATCCTTTGAAATCTTCTGAAAATAATTTATCGGTTTTACTTAGAAACGTATTAGTCTCTCGTTCAGCTATGGTGGTAGCTTCTTTACTTTCTTTTTTATAACGATTGAAAAAGTCAACCGCTTCTTTTTGATCTGGTGTTAATTTAGATCCAGATTTTACTTCTTGATAATACTTAGACTTCAGGTCAGTTAAATGGTTTTTAGCTTGGTTCAGCTCTTGTTTCCATTTAAGTTTTTTCCTTTTAATATCTCTTTCCTCGTCTAAGTCTTCGTCATAGTCAAACTTATCTTCTAGTAAGAAATCTATTTCGTCTCTGTCTAAATGAGAGTGAGTATCTTCGTAATATTCTCTCATCAACTGCTTTTCGTCAAGCGAGTCGTAGTCTACGTTTAGTTTGTTGTAGTCTGCTAAAGAACCTCCTGTCTCTTCCATAAAAGCAGCTAATTTCTCAAGAGCTTCAGGCATTTCTCTACCGGTTGGCTGAGGGGCTTCTACAAGCTGCTCTTCTTCAATTACTTCACTGGTTGCTTCTGGCTCTGTAACTTCTTCAAGTACTTCCTGTAAAATAGGAGCGGCTTCTTCAGGAGTTACGTGTTCTTCGGCAGGTTGTTCAACTGCTTCTTGTTGTTCAACTTCTGGTTCTGGTTGAGCTTCCTGAGCTTTGTTCAGTTCTCCTAAATTAATCTTAATAGTTCCGTCCTCTGCTTGAGCTACGCCGCTACTAGTTTCGTTTTGTTCAACTTGCTCTTCAGCAATGTTTTCTTGTTGGTTTTCTTCCATGATAAAATATTATAAAATTACTACTATTAATATTACCTAGGCTCGAAGGAACCTAAGTCAAATCCTCCGCCTACGATATCGTTTCCTGAGGACTCAAAGCTTTTTGGGCCTGAATTGTTTTGTCTTTGCTCTATAAGCTCACTTTGCTGTGATGCTTGCAATTTAGTTCTTTCGTCTTTCCTGTCTTCTTTTTGCGCGTCTTTAGATTTAGAACCTTCAACTTCAATATTCTTGATCTGCATGTTATACTGGAATTCTACTTCCATAAGATCCTTCTTAGCTTGTACTTCAGCTTGTAGCTTTTGCATTTCAAATTGATTCTCCATTTGCATGAGCTGAGCTTTTTGCTGTGTAAGTGCTTGATTCTTTTGAACCTCTGCTTGAGCAGATACTTGTTGAGCCTGAGCGTTCGCTTGAGCTTGAGCTTGTATATTCTGCTGCTGCATGGCTTGATCTCTTTCTTGCTTCTTCTTTCTTCTAATCTTTAATACTTGATTAGCTAGCTTCAAGTTTTTAACTTCTCTAATATCGATAGCGTCTTCAAGGTCAATAAGACCTGCTGATAACGCAGTTTGAATGTTATTCTCTAACATAGATCTTTCAGCTTCATCCGGTGATAATTCTATAAATATACCGAAATCGTGTAGATGTAATTCTTCCATCTCAGACAAAGTAGCTACGTTGTGGCCGCCTATCTTTTGAATAAAAGCATCTTTAGAAGGAGAGAATTCTAATACATCTGATATCCTTAAAGACAAACACTCCGCTAATCTTCTAGTAAGGAATAGCCCTCCGTCTAATATATGTCTAGTTGCTGTGTTAGAATTTGCTGCCGCAAGTTTCTGTACTCCAACTAAAGCACGTGAATCAGGAGTAGACCCGTCGCTGGCTTCGTTAAGACCTGTTACATCTCTTATCATCTGTAGATAGTAGTTGTAGGTTTGTATAAGCGAGGCTAACTTTCCGCCTCCGGCTCCAGTGGATATTTCTTGAATAGGTATTTTACCAGGATTCATATCTCCGTCTTGAGTGAATGATCTACCTAATACAGAACCTGTTTGGAAGAACATATTAAGAGCCTCCTGTGGATTATAGTTTGTACCGTTACCTAAATCTATTTCAGCTAAACCGTCAGCATCTAAATACACTCCGTCTGGAACCATTCTAGATAGTACTTGCTGCAGCTTTAAATGCGTAAGCTGTACCATATCAGCGAAGCCAGTAATCCGGCTTACTAAAGATTCTATCTTACCTTGATACATTCTAGGTGCTACAATATTATAGTTAAGTAACACTTTAGAATTGTCACTTTTAGGACGCATCATATTCTTAGCCATCTCCCATTTAAGAAGTTTGTTCGTTCCTACAACCATAACTCCTTCGTAGAGTACCTCTAGAGACCTCGAGAGCTTCCCGAATTCTTTTTCTAATGATTCAACAGGTGGATCAAATTGGTCGTCTCTAACGATCACTTTTGAAGCTCCAGTAGCGGTTTCTTTAACTTTGTAGACTTCGTTCATGTAAGTCTTATAATTAAAGTACAGTAATTGGACTGTGTTTGAATCGCTTTGGTTGTAGTTGGAGATAGTTCTATTAGAGAACCCGTTGTTTTGGAAAGATTGTTTAGATATGCCTTCTAACTCTTCGTCTGTTAATTCTGGAAATTGTTTCTTTATTTCGTTGATAGGCACAAGCTTAACTTCTCCTACGTAATATATATCGTCAAAGTAAGGCGATTCCGTGTATGAGTATATTAGGTTAGCGGGATTTACATAGTCAACTACAATACCTTCTGATTTAGAAAACCTACTTGCTGTAGCTCCAATACCTAGAGTAACCAAGTCGTAGTTTACTCTTCTCTTTAATAGATCGTAGTTATTGCTTTCTAGTATAGTAGATATAGCTTGTTCTTCTGCTATTTCTACACCCTGCTTGTATGATAGCTGCATGTGCACTTCTAACTCTTCTTTAGAATCAGGTAGTTGCTCTGGTGGATTTTCGAATAAGTTTACTCCAAAATTCTCTGCAGCAAATTCATTTAGTTCTTGAGTTTGTATATCTCTTATGATAGACTCCATATATTCGGTTCTCTTACTGACCCCGTATGGATCTTGAGAATAAACCTTAATATCAAAAGTTCTATCAGATATACCGTTAACAACGATATCTACAAACTTAGGTATAATAGGAACAGGTTTCCAGTCTATGTTTAAGTACGACAAATCACCATTAATAGATAACTCATCTTTGTATTTTTGAACACCTTGCTCTCCTCTAGCATAAAGCCTTAGATTGTGAAATGTATTTTGATTACTTTTAAATCTAGTATTTCCTGAATTAGTGTTGAACCATTCGTCTTGAATAGCTCTACCAACTCTTAAGCCATATTCGTTAGAGATCTTCTCTTGATCGCTAGCTACTTGACTTGGGAAAAAACTTTTTGTAATTGAATCAGCCATGCTTTATTTTATTATTTCTGAAATTCCTCCATTATTGTTATACTTAGTAAAGCTAATATTAAGCTTTTGCTTTTGTCTTTCTGCGCTTGGTCTATATAGGTTTTTGTTACAAGCCATTATTGCAAGACCAGAACTTATAGAGGCATCAAACTTTGTCCTTTTAGTTATATCAAACTTACTCCAGTCGTTTAGCGTTTCATTAAAATACATATCGCCATAACCTTCGTCTCCTTTGTATCCCACGTATTGTTGTATGTAGGTTTCTATAGCAGCCGCGTGAGCTTGCTTTATATCTTCACTGGAGTTAGGTATACCACCTATTTCTTTTTCTGTAACTGACAATTTGTTCCAGAGCTTATCTGGTCTTGTCATTGAGTAACCTCTATATCCTCTTCTTTTAAAATGATATAGTAACCTAGGCTTATTGTTTTCACAAAGTATAGGCATACCGTAAAATACGCAAGCCATTAATACGTCTTCAAAAAACATCTCAGCTGTTTGAGGTCTTGCTACATATTCTAAGAAAAACGAATTAGGAGGAGCATCTTCCATACTAAACTTTGTTAGTCCGTGAAGTGCACCTTTGGATCCTTTACCATCTGTTGTTCCGGATATATCATAGCTATCACAACCGAAAGCTCCCATATGTTCGTTACCCGGATACCTTACTCCGTTCTTTTTAATTTGTCTATTTTGTATAGTTGAACCAGGTACCCAAGATACTTTAAACCTACCGTTAGGATTAGGCATAAACATAACTTTTGTGTCTTTAACACCGTTTTCCCATTGAAAACTACCTGTTGTAACTATATTAGTATTACGCAGATCTTCGTTATAATCAATTTGTTCGTATATTTTTACTAAGTTAAATATACTATCTTTAGTTTGATCTCTAAATGCGTGCTTTTCTGTTCTAGGAAATTGTCGATAAAATTCATTTAATCCGTCTTGATCACTCTTTAATCCTTCAACCTCATTATCCCAGTGTTCTATAACACCCATGTCTATTAATTCACCATCAACTCCTTTAACAGGTTCTTTTGGCGTATCGAATACAGGTAGCCCATAAGCGTCAATGTATCCCTCGTAGTTCCATTCCATAGGTATGAACAAAGAATATAGTCCTGAGCCAGTTTGTCCGTTGCGGTTTCTTTTCTTAACATCCGAATTATCGTATAGTTTTTTAAAGTTAGCTCCACCTTTTTCTAAAGCGTTTGATGTTGATCCCATCATACACTTACCGATCACTTTGCTACCTAGCCTTAAACAGGTCTTTGTAACTCGCCAGTTATTTAAAATATTATCTGGCTTTTCCCACTTTCCACTTTCATCGTGTACTAGTAGTTTTAATTTTTCTCCATCATAGCTGTTGTCCCCTGTGTTCTTCCAGTCAATCGTAGTATCTAACCCTACAAGTTCTTCAAGCTGTTCATTTGAGTCTAACTTCTTTCTAGTTAACTTACTTGCCGGTATTCTATACGCTAACTCAGTTTTCGGTCTATCCATACCATCTTGTATGGGTTTAAAAAAGAAAGGGTAGTTTATAGAAATCGGTACAACTTTATCTGTAAACATTTTTTTAGCATCTGCTCCTGACTTTGATAGTATACCAAAACGAGCATCACTAGACATTGTTGCCTGGTGAGTTGTTTCTGCAGACGACATAAAAGAAAACCCAGAACGTCTATTCTTTAAATAGCACATACCATAACTTCTTTTATCTGCTTTACAGGCTTCCCAAAATATAAAGAACAATCTGTTCGACTCTCTAAAGTCAGGGTGACCTACGTCAATTTTAGTCCACTGCAGGTACATATAATGCGTACCTGTTATATACGTAGGCTTACCATTGTTATAAAACCAAAAACCTTCTTCTCTGTAGTTAAACTCTTGATCAATATAATCGTACCATTTTTCTTTAAAGTCGGCTGGATATTTTTCCCAATCGAATACGCTTTTTATTTTGCTTAATTCTTTTGGATATTCCGCAGTCTCCCAGAACTGCTCATCTTTTTTATCTGAGCGTTTATGTATGTTCTTTGCTGCTTTAGGTAGAGCGATCTTAAGATTCTGGATATCATAAATTTCTCCAATCTCTCCAGTCTTACTAATAACCACGATATCATGCTCAGCATTGTAACCATATTCCCATTTTTTGTAACGATTCATTCTCTTAAGCACTTTAGGCTTAATATAATCGTTCTCTATTTTATATAATGTTTGCTTGTACATGATTACTTAGACCTCCCTTCTGCAAAACCCTTAAACGTTTTTTCTTCTTTCTTTACGTCTTTAGGTTTTTCGTTAAGTCTTTCCTCTTCCTCTTCTATCCTAGATAGTATTTCGAAAGCATCGAATATAGCCAGCTTTTTTGTTGCTGCAGCGTTCTTTAACTTGTCTGCTGACAAATCGTCCTCAGAATCTACAATAGCTTCTTTTGCTACCTTTATTAATTCTTCAACTGCTTTCTGCCCAGCTTGGATTATATTCTTCTTCGTTTCCTTTGTATTCATATTTAATTGTAATTGAATTGGTGGGTACTCTGTATAAACGTTCGCCCTCTATAATAAATTCGTATTCGCTTGAAGGTTTAAAGCCTACTAAGTCATTCCTTTTTAAAGAAACCAACTCAGGGTCTTTATGCTTCATTACTCCTACTAAAGGTTTTTCTTTAGCGTTGGATAAAAATGAATCGTCTTTAATCGGCTTAACAAAGTTAAATCCATCTAAAGGCGTCCACTGCTTTTCTCTTTTATAAGCAAAGATTTGATCCGGTTGCACGAAGTATAAATCTTCTTCGTAGTAACTAGAGCTATTCTTTTCTTTTCCGCGTATGTCCCTAAATCTCCTAAACACATTGTGATGCACTATTACTTCATCGCCTATCTCCAATCCCATCGTATCGTAAGCAGGTAGCCCTTCTATAACACCAACTCTACTCACAAAATTATGGTTTTGCATTTCTGTATTTAAAATAAGTGTTTTGCCGCCTATCTCTTTCGAGCTATCGTATCTACCATCTTTAGGTGACACAATAAAATTAAACACACCTTTCATTAGTACTCTATATTATACTCAATAGCAATACCCATATTTTTGTTAAAATCTTTCCAGGGTATTAAGTCTCCTTTTTTCTCTATAAATATAGAATACTTATCTTCTTCCTCTACAATATGCTTTATTGTGTGACCTCCATAAACCTCTTGACCTACAGAGTAGTGCATCGCATCAACCTTGTAGTCTTTGCCAATGCTTATCTTTCTTATTAAATTACTCATTTTACTTATTTAATTAAATTGTTTGTAGATAAAAGTTTATCTAACCAGTACGATACTGTTTTGATTTATGTTTGTAGAAGCATGTACAGTTGCAGCTACTACCGGTAAAAAACCTGTGGTAACATTTTTAAACACTACTTGAGCAGTGCTCCCTGGCATGATAACTGTAATAGAAGCGTCTGCTGCTGTATCTGTTTTTTCTCCTATGTAAATAGCCGATGGCTCTTCAGGAGTATAAGGCAAAGACGTTAAAGCTTCTGCTTTTGTTGCGAAATCTGGTTGATTTTGGAATTGTCCCATTTTTGTTTAGTTATTTGTTATTTTTAATTCTTGATATTTTAATCCTAAAAACCCGTGTATACCTTCGTCTGAAACATTAACTGAGTATGTAGCCCAGCCGTAAGGATGGTTGGTACTGCCGTCTTCTTCTTCTTCAAGGTCAACCCATAGAACGTCTACTAAGTAGTCTGTGCCAAAAGTGGGATATTCTATAACCTCAGGCGGATAAGCATCCGGGTCTATTACCGGTTCAGATAAAGCTTCAAACCCTAGTTCCACTACGGTGTGTTTGTGCGCAGGGAGTTCGTTCCCTTCTTCATCAGTTTCTATTCCTAGTTTCTTTATTTTTTCTAAAGCCTGTTCTTTAGAGTTAAAAGCGTATTTTCCTATATTTAGTTTCATATTATGGGGTTGTTAACGCTATCATTTCAGCGTCTGTTAAAGCTTCTTTAAATACAGCTAGCTCTCTCATTCTACCTACAAAAGGCTGGGTTAAATTGGTCCATCCGATTTGATCCATAGCTCCTACTGCAAAAGCGCTGTCCATAGTAATATCGTTACCTACCTTTGCTCCGTCTGTATAAACAGAGGCTGTTGTACCATTCCAACGTATAGCCATCTTACTCATTGAATCAGACGTGCTACCCATGCTAAAGTATTTACCTGTGCTTGTGGCTATAGAACCTGTCACTGATCCGTTGGTGTTTCCATAAATTTGAATCTTTTGATTGCCGGGGCCCTCCATAGCAAAAAACTGATTATTACCAAGATCTTTAAAAGAAGCGTGTAGGTAAAGAACACCTTGAGGAGAATTTATTAATGAACCTATTCCTGTTTTTACGTAGTTTTCTCTAGAGCGAGTTGTGGAAGAGGAACCTGTAGAAGGTACGTAAGAGCTAACCAACCCTATTTCACCTGCTGACCAAGATCTTTCTAGCTGAGTTCCCCACACACTTAAATTAGCGTTGGGAGAATAAAGGTATATTCCTGTGGGATCTATCCCGGAGTTTCTTCTGAAAGATATTCTTGTCCAAGTACCAACAGGAACAGTATGAGAAACAGGAGATCCTTGGTGACCCAAAATACCTATCTGAACAGTAGTTGATGAACCCGGATCATTTCTAGTAACATAAACCCACGCAGAAGCAGCAAGTCCGTAAGCGGTTGAACCTGTAACACCTGCTATAACATTTCGGATAGATGCAGACCCGTAAAAATTGTATTGACGAAAGGTTTGGCTTACTCCTCTAGGATTTACTAGAGTACGCGTACTACCATAATAAACTCCGCTCCCGCCTGTACTCCAGTAACTAGAACCGTAAGCATCAGAATTTTCGGTGTCTTTAAGGTAGTTTGTTCTACCTTGTTCAGAAAGTATTTCACCAGTGCCATTTTCAAAATCTATTCTAGGTGTGTTAGCTGCAATATCTTCTACGTTGCCATCTTTATTTATTATAGTAGTATTTGTTCCTCCTGTTTTTGTTAAATCAGCAAAAGGCGCAGAGCTGGGCAAAACAGCGTTTAAAGATCCAGCGCTATAACCTGTAGGGGTATATAGTATACTAGCTTTGCTTAAGATGCCTGCGTCTTCGAAGTTTTGAGCGTATTCTTTAGAATCGGTCTCGTTTACAAAAAACTGAGATCTTCCTTGCAGAATAGAAAATATTCCGTTTATAGTGGGGCCAAGAGCTTCCTTTATATATGTCCAGCCCATACTTATTCCTAATCCTATTCCTGCTGCCATTTATTTTGCTATTTTATTTTTCTTTTCAAATGTTCTTAACCCTCCTAATCCTAACATACCAAACAAGATTGAAAACAATTCTTGCATTTGTAATGCCGGTAGTTCACTCCAATTGGGATTCGCAAATATAAGCAAATCCCGTAGTATGAAGTTATACAATAAAGCAGTACCGCAGACCCAACCGATAAAAGGCCTCCATCCTGCGACAAACAAGGTCCTGTGACCTGCTTCTGCTTCGTTTATTTTTGTTTGTAGTTCAACTAGTTTAGCTGCGGTTTCGATTTGAACTTTAGGATCTAGCTCTTTGCCTTTTATAGCTTCTCTAATATCCTTTGCTAAATCGCCTAAGCCTTTAGTACCTGAACCTAATAGTTTTGCAAAAAAACTCATTTATTTTTATTTCTATTGTATTTTAACTTTGCTTGATTAGCCAGCTCTTTATCTACAGCTGGAAATGCGTGCGCTCTGTCTAGAGTAAAAGTTCCTCCGCTGTTTTTGCCTGTCATTCGGAATTCTGATCGGCCACTAGCGGTTTTTCCTACATATCTTGCGCTATAATTTGGGTAGTCTCTTTCAACCGTTTTTTTAATATCATCAGGGTCTCTACTGAATTGCTTTTTTTGTTTTTTCTTTGGATCTGGCATAGTTTTGTTTGTTTGTTTGTTTGTTTGTTAGCATTTCCAGCGTCTGCGAGCAGCGCATATTCTTTTATCTGGTGTTTTACTGCAGTTTATATTGTGCATGTTCATTTGACCTTTAGACCTAGCGCAGTAAGATGTTCTTCTACTACCGCCTCCTGGCTGAGGAGCCTTAAGGTTACCTCCAGTTTTTTTATTATAAGCTTTTCTACCTGCAGCAGTCATTCCTGCTCCTTCTTTAGCTGTTAAAAAATGTCTTCCTTTACCTTTCGTGGTTTTACGTAACTTAGCAAAAGGTGAACTTGGTTGTTGGTATGCCATATAGTTATTTTTTTTGTTTTCCGCTTTCAATACCTGCTACTAGCGATTGAGCAAAAGTTTTAGGTTTTTCTTCTTTTTCACCTACAACTTTCTTAGTAGGCTCTTCTTCCTTTTCTTTTACTACTTTTCCAGCTCCGCTGTCTACACCTGCTATTAAGCTAGTAGCTATAGGTCCTATCATATCAGCTGCAGATACTTTAAAAGGACTGCTTTTTGCTCTTTGCGTAATTGGTTTTGAGTTCATAATGATTATTGTTTTTTGTATGCTTCTTCTTCCCATTCAAATGAAGAGTCTCCTTCTTTACCCATTTTACCCGGGCTCACTATACTGCCTCCTTCTCTTTTGTAAACTCTAGCGGGTGACTTAGTATCTTTTTTCCACACAACAGAATCGTCTGTGTATTGAAGTTTGTTTTGTAGAAATTGCTCGTGGTGAATGTTTTCGTGATCTATTGATTCTTTCTTTTGCTTATATGATGCTTTGCTATCTACAAACGTGGTCCCGTCTCTGTTAGCTTCAGCTATAACACCGTTTTCTAATTTCTTTTCAAAAACAGGTCGACCGAACTCAGATAGCTCCTCGTTTATACCAAATATTTCTCCTTTAGACTTAAGCTTAAACCCCATTACGCTCCGTAGTAACCTTTCTTGTAATTTTTAGCTGGGCTTTCTTTAGTTGCAATAGCGTTTACAATCTCTTCAGGTAGGTTAGCTTTTTGTTTGGCTGTTTGTTTAGCAGGTGATCCGCATCCACAAGAACTTGTGCCTCCTTCTACTTTACCTACATTTAGCAAAGGCTCTTGGACCATTCCTCCTTTTGTGCTGTGTTGTACTCTTGATGTGATTGGTTTGTTTGTCATCTTTCTTTATCTTTTGTCATATCCTCTATAGCCTTGTTATAAACTTTATCGGTATACGAACGGTTTTTGGAAAATTTATTTCTTTTATCTGACATAGGCAAATCTTCTTCACCTAATAATATTCTGTATATTCTGCTTATTAGCTGTTGGCACCTAAACGAAGTTTTAAACACGGAGTACTTTATAGTTGTTCTATTCCTATGTCTCCAAACATCTATCCATCCGTCTTTTCTTAGCCTGTCCCATCTCTTTTTATCCCAAGAATAGGTGTACACACCTTTTGTAAAATCATTACGTGTAAAACGCTTTTTACAATCTAAGTATATAAGCAACTCTAAGTCAGAGTCAGTCAAGCCGTAAGTTTTACAGGCCCACTTTCTTGTAAGCCTGTAATACTTTAGCAAATTCATGTCTCTTAAATCTCCCGAACTCAATCTCATTCAACGACAACTACATCTGATACTTTAATAACGTATACTAGTTTATCATTCCATTCGATACCGTGTCCTGCGTGCTTATCATACCTTATCAAGTCACCTTTCTTTAATACAGGGACTTGATCTCCTACGCTTAATATTTTACCCTTAGAGTATCTAATATCTTTGTTCTGGTTCTCGTTAAGTTCTAAGCCTCCTACTGTCTTCGGAGCTTCCTTAATCTTGTCTACAATTACATAAAAGTTAAGCGCTTGCATTAGGCCATTCTTTTATTACTAATTATACAATCTGCAGATATAATAGTGTTAACAACACTGACTGCATTTTTAAGTGCACTTTTTGTTACAAGAACAGGATCAATAATACCTTGCTTGATCATGTTAACATCTTTACCAGACGTAACATCAATACCTTTACCTTTTCGTTGCGGGTATACAATGTTTAGACCAGCATTTTCTAGAATAGTTTCGTAAGGTGCTTTAATAGCTTTAAACAAAACTTCTTCTCCTTTACTCTTTGCGCTCAACGCTAAAGAAGCATTAAGTAACGCAACGCCGCCCCCTGGTACAATACCTTCTTTGTAAGCAGCTTTAGTAGCGTGAATAGCGTCTTCTACTCTGTCTTTCTTTTCTTTCAACTCTACTTTAGAATCTCCCCCTACATATATAATACCAACTTTACCAGTTAGCATTGATAAGCGTTGTTCAAGCTTTTTAATAAAGAAAGGGTTAGTTTCTTTTTTAATCTTAGCATTGACATCTTCAATTCTATCATCTAAGTCACTAGAAGGATTTTCGATTTGTAAAACAGTGTTCTTATCATCTGTTACCGATTTAGCAACTGACCCTAATACACTTGGATCAATTAAGTCCAAATCATCTCCTAATTCCTCGTTTATAATCTTAGCCCCTGTTAATGTAGCTAAGTCTTCTAGAGTATCTTGTTTTGTAGGCCCAAATCCTGGCAAATCTACAATGTTTACTTTAATGTTGCCTTTTACTTTGTTTGATAATAACGTAGCGTAAGGCTGTTGGTCTAGATTAGCAACGATTAGTAAACTTCTTTTGTTCTTAATAACGTGTTCTAAGACGTTTTGTACTTTCCTAATACTAGGAATAGTAGAAGACACAATAAGGACGTAAGGGTTATCTAAAACCGACGTGTGCTTGTCTTTGTCTGTAATTAAATGTGGCGACTTTAGACCAGAGTCAAATTGTACTCCTTCTACAAAATCTACATACGTTTCATTAGTCTCAGACTCTTCCATTAGTACAACTCCGGATTTACCAACTTTTTCAAAAGCTTTACCGATCTTGTCCCCTAATTCTTTGTCATTGTTACAGCTGATTGCTGCAACCTGCTTAAGCATCTCTCCTTCGACAGGTATACTAACTTTATCTAAGTAAGCTGCAACTTTATTGCTGCCGTCTAGAATACCTTTCTTAATCTCTCTTACTTCTGAGTTTTCTAGTTCTTTAACAGCTGTCTTAAGAATAGAGTCTGCTAATACCGTTGCGGTAGTAGTTCCATCTCCTGCTTCTTTAACTGTATTGCTAGCTGCCTCTTTAATAAGTGTAGCTCCAATGTTTTCTACCGGATGCATCAGCACCACGCTTTCCGCTACGGTAACACCGTCTTTCGTAATTACGGGTCTACCTAAAGCGTCTTCGTATATTACACATTTTCCAGATGCTCCTAGTGTAGACTTCACAGCGTTAGCTAGTTTATCTACTCCTTCAAGTATCTGATCTTTTGCCTTATCTCCGAACGTCAGAGTCTTGACAATCTCACTTGGTTGATTGAATTCCATTAAATTTTATTTAAGATTATTGAATTACGTATATAATTACACGATAACTGTTTTTTTTACTTATAAAGGTGGGCTAGGTAGGGCATAAGGTGGTTTTTGTTTAGTAATATCCCTTAATGCTTGCCTGTAAGTAACCCATTGCTCTAACTTAGCACCTGTTACTGGAGAATTAGGCAACACTACCCAGTCGGACTCGCTTAGCAATCTAGATCTTCGAACTCTCGCATTGTCTAAGTCTATTGTATTCTGTTCCTCTGTGGTATTAACATATAATGAATGCGAGCCATTAATTACTCTATAAGTCCCTCTAACATTCTCGAAACCCTGAATCCATTGCTCTTTGCTTAGCTCTATATGCGGAGTTGGCACCTTTTCAATAGTAATTTCTTCCTCATGATAAAATCCTAAGTATTTACCACTCTGAGCATCGTAATGCCCCCAAATTTTTTGTTTTTCCATAATTTTTTTAGTGTCCGAATGCTACGTAATAAATTGTTTGACTGCCGCTATACCCGTCAAGTCTATTTACCTGAAAGTAATTCGTGCTATAACCTCCTTTCCAAACGTGACCCGCTGTTAAAGTTGTTTGTATATTTATAAACCCATTAGAAAATGAATAAGGCAAATTAACCTGCTGAGTACCGTTAGTATTATTTGTAAAGTAGCCGCCTATAAGTTGCAACCCTCCAGGTAAAGTTGTTTTCCATTGGGATGCGTCAAAATCTGTTTGGTATAACCCGGTTACGTCTACGCCATTGAACGTACTGTTGCACGAGAACGGTCCAAATATTTCTAGAAGATCCGTTGTCGTGCTTCCTCCGTACAGCTTCAAAGCAGTCGCTCCTATATTTTTGAGTATAGTTTCTCCCCCTTTTACTTCGAGTAAATTCGTGGTACTCCCCGTAGTATTAGTAGGAGTATGCCTAACCATTCTAGCGTATCTATCTGAATTAGTAACCACTTGCAACCCTCCTCCTGATAACTCAGAAAAGTTTGAAGGGGTCAATATTTCAAGACTCCCTGTAATAGGTTTAAACCACAAAGTGCTGGTTAGTAATGTCCAGTTATTTACGGTCTTTGTTGGAGCAACAGAATAGTTTTGACCGGAATGAACGCTTACACTAGGCATAATTGTTACTTTTACTACTAAACGAATATACGTATTATTATTCTCTTCTAGATTTAATATTATATTTCCATTAATTAATTCTTCAAAATCTCCTACGGTCTGGGTATCGGTTTGAAGAGTCACTCTGTACCAACCAGGAAATCCCGTAGATACACTGCCGGGGATATTAGATTTCGCAAAATAACTATAGTCTCCTTTTTGATTAACAATAGTTTGTCTAGCTAAAACAAATTCTTGCCGAGGAGTCCAAGTTCCGCTCGGGTAATCTCCGACTTCTAGAATGGTCTCTATTCTCGCTTTAGCTGGGTCTACATCCACATACTCAACTCCGTATGTTACAGCCCCGGCGCTTGTCAAAGAATTGTACAAGCCCTGCGACATACCGGGGTCTACTGTATAACTAGCTTTTGGCATATCTGCTATTATATAATTTATAAAAGTAGATGAGTACTCTTCTATATCAAAATCAGACTTATCTATTTCGTAAGTACCTTCCTCCAAGATAGAGAAAGAGGAGGAAGTAGTGTATCTTTCCTGATAAGCGTGGTCATCCCAATACCTATTTGTCCAAGGCAATGACGCATTAGTAGAGCGGTTGAAACTTATATTGACATTAAAGTCGTTCGACGAAGTGACATCTATATTGTCCGAAGTAGAGGTTGAAAGAGTTTCGTTAGCTGATATAATAGCCTTTAGATCTCCAGAGGAATCCCTCATTGTAATACTCTTAGAATCTGGGTCTAATGATATTTTGTTATCGCTATCTCGCAAGGTACCTTCAGCTGTTATATCCCAATTACCTATAGACCCTGTCCCGTGCGCTCCTCCAAAAGAAGCTGATCCGTCTGGGTCTATTTTAAAGTTCTTTGAATGTATAGAACCATTAGATAAGTTTATTTCAGTACCTTCTGCTGCAAAGCCATCATTTCCTTCTGGGTCATAGTTGCTTGAATTTAAAGAACCTGCTATAGTTACTTCATCTGCGTCTATTGTACCTGTGGAAAGTGTATCTGCGCTCAAGGTACTCGTTTTTATCCTGCCTCCATCTATTATAGTATCTCCAGGAGCACCTAATGCAGTAAACGTTACAACTTGATCGAAGCTGTACATTGCAACAGGACTATCAAACGTAAGGGTACCTATATCTGAATTCGCGTTTGTTTCTACGGCATAGTACCTAGAGCTCCAGAAGGTACTTGTAGAAGTACCCGGTCCAAGAGACGGAGATTGAGTATTCCAGTTAGAATTTTGCTGCGGTCCTAAAGAAACAGACCCGTCTGTAAAATCAAAACTAGCATTACCTGCGATTGGTAAAGCGGGTGAGCTTGTAGAAGAGACTTGGTAAAATATCAATCCGGTTGCTGTTTTTTTACCCGGGGAACCTGGTGCACCATTAATGCCCTCTCCATCTACACCGTCTGTTCCGTCTGCTCCGTCTTTACTCTTCGTAAATGTTTGCTGTTTTGCAATCGTTATAGTGTTCTCTAAGTTTATAGTGTACGTTACGCTAGCAGTATTGTTTACCATGTCTCGCATGTCCGGAATTTCAACATGATTAGATCCACTAGGAGCACTGATAGACCCGTTTATTGCTATTCCGACAGTGTTAGGCGTAACTTTAAATTGACCAGCTCCAGGAGTACCTGATACTCTTCCCTGTAGTTCTGTACCTCCTTTATATGCAACTATAGTAGTTCCAGAGCCTGTGTAGTCATGAACACTGGTTGCACTCACTGGCACTGCATGTGTCTCATTTGCTAACACTACTGTATAAGCATCTGCTCCAGGTGACCCTTGATCCCCTATGTCTCCTTTTTGATATATTTTAACAGGTTCTGACCAATCATTACCTGCAGTCGTTCTCTTTGACCAAGTACTTATTTCAGCACCGGTTGTGGGATGGTAAGTTTTTGTGTTCTCGTATATAGCTTTAGAAACCCATTCTACATCCTCTGTACTTACAGAAGGACTATCGGTCCAGCCATCAGGTATAATTTCAGATATACCATCGAAAGATCCTTGATAAAAAGCTGTACCTGTTGAAGGCGGTCGGGTTGGTTGAGTATCACTTACTTTATATATATAGCTGTGAAAACTACCATCTACTCCGTTTTGATAGTCTAAACCAAAAGAAGGTGTTATACCGTCGTTTCCGTCAGGACCTTGTATATTACCAGCGTTGTTCCACTGAGATCCATCCCACACGTACAAGCTACCGCTTATTAAGTATCCGTCCCCAGGGCTATTACCTGTTGTAGGCAAAGATGCCACATCAGAAACACTCCCCTCTATATTTACGCTTGTTCCGTCAACACCTGCTATTCTTTCAAAAACCCAGCTGCTGTCTAGGTTGTCGCCGTCAACCCATCTTGTGTTAGCAAGAAACACATGCGTCCTAGTCAAGGTAACATTACCTCCGGAGTCAGTATCAAATTTAGATGTACTGGCATTAATTCCGTTACTAGTTGTGGCAAATATCACAGTAGACTGAGCTTCAGTAGGAACATCTCCTACAGTGATGGCTCTTGTTGCTAGTTGCGATATTTTAACAACGCCATTCTCTACTACAAACGGGTTAGAAACAGAACCTCCTGCTGTATCTTCATCATAAGTATATATCTTAAACCTGTCCGCTAGAAAAGAAATGTAAGACTTATCTGGCCCAAAGTTGCCCATAGTCATACCTGCTACATGCCCATTAGTATCTATAAGTATATTTTTTTGCGCCCCTACTTCTGTTATTAACGCTCCTAGCCTTTCGTCTGTTGCTTCAACCCATACTAAAGGAGCATTAGGGGTTTCAGACTGCGGTTCTAGCACGTAAGCTTTGTTCCCGTCATTTGTGTCATACCAAACACTATTCCTAATAAACTTAGGGTCTGAGTCTGTCGGAGCGTCATCTTGCTTAAACGTGTGAGGTATACCCGCAAAAGCGGCAGCGTCGTCTATAACTTTGCTATCAAAATTACCAGATAGCGTATTGAGATTAACTCCAACTGTGTTTACGCTTTGCGCTGTCGCGAAACCTTCTCCGGCCACAGTTGTATTAACGGTACTTGTAAACCCTTCTGAAAAACCTGTTATGTTTCCGTTCTCGTCAAATGTAAAGTTTTGATCTAGTGAATTGTTCACGCCGTCTAAGCCATCTATCAGCTGTGCTCCAGATACTGTATTGGAAACCCATCCGTATCCAGCTCCTGCATACGTTATGTTTTCTTTTTCGTTTTTATCCCACAAGGTAAACCCTTCTACTGGTATCAACTCAAACCACTCGCCGGCTCTTAACTCGTATATGTAGTCTGCTACAACTGCTGTCGACGTTATTGACGATGTGCCTGTTTGTGTGTTGAGGTACCTACCTCCGTCTACCGGGCTTTCCGGCTCGGAAGCTGTTAGGTCTATTTTTTGCTCAATAGGTATCTTACGGTCTCCTTTGTTGCTCAACAAGAAGTCTTCCAGATCTGCCAAAGAAAAATTCGACGTTCTACCTGTAGGCTCGTCGGTTCCTAGTAATATGTCTGTTCTTGATGGTTGTCTAGTAGAATACTGATCTATTCTTGCCATGCTTAAAATTTATAGTTTTTACCACTTTCTTTTTTAGTCCCTTCACCGTCATTACCCCTGTTAGCCTTAGGTGATTCCCAACGACCATCTTTGTGATCCCAGTCTTTCCCTTTAGCTGCGCTACCTGCTTTGTTCCTCATTCTTTGAGCATGGGCTTTTTTAGCCCGCCGCGCGGGGGACTTCGCATACGCTAAATCCCTGGCAGCTTTGTCTCTTCTTGCTTGTGGTGATAATTTTTGCGGCATGGTGTGCTATTTTTTCTTTTTCTTTTTGGTATTAGAAAATAGCTCCGGATGTGTGGTAGCGTCATTTGCCCATCCTTTTTTCTTGTACTGCGCTTTTCTTAAGTCTGATCCAATTGCTCCGGTAATCTTTTGTTGAGAACTATTTTTAGCATTATTGTTAGATTGCTTTTTCTTTTTATTTTTATTGATTTGTCCCTCAACGTTCATTAGCATTCTTTCTGTTATTCCTTTCATACGCAAGGCGTATCTATCATCGTCACTATTATGAATTCTGCGAGGGTCTGAGACGTGTTTTGTATGAGATATCAACTTTTCAATTTTGCGTGCTGTATTGTGTTCTTGCTCTGTATGGTCGTCTTTACCGTACGCTATATCCTGTTGAGCCTGTCGACCGCGTTCAAAAAGGTTACCAACTGGTAAGTTAGCGTTTTTTAATGAATCCCGTAAAGTTCTAGTGTATTGGTATTCATTTCCTCTTGAGTACATAAGATTTTTTTTGCTAGGATATGTAATTGGATCCTCTGGTCCTGTTGATTTACTTGTGGTTTCTTTGCCCGCATTAGCTGTCTGCTTGAAAGGGGAATTTTTTTGAACGTAAGCCATTTTGTATGTTTTTGGTTGTTAGTTAGTTTATCATACCTTATATACTCACGCGCGTATCCTAATACTTACATTTTACAAAAGTGCGACGATAGCCCCCTACTATTATATATAACAGGCTAATGTCGCATTACGG
>ENA-UZWV01000707-UZWV01000707.1-metagenome-genome-assembly--contig:-Day-3-1m-contig-707_pt1 | contig 46988 bp, 29 predicted proteins | sample MGYA00260342_ERZ794902 | MGnify/ENA metagenome assembly ERZ794902
AATTCTAGTTATTCCTCTTGTAATTTTTAATCCATTATCAGGATTGTACTCTTTTACAATTCTTTCCTCGTGTTTTTCTCTCGTACAATATCCTTTAGTGTTAGTAGTTAAACTTTTTAAAACATTATCATATTTATATTTAACTTTTTTAAAAAAATCATAGTCACAATCAAGACATTTAGTGTTTTGAAGAAACTCTCCAATTAGAACCTTTTGTTTTTTATTAAATGATTTCGGATTACTTATATAATTGAAAATTAAAATACAATCTCCCCAAGAGTCAGATTTCATTAATTCATAAAAATATTTATTTTCACCTAACTTTTCCTTATCTATACTTTCAATGTCTTTGAAACTTTGTGACCAAAAATTTAATAAAGAGTAAAATTCTGATACATAACCTAAATAACTTTCTTTAGGGTCCCTAGGTATAAATGGATATTCTTTACCCCAATTTGATTCAAAATCAACTTTAGGAGATATTTCTCTTAAATTTTTTATCATATCATAGAAATCAAATCTGTTCAACATTCTTCCATTTCCTTGTTTACATTCGTACAGTTTTTTATCTACATCCCATACATATCTATATCTACCTGTTAATTCGCTAACAAAACCATTAAAAATTTCAACCAAAAAATTTGTTTTAATTTCTTGTTTAAACATTTCGTTATCCTTTATAGTGTTATAGATAGTTAATCTAAAAGTTACAGGAAATTTCTTAAGATGTTTAAATAACATATCGTTGTTATACTTGTCTAAAAACTCTACCAAGAATTTAACATCTTGGTATTTACTAAAAATTTCTAATTCAGAGGGAGATAGTTTATTTATTTCCTTAATTAAATCATATTGGAGTTTTACATTAGAAATATACTCATCAATAATCCGTTGATCACCTCTATCTCCCTTATATATAACAGGATACCACTTATAAGAATAACCGTGAATTTTAAACAAATAATTGAAAAATTTTACTGTGAAATCTTCTGAGTTTTTCTTTTGGTATTTTGTAAGTTTTTTTTGGAGTCCATCTTTAGTTTCATTTGAGCCTAAATAAAAAATTGGATAATCGTCAACATAAGAATCAGGGCTATCAAAACGATCTTTTTTATCTATTTCCAAATTAAACTTTTTATTCATTTTCACGAAAAAATCGAGTTGAGAATAACAATTAAAACTAACTAATAAAAAAAGTATAACAATTGATGATGTTTTAAAATTCATAAGAATGTGTTTGATGTTTTTATTGTGTTGTATTAAATTCAAATCTAGGAAAGTTTTAGTTAATCCCTAATAAAATTAGGATTGAATTGGATAGTGGAGGTATCTTGTAACTGAGAAAAAAGAATTAGTAGGGTAGGGTATCGGAGTGATTTTTATATCGGAATCAATTTTTTCTCCTTAAGGAAAATGATAGGGTAATTATAGTTAATACATCAAATGTTGTTTGGATTTATCTCTCCAACCTGATTGGTTCTTATACTTCACAAAGAATATCTTCAAATCACTTTGGTTGGGATAATCAACGAAGTATATTTTCTTATCAGATTGATTTTGATAATCAACGAAATACCATAACCCTTTATTTTTATCTACTTGATTTGGGTATTCTACTTTGAACACCTTTAAATCACATTGATTTTCATATTCAACTACAAACACCTTTACATCACATTGAAATTCACTTCAGAATTCCTATCATAAATGATAAAATTCACATTGACAGGAACAAAGACGGTAGTATTTCGAGGGATAAGAAGGGTCTTAGGAAATACAAAGTATTAGAGGGAGAGGGGAGTTTGAACAACCCTCTCACCCACCAGAAATTATTCGACCGTAACAGACTTCGCTAAATTTCTTGGTTGATCCACATTACAACCTCTTAATACAGCCATGTGGTAAGATAAAAGTTGTAATGGAATAACCGATATCAATGGATCCAAGAATTCATCAGTAGCAGGAATTTCGATTGTAAACTGAGCCATTTCTTTCACGGTTTCATCCCCTTCAGAAACGATTGCAATAATGTTACCATTTCTTGCTTTTACTTCTTGAATATTACTTACTACTTTTTGATAATTACTAATTTTAGTAGCAATTGCAACAACAGGCATGTTTTCGTCAATTAAGGCAATTGGACCATGCTTCATTTCTGCTGCAGGGTAACCTTCAGCGTGTATGTAAGAAATTTCTTTCAATTTAAGAGCTCCCTCAAGTGCAACGGGAAAGTTGTAACCTCTGCCTAAGTATAAGAAGTTAGAAGCATCTTTATACATCTCTGAAATGTGTTTAATTTGCTCATTTGATTCTAAAACCTTCTCAACCATTTGTGGAACATTATTTAACTGATCAACTAATGAGTGATACCTAGATTTAGTTATTGAACCTTTTTTATTTGCTAAGGTTAAAGCCATCAAAGCAAGAATAGTAATTTGAGCTGTAAATGCTTTGGTTGATGCAACTCCAATTTCTGGTCCTGCATGTGTGTAAGAACCTGCATCTGTTGCCCTAGCAATTGAAGAGCCAACAACATTGCAAATTCCGTAAATCGTTGCCCCTTTTTCTTTTGCAAGTTCAAGAGCAGCAAGAGTATCTGCGGTTTCGCCTGATTGACTAATTGCAATTACAATATCTTTTTCAGTAATAATAGGGTTTCTATATCTAAACTCCGAGGCATATTCCACTTCAACTGGAATTCTTGCTAAATCTTCAATCATATACTCACCAATCAATGCAGAGTGCCAAGAGGTACCGCAAGCGACAAAAATAATTCGGTCTGCATTCATGAATTTGGATTCATACTCTTCAATTCCGCCTAAAGTAACCTTGCCTGTTCTTGGATTTAATCTACCTAGCATACTATTTCTAATAGAAGTAGGTTGCTCGTATATTTCCTTTAACATGAAATGATCATAACCGCCTTTTTCAATAGCTTCAAGATTTAGTTCTAACTCTTGAACATATGGTGTTATTTCATTGTCTTTAAGCGTCTTAATTTTTATCTCTTTCCCAAGCTCTAAAACAGCGACTTCTTCATCATCTAAGTAAATGACATTTTTGGTATACTCGATAATAGGAGTTGCATCGGAGGCAACAAAAAACTCATCTTTTCCAACACCTATTACTAAAGGGCTACTTTGTCTGGCTGCAATTAATTTATTTGGATTGTTTTTGTTAAGAATTACGATTGCATAAGCACCAATAACTTCATTTAAAGCAATTTGAACAGCCTTGGCTAAACCTACTTTCTCATTCTTTTTAATATCTTCAATTAGGTGAATAAGAACTTCTGTATCAGTATCACTTTTAAAAATATGGCCTCTTTTTATCAACTCCTTCTTTAAAGAGTCACAATTTTCAATAATTCCATTATGAATTATTGCTAGATCGCTGTCGCCGCTTAAGTGTGGATGAGCATTTTCATCGTTAGGAGGTCCATGGGTAGCCCACCTAGTATGACCAATACCTATTGTTGAATTTAAATCCTTATCATTAGAAAATTCTTCTAGGACACTAACCTTTCCTGCTTTTTTATAAAGATTAATCCCATCGTTTAATAATGCAATACCTGCACTATCATAACCTCTGTATTCTAATCTTTTTAATCCTTTAATAATAATAGGAAAAGCTTGTTTAGCTCCTAAATATGCAACTATTCCACACATGTTAATTTGTATTTGAGTAGTATAAATTTAACTTAATTCTATTTGTTGAGTTGTCAGCCCCGTATAAAACTAATCTTTCTGCTTTTACAGCGCTTCCAGAAACTAATAAAACTAAACCATTTTCATTTTGAGTGCCATTAATAAGGCCCTGAATATATCTTGTTATATTAAATCGATAAGAGTTAGAAGTTGCTTCAAACTGTCCACCGAAATAACTTGTGCCTTCAAAAAAGTCGGGCAAAAACTGTAGCTCTCCACTTTCATTTTTAGTAGCTACAATTATACTTGAAGCAAACCCATAAGTTGAATGATTGCCTGATATAGCCGGAATATATAGCTCAGCTTTATTTATACTTAAGTTTTTATTTTCAAAATTTTGTTTAAAATCAGGGAACTTAATTAAAGTCTGTGCTCCCGCCATTGCCAAGGTATAAGATGTCTGGGAGTCATAACTATTGTTCTGAATTGCCATTTCAACTGCACTGCCGGTATAATCATGATTAAAAGTGTTAAACCGAACACTTGATGAATTTATCGGGAAATCAACAGATTTTTGAATTGAGTTTGTATCTCCTGCGGCTTGAGTGTTATAATAAATAGTTAGTTTGGTATTACTAGAGGTAAGTGCGAAATACAAGATTGCATTTTCATTGTTATTTGAAGGAACTGAACTAGCACTTGGTGTAATCTTTAAGCCTTTTAGTAACTTGATAAAATTTTCGCTGCTTGCCACAGGGTCTTGGCCGGACTGACTTAAAATTTCATCCCCAAGAGAATTGTCAAGACGAATTCTAAGCTGAGGACTTAACCTTACAGTATCTGCTCCACCAACTTGGTTCGGTCGAATTACCGTTACAGAAGAATCTACATTTGGGAAAAAAGTTTTAGTTCCTAAAACAGAGCTTTGAGTTTGAATTGTTGAGTTCGAGTAATAACTCGTAGAGCTACTTAATTCTTCATCTATTCTAAAAACATCAATAGTTTGCTGAACATCAATGTTTCCATAGGCGCCATTATATTCAAGACTTAATACAACCGAATCTGTGGTGATAACCTCACCATCTTCTTTAAAAACTAAGAAATTTGAAGGTAAAAGTGGCTGAATGTGAATTGACGCAATTGAGGTTCCAAATGCTGAATCTTTATAAGCACCAACTAATCCAGTGGAGATATTATCTGCTAAAATTGTATCCCCCGTTTCGGTAAAGGTATGAACCGTAACTGTGTCTGAAAAAAGGAATGCGGTAGTGTTGTCAGCAAACTCTGGGTTTAGATCTCCTTCCTCTTTACATGCTTGAAAAAAGAGCAAAAAAGAAGCGGAAAGAATTAAAACTTTCCGCATTTCTAATGCTAATATATTTTTAGTCATAATATTTAATCAACAAGAACTTCTTCTTCTAACAAAATTTTGTCGTAAAAATTGCTGTAAGCATCTATATATTCGCTTCCAACAAACTCTAGTGCAGGAACATTGCTCGTTGGCAAAATTTCATTTGCATCTTCCGAAGCCATAATTACTCCATCAGACCATTCTGCAGCTGCATTATACAAATTGCTGTGAGTTGGTTTTTCATATAATTTTAGGTCATCTTCAGAAATTCCATCCATCATTGCTTTCTTTGCAAAATTAGGATCTAAGGTTCCATCAAATGAGTCATTATAAACAGAGGTAACAACTTTTGACTTTTCGAAAAGAGGCTCATTTTTATATGATGTCTTAAGATATAAAGGAATAAGACTTGTCATCCATCCGTGGCAATGGATTAAATCTGGTGCCCAACCTAATTTTTTAACCGTTTCAAGAACCCCTCTACAAAAGAAAATCGCTCTTTCATCATTGTCTTCAAAAAACTGCCCTTCGCTATCTTTTAAGATTGCCTTTCTTTGAAAATAGTCTTCGTTGTCAATAAAGTAAACTTGCATTCTAGCCGGTTGGATAGAAGCTACTTTTATAATAAGGGGGTGATCATTATCATCAATGATAAGATTCATACCCGATAATCGAATTACTTCATGTAATTGATTCCTTCTTTCATTTATGCAACCGTACTTGGGCATGAAAGTTCTAATTTCACGGCCTTTTTCTTGCATGCCTTGTGGTAGGTGGCGTCCGACGTTTGCTATTTCTGAATCCGGAAGGTAAGGTGTAATTTCTTGAGAGATATAGAGAATTCTTTTTTTACTCATAGAGGGAAGATTAGTTAGTAAGCTTTACAAAATTACGGATTTTTTTTCTAATTATGCAAGCTGTTTTTTAATGGAAACCTTTACTGTACTTGAAAATTATATACTAATATTACATTTGAACTAATTTCTCATACATGCAAATCATTGATACGTTAGAAGGACTTCAGGACTACTTAAATACATTAAAAAAGAAGAATAGAACTTTGGGGTTTGTTGCTACCATGGGAGCATTACATCATGGGCACTTAACTTTGATTAACAGAGCTAAAAAAGAGTGTAATGAGGTTATTTGTTCAATATTTGTAAACCCACTGCAATTCAATAATCAAGAAGATTTTAATAAATATCCAATAACGCTAGATGAGGATAAAAAGATGCTTGAATCTGCATCTTGTAATGCTTTGTTTCTTCCAACAAGGGATATGATGTTTCCTTCTGAACCAAAAATGCAATATGATTTAGGGAAACTTGATTTAGTTTTAGAAGGGGAGTATCGGCCCGGTCATTTTCAAGGAATGGCAGCTGTGGTCGAAGCGTTTTTAAGGTTGCTGAAGCCAGATAGGGCATATTTTGGAGAAAAAGACTATCAGCAACTAGCTATTATTCAGTGGTTGGTAAAAGAAAAGAGCCTAAAAACTAAGGTTGTACCTTGTAAAACTGCAAGAAATAATAAGGGTTTGGCCATGAGCTCTAGAAACTACAGGCTGATAAAAGAAGAATTAAAAACTGCTGAAAAAATTTATGAAATGATGAATTACTGTAAGGTCAATAAATTAAAATCACCAAGAGAGTTAGTTGCCAAATCGAAAAAATACCTTAGTGAAAATTTTGAAGTAGAATACTTTAACATAGTTGATGAAAAGTCACTTGATGATTTAAATAGTTGGCAAGATTCGGAATCTCCTAGAGTTTTTGTTGCAGCAAAACTTTCGGGTGTTAGATTAATAGATAATATGTCGCTAATTGATTAACTTTCGCTATTAAATTTCTCGTTTTGGTAAAATCATTATTGTCCTTTCTAAAAATAGCACTTCCCTTGTCTTTTGGTGTTTTCTTAATCTGGTATGTTTTCAAAGATTTAGATCCAAAAGAAAAAGAAGAGTTATTTAATTCATTTTCCAACGCTAATTATTTTTGGATTTCCATTTCAGTTTTATTTGGAGTTTTAAGCCATGTAAGTCGAGCAATAAGGTGGAAATATAGTATTCAACCTTTAGGAAAAACCCCAGGGTTTTGGAATAGTTTTTTTACCGTAATGATTGGTTATGTAGCTAATTTATTTATTCCAAGATTGGGAGAGGTTACCAGACCAGGTTTGCTTGCAAAGTACGAAGGATTGCCATTTAATAAACTTTTTGGGACTATTGTAGCGGAGCGTGTTGCAGATTTAATAATCCTTGCATTTATAATGACTTCTATTGTGTTTATTGAATTCGACATGATTAAAGATATGTTACTAGATTATCTTGAAGAAGGTTCAGGAAACATATCCATTGGTAAAATAATTACATTGGGTGCATTTGCCCTAATTGGTTTTGCTGTATTTATTGGTTTGCTAATGTCAAAATCAACCAATAAGTTTTTGCTTAAAATTCGAGAATTATTAAGAGGGATTTTAGAAGGGCTTCAGTCAATCTTAAAAATGGAGAAAAAAGGTTATTTCTTAATGCATACCGCATTTATATGGATTATGTATGTTGGTATGTTTTGGCTTTGTTTCTTTAGCCTAGAAGAAACAGCTGCCGCACCATTTGGGGCAGTTTTATCTTCGTTTGTAATGGGGAGCTTAGCAATTGTATTTGTGCAAGGAGGCTTGGGTGTTTTCCCAATTGCTGTAATGAACACCTTAATGCTTTATGGAATTTCTAAAGGTTCAGCATTGGCATTAGGTTGGATTTTATGGACCTCACAAACATTAATGGTAATTGTGCTCGGAGTAATAAGTATATTGTTAATTAGAGTAGTAAATAAAAATTCAACTGTTGAAGTCACTTCATTATATTAAAAATAAAGTTGTAAGTAAGGAAAACTTAAAACCTATTCTTAGCCGACTTCGGTTTAAGGATGAAAAAATTGTCTTTACAAATGGATGTTTTGATATACTTCATAACGGCCATGTAGATTACCTTTCTAAAGCAGCAGATTTAGGAACAAAACTTATTGTAGCGGTTAATTCTGATGACTCTGTAAAAAGGTTGGAAAAAGGAATTAATAGGCCTTTACAGGATGAAAATTCAAGATCTATGCTAATTGCTGCTTTGCAGTTTGTTGACTATGTTTTAATTTTCGATGAGGATACTCCTCTTGAAATAATCGATTTTATTAAGCCAAATGTTTTAGCAAAAGGAAGTGACTATGAAATCGAACAAATCGTTGGACATAAAATTGTTTTAGCGAATGGAGGAGAAGTGAAAAGAATTGATTTTTTAGAAGGATACTCAACAACTTCGATAGTAAATAAAGCAAAATTAGAATGAAAAGATTTGTAGTAATAGCAATTTTAGTGTTTTTCTATCATCAAGTATTTGCCCAAGATTCGACGGATATATTTTTAAATGACGGGAAAAAACTTTACGAACAAGAAGACTATGTAGGAGCTATGAAAGCTTTTTCAAAAGGCTATTTAATTTCTCCGAATAACTATGATGTAATCATGGGCTTAGCAAATAGTAGGCATAAATTAGACTTATTTAAGCCAGCTATATCTCTTTATGATAAAGCTGAAGAAATAAGAGATGATGACCCTGAATTATTTTTTAGTAGAGGAGCGGCTTACGTTTTTATAAACGAATTTAAAAAAGCTATTAAGGATTTTAATGATTGTATTGAGTTAGATCCAATGCATGATAGAGTATACTATTATCTTGGGTTTTCCAATGCTCAGTTGAGTAGATATAAGACTGCAATTGAAAACTATACCGAAGAAATAAAAAGAAACCCAGACAATGCAGCTGCCTACTATAATAGAGGAGCGGCTAAAGCTGAACTAAACAATTATGAAGCTGGAATGGATGATTTTAAAGTCGCTCTTGAAAAGGAACCAGAATTAGAGAACGTTCTATTCAATATTGCACTTAGTAAATTAGGCATGAAGCAGTATGAAGAGGCTATCAAAGACTTAAATCAGGTTATCTTATCAGATAATAAGAATTTGAGTAGAGCTTTTTTCTACAGAGCTGAAGCAAAGTATGAATTAAAAAGAAAAGAAGAAGCTTGTGAAGATTGGCAGAAAGCTGCTAATTTAGGTCATGAGCAAGCTTTAGAAAACGCAAGCGTATTTTGCGGTTCCAATAGAGGAGCAACTAAAAAACGCGATATCGAAATAATTTTTTAAAAATTTTGGCTAAAATAAAAAAAGCTTTTTTCTGTCAAAATTGTGGAGCTCAGGCAAGTAAGTGGATTGGTAAATGTCCTTCTTGTAATGAATGGAACACATATGTAGAAGAAGTTATTCAAAAGGGAGATAATAACTCTCCAACCAGAAGTTCTAAAAGAGTTGCAAAGCCGGTAAAAATCTCTGAGATAGAGCAGGCATCTAATATTCGATATAGAACTCCAGACAGCGAATTAAATAGGGTTTTAGGTGGAGGCCTTGTACCAGGGTCATTGATTCTTTTTGGTGGAGAACCCGGTATTGGCAAGTCTACCTTATTACTTCAAGTTGCATTGGCTTGGACGGGTATAAAAGTTTTATATATTTCTGGAGAAGAAAGTGAACAGCAGATAAAAATGCGAGCTGAAAGAATAGGAATAGATAACAACACAAGTTATTTATTGTCCGAAACATCAATCCAGAACATATTAATTCAGCTCGAAAAGGAAGAGGCCGATGTTGTAGTAATCGATAGTATTCAAACACTTCATTCAACTTTAATTGAATCCTCGGCTGGCAGTATTTCTCAAATTAGAGAGTGCTCAGGTGACCTAATGCGATTTGCTAAGGAAACGAATACACCTGTTTTTTTAATCGGCCACATTAATAAGGAGGGTAGTATAGCCGGGCCAAAAGTTTTAGAACATATGGTGGATGTGGTTCTTCAGTTCGAGGGGGACAGAAATCACATGTATAGGCTTTTACGCTCTTCTAAAAATAGATTCGGCCCAACCAACGAAATTGGCATATACGAAATGCAAGGTGCAGGATTGAGAGAAGTTATCAATCCATCAGAATTATTAATTTCAAATAGAGATGAACAATTAAGTGGTTCTTCTATTTCGGCAAGTCTTGAAGGTTTAAGACCTTTATTAATAGAAGTGCAATCTTTAGTTAGTTCTGCAGCTTACGGAACTCCGCAAAGGTCAGCTACCGGGTTCGACTTAAGGAGGTTAAACATGCTATTGGCGGTTCTTGAAAAACGATGTGGTTTCAGGTTAGGAGCAAAGGACGTTTTTTTGAATATTGCCGGTGGAATTAGAGTCGAAGACCCCGCCATCGATCTTGCAGTTGTAGCCTCAGTATTGTCATCAAGTGAAGATATTTCTATTCCTTCTAAATTCTGCTTCGCAGCAGAAGTAGGTTTGTCGGGGGAAATTAGGCCAGTAAGTAAAATTGAACAACGAATAATTGAATCTCAGAAGTTAGGGTTTGAAAAGATTTTTATTTCAAAATACAATTTGAAAGGTATCGAAGTTTCAGATTATTCGATTGAAATTAATGCGGTTGGAAAAATAGAGGAAGTATTTACTCAACTTTTTGGATAATGTTAATATCACATCCACCAAAGTTTTTACAAAGGGTTTACTCTTCTCTTATTTGGAATATTCCGAACAATGACAAGGGTGTTTATTTAACTTTTGATGATGGACCAACTCCTAAAGTTACTGAGCTAGTTTTAGATTTGTTGCAAGAGTATAATGCTAAAGCTACCTTTTTTTGTTTAGGTAAAAATGTTAAAAAGCATAATGATATATACAACCGAATTTTAAGAGAAGGACATCGTGTTGGGAATCATTCACAGAATCACTTGAATGGTTGGAAAAGCAACAATTCCTTATATGTAAAGGATGCTTTGTTGTCATCACAATACATAAAATCCAATCTTTACAGACCTCCTTACGGAAAAATAAATACACAGCAAATACGCAGGCTAAAAAAGAGGTTTCAAATAATAATGTGGTCTATTTTAACAAGAGACTACGATCAAAAAATTTCAAAGGGAAAATGCTTATCAATAGCTGCAACTAACCTTAAGTCAGGTTCTATCTTGGTTTTTCATGATAGCATCAAAGCCGAAAGAAATATGATATTCGCCTTAAAAGGAGTTTTGGAGTATTGTCAAGAGAACAAATTAAACTGTTTAGCAATTCCTGAAAAGATTAATCAGTAGGCCATTAATTCTTATTGTTAAACTTTATCGATAGCATTATTTCATGAGTTCCTGTGCTATAATTTGCTATGGCAGACTGAATTAAGTCGTATGAATATCCAATAGAGAAACTATCTTGGAAAGTATAGCCACCAAGAAGCACTATAGCGTCAGACTGTCTATAAGAAAAACCTAACCAAGCTGCTTTTTGATAAATACCTCTAACACTAAATTCATACTGCATTGGTATTGGGTTTACATACTTTAATAACATCGAAGGTTCAACATTAATATTATCATTTACATCAAAAGTATAACCACCGGTTATAAAATAATGGTTTGTTAATCTACCTGAAGGATCTGAGACAGAACCTTGAAAGTCCAACTGATTTTGAATTAATTGGGGTGCAGATGCTCCAAAAAAGTATTTTGGGGCATATAGGTAAAAGCTAAATCCAGCATCAGGAAAGATATTACGCTCTTGTGATTGACTTGCTAATCGATCTGATTGGTCTTTAAAATTAATTTCTGTTCCATCAACACCATAACTTAAAATTCCTCCATTTACTGCGAATGATAACTTTACATCTGATGTAATGTTGAAATGATAAGAGTAAGACAAACTGAAGCCGTTTCTTCTTGTGGGTCCCGTAATATCTGAAAACAAGTAGCCTCCAATTCCCATTTTCTGATTTTTTAATGGCCCATTTACACTCAGAATATATGTGCTAGGTGCGTCCTGAATTCCTTCCCATTGACTTCTAAAATTACTTTGTCCCACAAAATAATTCTCGCTACCAGCAGAGGCAGGATTTATAACATACCTGTTTAAAATATATTGACTGTATTGCGGCAATTGCTGTGCTTTAAGCATAACAACTGCAGAAAATACAAGTAGTGTTGATATGAGTATTTTTTTCATAATTATTTTACAATTGTGATTGGTCCGGTAAGCGGCTCAAAACGATCGCTTTTTAAATCGATAACATAATAGTATGTGCCAATTGGAAGAGCTTTCCCTTCAAAAGTTCCATCCCAAGTTGCCTGGTAACCATTCTTTTGTTCATATAATAATGTTCCCCACCTATTATATATTAATACACTAGCATTCGGGAAGTCTTCTAAGAAATCAATTTCCCATGTATCGTTTACACCATCTCCATTTGGAGAAATACCTGACGGTATTTCGATATCCTTAGTATACAATACTTGTATAGAATCAGCGTAAGTACATCCAGTCGTATCAGTTACTGTTACTGTATACAATACATTTTCTCTAGGAGAGGCGAGCGGTTCAGCAATGTTACTGTCATTTAAGAAGCTTCCCGGTGTCCATGAGTAAGTATAGCTTTGGTTTTGATTAGACAACCTGAACAATGCTATTTCATCTTTAAATATTGCTATACTTGGCGCTAATCCAACAAATGGCTTAGGAGCTACTTCAAAACTATATTCAGTTGTATCAGAACATGAACCATTACTAGCAATTAAGAAGAAAGAGTAACTGCCGAAAGGACGACTAATACTTGTATCTAAATTATTTGTAAAGAATGAAGATGGATCTCCAATATACCATGCAACTGAATTAACTGAAGAACCCTGAGTTTCACCTATTAAATTAATTGGGTCAGTTCCACAATACAATATTTGATTAGGAACTATGGCTAAAACAGTATCTGTAGCAGAAATATTAATTGTATCCATAATAGAACAACCCGTAGCATCTGTTATGGTTATTATATTTTGTCCAAAGCATAGGTCTAATGGGTTAGCACCAATTTGTCCGCCACTCCATTCAAATGTATATGGGGCTGTACCGCCGTTTCCAGAAACATTTGCTGTTCCCTCACAATCCGAACTACAACCGACATTTGTAAAGTTATCAATTGATAAGTTTAATATAGGTGGATCAATTAAGGTTACTGATGTTGTTTCCGTGCACCCATTTGCATCCGTTGCGGTAACGCCATATGTTCCTGCACACAAATCTTTAGCAGGCACACCATCTTGCCCATTTGGATCATCCCAAGAGTACTGATATAATATATTACCACCAATTGTAGAGACGAATATTTCTCCATCACAAGCTCCATTACAGCTAATATTTTTAACTATAGAGGAAGCCAACGAGATTGAATCTGGTTCACCAACAGTAACATTTTCGAAAGATTTACATCCACTTACTAGAGAAGTTATTTCTAAGAAATATTCTCCTGCACAAACCGAATTTGTCAAATCACCATTTATTGGTGAAATAGCTGTTCCTTGGTTATTAAACCACTGGAAATTATAATCGGTTAATATAGTAATGTTACTTATTAAAGATCCGTCACAAGATCCATAGCAGTTTACATCTTCTACTGTAGGTGCAATTGATAAAGGAACTCCCGAGTTATTTAATGTTAAATCTCTTTCAATAGTACATCCATTTGCATCAGTTACGGTAAGGTTGTAAATTCCTGCACATAGACCTGATTGATTGCTTGTCGCAGGTAGTGAACCTGGCCCCCAATCATAAGAATAAGGTGATGTTCCACCACTCATATCAATTCTAATAGAACCATCACATGGAATAGAATTACATGTTTGAGCAGTAATTGTAGAAGTTAAACTCATTGCTGAAGGGCTTAAAATATCAATATTAACAGACCTAGAACAACCTTTTACATCACTCACCTGAAGGGTATAATTTCCTGGACAAAGATTATTTAAAGAATTACTTGTTGCACCATTATGTAACCACAAGTATGTATATGGAGCAATTCCGCCAATTGGTGTTACCGTTGCAGATCCATCACAATTTGAAGCACAGCTAGCATTAGTAGCACTTACAGTTTCTCCTGTAGGCCCTCCATTTGTGTTAACAGCGAAGTTAAATGATTTACTACATCCTGACGCGTCTGAAAGAACCATAGAATAAGATCCTCCACATAAGTTCATTGCTGAATCTGCTGTAGAGCCGTTGCTCCACAAGTAAGTATAAGGGGCGTTACCTCCTGAAGGTGTTATTCTTACCTCTCCATTACACAAGCCGCATGATGCTTCAGAAATATTTAATGTAGCTAGTAATTCTAATGGCCCATTAACTGTTACTGTATCAAACGTTGTGCAGCCCAAACTGTTTGTAACGCCAATGGTATAGGTGCCAGCTGTAAGATTTAATACATCAGAATTTGTTTGACCTTGTGGTAACCAATTGTATGTGAATGGGCCGTTTGCTCCTGATGCAGTAGTAAATATTGCTCCGGTGTTGTCATCGAAACATGTTAAATCTCTTACAGAGTCTACAAGGATGGTCGGTCCATTTGTTGAGCCTACGGTTGATATGAATACTTTTTCACAAGAGTTAGCATCACGAACTCTTAAAAAGTAGTTTCCTTTTCCTGTGCTTAACCCAGTAATACTTGGGCTTGTTTGCCCTAAGATAGGGTTACTTAATGCATCAAACCACTGGTAGTCATAATCAAATACGATAGTACCACCTGTTACATTTGCAATAATTTGTCCGTTAGATTGATTACAGTTTGCATCAACTGAACTAAAGGTTGCCATAATTTCTGTTGGCTCTCCTACTTGGAAATTTAACACAGTATCGCAAAGATTAACATCACTCACTGTAACATTGTACGTTCCTGCTATAAGGCCTGAAACGGACGGGCTTGACTGCCCTGTTATTGGACCTGGAGACCAGTTATAACTATAATTACCTGCGCCTCCTGTTACATTTATGCTTATCGCCCCATCAAAGCCTAAGTTACATGATACATTTGTAATGGTAGCCGTAATTTGGAATTCATCAGGACTTCCGATAGCAAAAGGATCTATTGAAATACAACCGCTATTATTTGTTACTCTCACAAAGTAGTTACCGCTGCATAAATTATCAATATTTGAAGTACCGGAACTTATTGTGTTTCCTGTTACAGCATTCACCCATTCAATAGAACAGTTTGGATCTTGACAGTTAAAGTTAGCTATTGCTGATCCATCACAAGTATTGAAACAACTAGCGTCAGTTGTATTTAATGTTACAACCTCACTCCCTAGATCACTTAAACTAGTACTAAATCTAAAAGTACAGCCAGTATTGTCGGTAATGGCTATAAAATAAATTCCTGCAGTTACATTTTTAAGTGTGTCTGATGCTAATAAAGGATTGTTTAAAACATCAAACCACTGATATGTATAGGTAGCTGATGACCCACCAGAAGCAGTAACTGTTATTTGTCCATCAGATATGTTACATGTTGGATCTATAGTTACAAATGTTGCTGTAATTGGATCTGGACCACCTATTACAAAAGGCTCCACAGAAGAGCAACCACTTGCATCTGTAATTGTAACTGAATAATTTCCTTTACATAAGGCTTTTGCAGTGTCTGAAGAGACTCCTGTAACTGTTCCCATTGGCCATTCATAAGTATAGGGTGCAAGACCTCCTGTTGTAGTAACAACAGCCCCACCATCGCAAACGGTTAAGCTAGAGCAACCCTGATCAGTAGTAGAAACAGTATTTATGAGAGGGAAGTTAGAAATTATGTCAATAGAAACAACTGTATCACAGCTTAGGCCATCAGTAATTGTAACCAAATAATTTCCTCCACATAAGCCAGTTCGGGTTCTTGTAGTTTGGCCTGTATTCCATAAATATGTATAACTACCCGTTCCATTACTCGGATTTAATACAATTGCTCCATCACAAACGCCATTACAAGTTTCATTTGAGACTATCTCATTTGGTTGAATTGTTTTAGCACTATCGATAATAACTCTTTCAGATGCAGTACAACCGTTATCATCGGTTACTGTAACTCTATATCTGAAAGGGAATAAGTTGCCAATTGAAGCAGTGGTTGGACCTGTTGACCATAAGTAACTGTAGTCTCCAACTACGGTTCCTCCTGTAGCAATGGCTGTGGCCGATCCATTATTTCCAAATGCACAATCATCATCCACTTTTATAAAGGTGATTGTTATAGGGTCAGGCTCTACAATACTAATCGACTGGGTTTCTGAACAACCTGAGCTAGGCTCAGTGACAGTAACATTATAAACTCCTGCGTTTAGATTAATATGATTTGCCTGTGGAGGCAGTCCATTATTCCATAGAAATGAAGGATTAATAGCTGTTGTTGTTAAAGAGATTATCCCATCTGCTAGACCATTACATGAAATGTTTGTTGAGTCCAATGAAACATCGAATGGAGCATCTACTCCAATTGAGAATACTTCTAAGTCAGTACATCCATTATCATCAGTAACAGTTACGTCATATGAGCCTGCAGTCAGGTTGTTGACGGTAATTCCAGTCTGACCATTTGACCATGCAAAAGAGTAGGCCCCAGTTGTTCCTAAAGTTCCTCCACTTCCAGTAGCTGTTGCTGTTCCATCATTACCAATGCAAGTTTCATTTGTAACAATTACATTAACTGATACTGCTGTTGGTTCATTTACCACAATTGATTTAGTTTCTGAACAACCGCTTGATGGTTCAAAAACTGTTACATCATATGTACCTGCAAATAAATTAGATTGATTTTGAGTTGAAGTACCATTGTTCCATAAATAAGTTGCTGATAATGCTGTTGTTGATAAAGAGATTGTTCCATCATTGAAACCATTACAAGACACATCAGTTGAATCGAGATCAACGGAAAATGGTGCTGTACTTCCTACATTAAAACTTTGGATAACAGAACATCCAGTCCCATCGGTTACAGTAATTGTATAAGTTCCTGCAATTAAATTAGATACTGAATTAGTATTTAAATCTCCTGTAGACCAGTCGAATATATAGTTTCCATCTCCTCCTATTGCTGTCGCAGATGCTCCACCATCATTCCCTGGGTTACATGATTCAGGAGTTGTATTTATAGTCGGAATTATTTCTAATGGCTCATTGACTGTTATAGATTGCGTTTCAGTGCAGCCTGTAACCCTTTCTGTTACAGTTACCGAATAGGTTCCAGCAATTATATTAGAAATATTTCTAGTTGAAGGAATTGGTGTAAACGGACCGCTCCATAAAAATGAAAAACCAGTGCTACTAATTGTGATGGCATTGATTTCACCATCGGCAAGTCCGAAGCATGAAACATCAACTGAATCTAAGTCAAGAAAGAAAGGAGCTACGCTTCCAATCGCAAAAGGTTCTACTTCTATACATCCATTATCGTCGGTTACTGTAACATTATAATTTCCTGCTAATAAACCTGAAACTGAACCTCCTGTTTGACTATTAGGCCAGTCAATTTGATAGTTCCCTGAACTGCTAGAGCCTCCGCTTACAAGCGCAGCGGCAGATCCATCTGACCCAGGAGAGCATGATTCAGGAGAAGTACTTACAACTATATTAATCGGAGAAGGTTCATTAACGGTTGTTGTTGCACTTTCTGAACAACCGCTTGATGGCTCAGTAACAATAACTGTATATGTTCCCGCTGAAAGATTTGTCCTATTTTGAATTACTGAACCATCATTCCATAAAAATGTTGGGTTAATAGCTGTTGTTGATACATTAATTTCTCCATTTCTAAGTCCACTACAGGTTACATCAGCTGAATCCAAATCAACCGTAAAAGGAGCAGAGCTTCCAACCTTATATTGCTCAATTTCTGTACATCCATTTGCATCTACAATTGTAACATCATAGTTTCCTGAAGTTAAAGTGCCAATTGAGTTGACATTGGTTTCACCAGTTGACCAATTAAAAGTGTAAGGACCTGTTCCACCATTACCTGTGGCTGAAGCCGTTCCATCATTTCCCGGATTACAGTTTGCAGGTGTTGTAGCTACTGTAGCACTCAAAATGCTAGGTTCATTTATGGTAATACTTGAAGTTTCTGTACACCCTGAACTAGGCTCTGTAACCGTTACAGTATAAGTCCCTGCTACTAAGTTATTTTGATCTTTATTATTTTGATTTGATGTGGTATTCCAAGCAAATGTTGGATTAATGGCAGTCGTATTTAATGTAATAGTTCCATCATTTAGTCCGTTGCAACTAACGTCTGTAGAATCTAAATCTATTGTATATGGCGCTACGCTTCCAATATTAAACGCCACTACTTCATCACAACCATTTTCATCTAGAATAGTAACGTCATAGCTGCCAGAAGATAAACCAGAAATTGAACTCCCTGTTGCTCCTGTTGACCAGCTAAATATATAGTTTGTTGGAGAACCAACCGTTCCCCCTGTAGCTGAAACACTCGCAGTTCCATCGTTTCCTGGTACACAAGACTCAGGAGTTGTTGTAACTATTCCTATTATGTCGCTAGGTTCATTAATTGTGATACAATCTGTTTCTGTACATCCCTTATCATCTGTAACTGTAACGCAATATGTTCCTGAAGCAAGGTTATTCTGATTTTGCTGTGGTAATAATCCATTATCCCATCTGTAGGATGGGTTGTTTGCAGTTGTATTAACTGTTATTCTACCATCAGTTCTTCCAAAACAACTAATATCAGTAGAATCTAAGTCAATGGTAAATGGTGCTGAGGGATTTACTGTTATTGATTCTAAAGCTGAACAACCATTATCATCAAATACAGTAACATTATATGTGCCAGCGCTTAATCCAACTTGGTTAGCATTAGCTGGTAAACTATTATCCCATTGGTATGTGTAAACTCCAGGATTTGCTGTTGTACCACCTGTAGGTGTTAATGCAATTGTCCCATCATTTCCTGGCCTGCAGCTTTCATCTGTTGCAATATTAGAGATCGAAATAATACTTGGGTCGCGAAGTATAAAGTTTGCTGTCTCCGTGCAACCTGTTCCAGCATCTGTAACCGTAACACTATAAACACCATCTCCTAAGGGACTTCTTGAATTGTTCACGGAGGCATTATCCCATGAGTAACTAATGGTTCCGCTATTTCCGGTAACCGAAAGAATAATTGACCCATCATTGGCTCCATTGCATGAAATTTGATTTACAATAGAATCTAGATTAAACGGTGCATCGTTATTTATAATATATGGAATTGCTTCGGTACAACCGATTGCATCCGTAATTGTAACTGTATAATTTCCTGCATTTAACCCTAAATTAAAATTATCAGTTGTACTTCCGGCACCCCAATCAAAGTTGTAGGGCCCTGTTCCACCGGTAACATTTGCAGTTGCTGATCCATCGGAGCCGGGGTTGCAGCTTTCACCAATAAAGGTGAAGTTCGCCTGGATTTTTGTTGCTTCTCCTACAGTTATGGTGTCAATCGCTTCACAACCTTTTCCGTCTGCAACTTTAACAGTATATGTTCCAGCTCCTACGGAGCCGGGGTTATTACCTGCTAAACCACCTGTCCAATTGTAAGTATATGGGTTCGTTCCTCCTGCAGCATTAATTGTTATTGAGCCTCCATTTAAACCGTTACAAGGAGCATCAGTAAAGGATGAGGTTATAACAGCAGGGGTTGCTTTTAGAATTTCAAAGGGTCTGTTTAACGAACATCCGTTTGCATCTGTTATTGTTGCGAGGTAGTTGCCTGAAGAAAGACCTGAAACCCCTAGATTAGATACATTTCCGGCACTTGTTTGCAGTGTATATGGTCCTGTACCACCATTAGGAAAAAATATAATCCCACCATCATTGCCGGGAACGCAAGACTCTGTTCGGCTTCCTACAAATGTTGATGCTGTTAAGTCAGATGGAGAGGTAACAAAAAGGTTTTCTACTCTTGTACATGGAGGGCTTGAATTATCTGTAATTGTAACTCTGTATGACCCTAAACATAATCCACTTCTTCGATTGGTTGTATCTCCATTATCCCAAGCATAAGTATATCCACTTCCTGACCCTCCTGTTGGGAATAGCTCTATTACTCCATCACATAATCCAAAACAAGTAGCATCCGTAATTACTGCTCCTCCACCTAAATCAGAGCCACTAAATACGGTAAATGCTTCAATTTTACTACAACCATTCGCATCTGTCACAGTAACATTGTAGGCACCTTGGGAAAGGCCTGCAACCGAATCATTAAATGGCGTTCCGGTAAGCCAATCGTAAGCATATGGCTGAACTCCACCAATAACTGAAGCTAGGGCATACGCATCGTTTCCTGGACTACAAGATTCGTCTGTAGCAACGATAGAAACCGCTATTGGAGATTCTTCAATAACAGTAATTGCTGTTTGTCTTGAACAAGTTGTAGCATCTGTAATTGTTACTCTATATGTACCTGCACCTAAGTTATTTTGAGTAGAATCCGGTGGTAGGCTATTATCCCAACTATAAGTAAGAGGTGGAACAAATCCAGTTATTATTAAAACAATAGAGCCATCAGTACCTCCATTACAGGTTGCTTTTGTCGTAGTTGATGACACGGAGAAAGGAGCATCCGAGAATACATCATAAAACCCGATTGCTTCGCACCCGTATTTATCGGTAACGGTAGCAGTATAAAAACCTGCGGTTAAACCAGTTGTAGTGTTTCCACTTGGGACTCCTGCGCTCCAAGTAAAATTGTAACTTGGAGTTCCACCTAAAGCAAATGCAGCAGCAACAGCGTCATTACCTGGTGTGCAAGACTCATTTGTGGCAGAAATATTTAAAGTTAAAGAGTCAGGCTCTTCAACATCGATTAATGCAATCTCGCTGCAACCTGCAAAATCTGTTACAGTTAGTTCGTAGGTTCCTGCGGTTAAATTTTTTGGTGTTGCTCCACCGGTTACTCCACCTGCCCAGCTATAAGTAACAGGATTAACTCCTCCAACGGTATTAATAAAGATTTCTCCATCATTTCCATTTTTACAACTAACACTATCTACAATTGCATTTATTGTAAAGGTAGAAAAGTTACGGACTATGATTGATTCAACAATTTGACATCCAGAGTTATCTTCAACAGTTACATCATAAGTCCCTGCGGTTAGGTTATTTGCAATTGCAGTAGTAGAAATATTACCTGGCCAAATAAAAGTATAAGGACTGGTACCACCAATTACAGAAGTAATATCTGCTCTACCAACAGAGTTTACACAAGTATCACTTACCGAGTTTGAGCTTACAATAATTGCGGCTGCACTTGTAATTGAAAAGACTTCAATAGAGTCACATCCATTTGCATCAGTAACTGTTAAAGAATAATTACCTGCTGGTTTTGTTATTGAACTTGTAAGTTGAGCTGTTTGAATTAGGCCAGTAGACCATTCAAAATCATAAGGGGCGCCGCCACCAGATGGTGTAGAAGTAGCAGTTCCGTTTATTGCTCCTGAACAATTGGCGTTGACAACTACTAGATTTGGATTTAATTCATTTGGCTCTGTAATTGAAAAAGTAATAGTAGTATCACAGCCACCTTGGTCCGCAATGTTTAAAGTATGATTACCAGCGCAAAGATTTTGAATATTGTTAGCACCTGGAACTCCGTTCCAAGTGAAGGTATAGGGAGTTGTTCCACCTGTAAGGTTCGAAATAGCTATACTACTATTACAGTCTCCAAAACAAGCGTTAATATTTGTTACTGTTGTGTCAAACGTAAAACTAGCCACAGATCCAATAGTGAAAGGAACTACCGTAGAGCATGTTGCGTCGTTAATAGTAACATCATAACTGCCACCTGCTAAACTACTGCTAATCCCAACATTTCCTGTTGAAACGGCTGTACCTGTTGCTGGGTCCCAACTAAATGTGTACGGTGCAACACCGCCTGTTGGAGTAACTGTTGCAAACCCATCGTTTGCTCCGCAACTAGCATTTGTAGCACTTAGATTAGGATTTATAATAATTCCAGGAGTTATTGTATAATTTTGAATCGAGTCGCATCCATTCACATCGCTAATGGTAACTGTATAATTACCTGGACACAGATTAGATCGAATTGGACCTGTTGATCCGTCTGACCATGAGTAGGTTATTGGCGCTACTCCACCAACTAAATCTTTTATTTCAATATAACCATCACAAGCACCGTCACAAGATTCGTTAACTATAGAATCTCTAAAGGTATAATTTACTGTTTCTTTAATAATTATGAAAGCTTCAGTTGTATCACATCCATTATCATCTGTAACAATAAGCGTATATATATTTGGAGTAAGGTTAGAAATGGTTCCTGAAACACCTACAGAAGAAGCTCCTGTAGACCAATTAAACTGGTATGGTGGTGTTCCTCCTAATGGAGTGCTTGATATTGAACCATCAGCTGTTCCTGAACATGAAACATTTGTGGCTGTTGTATTTGGATCAAGTTCGTTAGGTTCAGTAATTGTGATTGACTGTGAGTCTGTACAAGAATTATCATCGTTTACTGTTACAGTGTAAGTACCTGCTTTAAGTGTCGTAATAACACTTGGAGAACCCGTAACATCGCCAGTTGACCAAGTGAATGTTAGATTTCCTGTGCCACCAAAAGCAATTGCTCCTGCCGATCCTGTTGAGTCGCCGAAGCAATCAACATTGGTAATAATAGATGTTGTAAAGCCAACTATTGGGATAGATGGTGTTAAGGTAAAGTTCGCATTTGCGACACAGCCGTTCGCATCAATAACATTAACTAGATAAAACCCAGGGCCTAAATTTCTTACGGTATCAGTTGTTTGCGTTGTCCCAGTCCAACTGTATGTATAAGGTGCAGTTCCATTAGATTCTGTTACCGTTAATTCTCCATCACTTAAACCTGCGCATGGTTGTTTTACTTCAATAATAGAAACAGTGAAAGGATTAGCAGGCTCAGTAATCGTATATGACTCTGTTTCAAAACATCCATTATTATCAGTAACAGTTAGATTGTATGTACCTGCAGTTAGATTTGCATTAATAGCTCCGTCATTTGTGCCAGCGATATTATCCCAGTCAAATGTGTAAGGTTGAACGCCTCCTGTTGCAGAAACACCAATGTACCCATTGTTCCCTCCAACGCAAAGTACATTTGCAAGAGTATCTGCAGGGTTACTTATAATTACACCTGTTGGTGCAGTTAAAGTAACTTGATCTGAATCGGTACAGCCATTATCATCCGTAATTACAACTGTGTAAGTACCTGCGGCTTTATTTGTAATTGAAGCAGTAGTTTCACCATCAGGACTCCATAGGTATGTGTAATCAGAAGCAACAGTTCCACCACTTCCAGTAACTGAAGCTGTACCATCATTAATACCATTACACGTTGGGTTTGTTGAATTTGTAATTGTTGCTGACAAGACTGTTGGTTCTGAAATATTAACAGAACCTGAATTGGTACAACCATTGTTATCTGTAACAAGAACAGTGTAGGCTTGTGCAGAAAGTCCTGTTGCCGTTTGTGAAGTTGAACCGCCTGGTGTCCATAAATAGGTATAAGGAGCAGTTCCTCCTTGTGGGTTTATTACACTTGCTGTTCCAGAATTATCACCTGTACAGTTTAAATCAGTGTTATCAGTTGTAAATGTAATTGCGCTAGGTTGGCTCACATTTAAAGTTTGCTCATCGGTACAGCCATTACCGTCAGTAACTGTAACTGTGTATGTGCCACCTGCTAGGCCTGATATTGTTTGACTATTAATATTTCCTGGGTTCCAAAAATAAGTGTATGGAGCGGTTCCACCGGTAGCATTTGCAGTAACCTCGCCATTGTCTAATCCATCACACTGAGCATTTTGAACTATAGAGGCGTTAGCCAAAATGGCATTTGGCTCTGTTATTATTTGTGATGTTGTAGCAGTACAACCATTATTATCTGTTACTACAACAGTGTAGGTTCCTGCTGCTAAACTTGGATTCGAAGCATTATTTGGGCCACCTTGCCAAGCATAAGTATAAGGAGTAGTTCCACCACTAGCAAGTGCCCTTGCAAAACCATCCGTTAAACCATTACAAGAAACATTTTCAGAAGAATCAATGGAAACAGTATGTAAAGTTGGATTATTTAAAGTGGTCGCAACAGAATTTGTACATCCGTTTTTATCAGTAACAGTTACAGTATAAATCCCAAAACCTAAACCAGTTCTATTCTGACTAACATCGTTGTCATTCCATATAAATGCATATCCAGGAGCACCCCCCGTGACATTTATGGTTATGGTTCCATCTGTGCTATTATTACACAAAGGATCAGTTGTTATAGGAGGGTCGATTGTTAATTGATCTGGTTCTCCAACATCAATCGAGTCTACTTTTGCACAGCCTGTAACATCTGAAACAGTTACAAAGTATCTTCCTGCAGTTAAGTTGGAGATCGTATCTGTATTACCACCATTTGACCAAGAGTAATTATTAACAGGATTGATACCACCTGAATTATATGTTACCCATGCTTTACCATCGTTTAAACCGTTACAAGAAACACTATCTGCTGACATAGTAATCTGAATTTCTGGCACAGTTCCTACGAAAATAGATTCTGTTTCATTACAGCCTTTAAAGTCGGTTACTGCAACTGTATAAGTTCCTGTTACAATATTCGATCTATTTTGACTAGTTGGCCCATCACTCCATGCAAATGTGTATGGGCTTGTGCCTCCACTTGTATTATTGATTATACCGCCGGTAGCTGTACCAAAGCAGAATACATTACTAGCAGTTAGATTAATATTAATTCCTGAGGCAGGCTCAGAAATAGTAGCTGAAGAAGTAGTTGTACATCCTCCGGCATCTACCACTGTAACAGTGTATGTTCCAGCCATTAAACTTGTTAATGGATTTGTGTTTGGGTTTCCTGCCCAGTTAAAAGTATACGGTGGAGTTCCATCCACGGCAGAGGCTAATATTGACCCATCACTTCCTCCATTACAAGATACATCGTTTGGAACAAGAGTTGGAACAATAGGGTCGGGTTGTGTTAGGACACTTGTTAAAGTTTTTGCACAACCATTTGCGTCTACCACAGTTACTGTGTACGATCCAGCATTTAAGCCTGACAACGGATTAGTATTTGGGCTCCCAGGCCAATTAAAAGTATAAGGTGCAACACCATCAACAGCGCTTGCAGTAATAGATCCATCGGAACCGCCGTTACAAGATGGATTCGTTTCATTTGTAAAACTCGGAATTAGCTCTAGTTCCTCAGTTAAGGTTAAAGAGTCAATCTTTGTACAACCAGCAGCGTTGGTTATAGTCACATAATATTTACCTTCAGTTAAACCACTAATTGTGCTAGTGTATGGGTCTGAATTGTCCGTTGTTGTTGGGGAGCCATCAGACCAATCAAATGAAGTTTGTCCTGGAGTTCCACCAGTTACACTAACGGTAATATCACCTGTAGCGTCACCAAAGCAGGCAATATTGTTGCCTGTAATAGCTACAGCTGAGGCAGCAGGTTCTGTAAGGGTTTGAGTTTCTTGGCGAGCACATCCATTGTTATCTTCAATAGTTACAGTATATGTCCCGCTAACAAGAGATGTTCTATTTTGAGGTCCTACACCAATATCGTTCCAAGTAAAAGTATGTGGAGGCGTGCCACCATTAACGGTAACATTCATAAACCCACTTGCTTCCCCATTACAAAAAGGATCGCTTCCTGAACTTGAGGTGCTCAAGACTGGAGGTTCAGAAATTGTAAAAGCTTCAATACTTTGGCAGCCGTTTGCGTCTGTTACTGTTACATCGTATGAACCTTGTACGAGTCCATTTTCAATATTATTTGCACCACTTGTTCCTGATGACCAACTGTATGTTAATGGAGCAACTCCATCAATTGGGTTTGCAGTTGCTGAACCTGTGGCATCACCATTACAAGCAACGTTAGTTGCAGTTACATTGGGTATAATATCATTTGGCTCAGTTACTACTTCCGAAGAGGAGATGGTACAGCCATTATTATCAGTAACTAAAAGGGTATATGTTCCATCGCATAATCCTGAAATAGAAGAGGAAGTAGAACCAGTATTCCAAGCATAAGTGTAGGGAGGTGTTCCATTTTGAACTTGAGTAAAAACTTGCCCATTACAAGTATCAAAACAAGTTGCAGGAATGGCTGCTAAGTCTAATAAAAGAGGATCGGGACCATCGATATCAACTGATTGGTTGGTTGGGAATATTTGGCCTGCATCATTAATTCTTATAATGATTGTTTGTTGAGCAAGATTGAAAATTGTGTCGCCAATAGCAAAAGTTTGTCCGGCATTTGAAGTAAACCTAACGACATAAGGAGGAGCTGTTGGGGCTGATACAGTTACAGAGTCTACAGTTAACCAGCCATCATTTGCACCAGGGCAACTCACATCTTTTTTACTGAAATGAATTATATCAATAACTGCAAAACTTTGACTAGGAATCCAAGTAAAAACTAGGGTTAATAAAAGTTTGAATAGAACTTTCATAGAATATTTTTTATGGCTTTTCACAATATTAGTAGTGCTGAAACCTTGATTTTCGTTGAGTATGCGTTAACTAACAAATATAATTAATTCTTGTTAAGAGAAGTTAATTATCTTGAGAGTACACTATAAGACGCAGAAAGTAGTAAAAAGGTTGACTTTACTGATAAGCTGGGCAAAAAAACTTTTCTAGCTTTTTTTCGATTGTACAGTTTTTTATGCGAAGTACAAATTCGTGGGTTGTTGGAGCAACATTTATTATTTCATTTAATGCATATTCATATGAATAACCAATGCTAATGGATCTCTGAATCTGAAATTGAATTAAGGCATATCCTGAGTTTAAATATTTACTTCCTAAGCCAAAAGAAAACTGTTGTTTGTAATCGAAAGTTAAAGTAAAGTCTGCAGTAGATGAAACAAAAGGAGAAAAGTTGAATAAAATGGAAGGAATATAATGCCATTGTCTTCCTCTTAGTCTATAGCCTGTGATAAGATAATAATGCGCAGATAGCCGATGTTCATTCGTACCAAAGGTCCTAACTATTTCAGGGTAAATTTGAAACATACTTAAGCCAACATAAAAGTTTTTGTTATAAAGAAAACCACCCGGGCTTATTTCTGGAAATATGAAGGAACTTTGTTCATCAGAATTAAATGCGGGGTCAATATTTTTATTTGCAACTCTTAATTGAGAAAAACTTTGAGTTAATTGCTGTATACCAAGAAACACACCAACACTTGCCCTGTAATTTCTTGATAATTTAATATTATAAGCATAACCCAATTTTAAGTTAAAGTGAGTTGAAAATCCGAATTGTTCCCCAATCATGTTTACCCCGTATCCGTGGTAATTTTTAGGGTATTTATCTTCTTTGTCTACTCTAGTATTAAAACTCGCAAAATAGGTTCGGGGTGCTCCTTCAAAGCCAACCCATTGTGTTCTATTACCCATAACAAAATCTCCACATGGCTGAACTCCGGCCAAAGCAGGGTTTAATGAATATTTGTTTAGGTTATACTGTGTGTAGCTTGTGTGCTGCTGACCATTAACATTTGCAACTAGGCTAACCATGAAAAAAAAGAGGGTATATGATTTTGACCCCTTTCTCATCTTACAATTGTTACTGTACCCGCAATGTCATCTTTGATACAATTATCAACTACAGAAATTACATAATAGTAAGTACCTTCGGTAACTTCTTGGCCATTTTGAGTGCCGTCCCAACCCTTACTATTATCATAAGGGCTATTTAAATGAACCAATTGGCCCCATCTATTGAATACTCTAACTTCTGCTGACCTAAAATTTTCAATCCCTAAAATTCTCCAAATCTCATTATAAGAATCCCCGTTTGGCGAGAATGCATTATCAGGGTTAATTAGCTCATTCAGAGGCTTGTATATTAAGTCAACTGTGCTGGTGTCCTTACATTGTCTACCATCAGTAACGATAAGTTGATAAGAACCCAGAGGTAGGTCAAAGAACCCAATACTAGAGGAAACTCCATTTAGCTCATATCTATATGGGGCAACTCCTCCATTAGAACTGATAATGATAATTTCTCCATCATCAACTCCACATCTTGGAAGAACGGTAGAGGTGTTTGTAGAAATACCTTCACAATCTTGTGCACATATTTATATGACAAATAGATTGAAAAATTACGACTTGTTTCATTTCAAGTTGTAATAATAAATAGAAAATACGAATTAACTAATTGAAATTCCGTTTTTTACAGAACTTCCTGGTTGCATCAACTGAAGTTGACCATCAGAATTTTCTGCCATTAAAACCATTCCGTTTGATTCAATACCCATCATTTTTCTAGGCGGAAGATTACAAAGAACTTGAACTTGTTTCCCTATTAAGTCTTCGACTGAAAAGTATTTTGCAATCCCTGATAGAATGGTTCTAGTTTCTATGCCAAGATCAATGCTTAATTGTAATAATTTATTGCTTTTCTTAACAGGCTCAGCTGATAAAATTGTACCCACTCTGATATCAAGTTTAACGAAATCATCAAATTGTATATGCTCTTTAAAAGGAGCTATTTCCGTTTCTTCCATTTCTGTTTTAGTGGATTCTGATTTACTTTTTAATTTATTTATCTGCTTTTCAATAATGTCATCTTCGATTCTACTAAACAAATGTTCTGCCTTGTTTAGTTGTTGACCGTTGGAAATTAAATCAACCTTACCTAAATTTTCCCAGGTAAAGCTTGCCATATTTAAAATTTCAGCTAATTTTTGGGAGCTATTTGGAAGAAAAGGACTTAAGGCTATACAAGCATTTGCTGCAATTTGCAAGCTGATGTTTAAAATGCTTTCTACTTTCTTTTGTTCTGTTTTTATTAGCTTCCAAGGCTCTTTTTCAGCTAAGAATTTGTTTCCTAAGCGAGCAATTGCAATTGCCTCATTTTGAGCATCTCTATATTGTAAGTTTTCTAGTTTTTGACTAACTGACTTGCTCAGCGTTTCAAGTTGATTTTTAACCTCTGAAAATCCTTCGATTGACTCATCTATTGAAGGTACGACACCATCAAAATATTTATGAGTAAGCACTACTGAGCGGTTAATGAAATTACCATAGATAGCGACTAACTCACTGTTGTTTCTCGCTTGAAAGTCAGACCAAGTAAACTCACTATCTTTAGTTTCAGGAGCTATGGAAGTTAGTACATACCTTAATACATCTTGTTGATTTGGAAAGTCTTCATTGAATTCATGCAACCAAACTGCCCAATCTCTTGAGGTTGATATTTTTTTACCTTCAAGGTTTAAAAATTCGTTGGCAGGAACATTTGTTGGCAAGTTAAAACCACCATGTTTTTTTAAGATAATCGGGAAAATTATACAATGAAAAACAATATTGTCCTTCCCTATAAAATGAAGCATTTCAGTTTCTTCAGACTTCCAATAATCTTCCCATTTTTTCCCATGGTCAGAAGCCCATTGTTTGGTAGCAGAGATATATCCTATCGGTGCATCTAGCCACACATAAAGAACCTTTCCGTCAGCATTTTCTGCCGGAACTTTAACGCCCCAATCTAAATCCCTGGTCATTGCCCTTTCATGTAAACCACCATCAATCCAAGATTTACACTGTCCAATCACTTGTTTTCTCCATTTTTTAGGATCGTGGTGAATTTCACTGTTCAGATTTCCGTTTTCAATCCAATCTTTTAACCAGGCTTCCTCGTTTTGCATTGGCAAGTACCAATGAGAGGTTTCTTTTAAAACAGGCTTTTTCTTGCTCAAAGTTGAAATCGGATTTATCAATTCTGTTGGACTTAATGAAGATCCGCACTTTTCACATTGGTCGCCATAAGCATCTTCATGTCCACATTTGGGGCAAGTTCCGGTTATGTATCGATCCGCTAAAAACTGATTGTAATCCTCATCGAAAAATTGCTCATTTGTTTTTTTGGTGAAAGCTTTTTTGGAATCAAGCTCTTTAAAAAAGTCAGAAGCAGTTTTATGGTGTAATTCGCTAGATGTTCTGTGAAAAATATCAAAAGAAATACCGAATTCTTCAAAAGCTTTTTGATTTAATTGGTGGTACTGATCTACAATTTCTTTAGGCGTTTTAGATTCTTTTTTAGCCCTTAGAGTAATTGCAGCTCCGTGCTCATCGGAACCACTAACAAAAAGAACATCCTTATTTTGTAATCGTAAAAATCTTGCATGTATATCTGCAGGAAGGTATGCTCCTGCCAGGTGACCAATATGAATTGGTCCGTTTGCGTAAGGGAGTGCGGCTGTTATTAAGTGCCTTTTTGTTGAAATATTTGTCATCTTTTTTACCTAAAAATCTGATGCAAATATAGCAATGTTAGGTAGCATGAAAACAAAGTGTTTAGGCTAATTAAATTCTATTTTTCTTGCCTTTTTTTAATTCTATGCTTAATCCAAACATTTAAGAATATACCTAATAAAATAAGTACAGTTCCAATGTAAAAACCAAATGACATTTTCTCATCTTCGCCAAAGATTAAGTAGGCCAAAATTATTCCATATACCGGCTCTAAATTGATGCTTAAGCTAACAGTAAATGGGCTTAAATCTTTCATTACTTCTACACTTGCTACAAAAGCAAATGCAGTACAAACAATCGCTAGAATCAATATATAACTTAAATTTGGAATGTTCATTCCAAAATCTCCAAATCCTATATTATTTTGGAAAGCAAGGTAAATTGTAATTGCTATTACACCACCAAAAAGTTCGTAAATAGAGATTCTGGTTGAGTCGTAATATTTAATTAATCTGCCATTAATAACTGTAAATAGTGAAGCTAAGAATGCAGAGATTACACCTAGAATAATTCCTAAGTGATTTGCATCGTTTACTTGATAGATAAAATACAATCCAGAAACTACGAGCAGACCTAATATTATTTCATAAAAAAGAATTTTTCGCTTAAAGTAAAGAGGTTCTAAAAAGGCAGTAAAAATGGAAGCAGAAGAAAGCGCAGCTAAGGTCACCGAAACGTTGGATTGTTTTATTGCTTCAAAAAATAAAATCCAATGAGCAGCAACAATAAAACCTGTTCCTATAGATGAAAACAAACCTTTAGTAGGCATTTTTAAAGACCTTTTTTTAAGTATGATGTAGATCACCAATGAAATTGTTGCAAACAACATTCTGTACCAAACTAAAACCTCCGATTTTACAGTTATCAGTTTTCCTAATATAGCTGTAAAACCAAATATTAGAACGACCAGTTGTAAAAGCCAAAGTGATTTATTCTGAAGTAGAGAGTTCTTCATGGTTTAGTTTGTTATGGAGTATAAAACTGGTTTGCTGGGACTTGCATCATTTTCGAAGCTTGCAATTTGCAGGTTTAGCAGATATAATCCATCCTTACAACTGTTTGGCACATAAATTAATTCAGTTATTGTTCTATGAAGCTGAGGATTGTTAGGATATTCCCAAAAAATATGGTGTGAGGCTAGTTTACCACCATCCTGTTCGCGGTCGACTGAAGGTAAATCAATTAGAAAGTGATCTATTCCAATTTTTGTTAAGTGTTTTATTGCACTCGCCTCAATATATGGTGGATTAGTATTTGAGTATTGTTTTTCTTTTTTAGATTCAGGATTTGGGCTTGTTCTAATTACAATTGCTTTTAAGTCAGCTTCAAATTGAATAGAATTAATTTGTTTTTCAGTAATTACAAAGTCTCCATTGTCAATTTTTTCAGGTTTAATTGTTACGACTTGAGCTAAAAAGAAGAATTTTTTTAAGCATTGATTAATAGAGTATTCTTCTTTAGAAATATGACCAACACACTCGGTATGGGTGCCGTTTCCATGAGGATTAAAACTAATGTTTCTAAAGTTTACACTGCCGCCGAGTTTTACTGAACCGGTAAATTGTTCTGTCAAAACTGGTTTAATAGATACAGGCTCTACATACCATGCACTAACGTTGTCTTTACCAGGCTTAAGTGGGATAGAAATATCAATCGGTTCAGCCAGATTGAAATTGAACTCTTTATTCTTAATTGTAATGACTGCTTCCATAAGTCAAATATCAATAAAAATTGTTGGGAATGGCTGTTGAAAAACCTTATGATTTAAAATCTATGAAAAGAATATTTACACTTTTGCTTATTTTATGTTTTGGCACCCAGTTAATGGCCCAAGACTATTGGAAAACTTATCGTGAATTTGACGGACTTGCAAGCCGGTTAGTAAATTCTATTTCAGTTCACAATAAAGTAATTTATGCTGCAACAGAAAGCGGCCTCTCTGTAATTGAAAATGATGTTATAATTAACTATGACACCTCAAATAGTTCAATTCCTAGTCAACGAATAAGTTTAGTTAAAAATTTCCTAGATACAATTTGGTTAGCAACAGATAGTGGTTTAACTGAATTTATTAATGGTTCTATGAGGCATTTTTCAGATACCAATGGCTTACTGAATAATGACATTCAGGATATGGAGCTTGATTCTAAAGGAAATTTATGGATAGCCTCGTTTGATGGCTTAACAAAATTTGACGGTGATACCTTTATTCACGAAACAGGAAGAAAAATTTTTAACATTGCCATAAACAAAGGAGATAGTGTTTATGCTAATGTTGGCTTTGAAAGTATTGTAAACGTTGCAAGTCCTGTAACAGCAGAGCTATATGATGGAGCTAATTGGACAGTTTTAAGAGATACGAGCCTTAATCCATTTATATCGAAAGCCAATTTTGTGAACTTAAATGACACCTTGGTGGGAATTCTTTCAAACGAAGGTAGGGTTTTTCAGGTTGATTCTATATTTAATCTAAATGAGTCTCAGTTACCTAGTGAGCCAATAAATGTTAGCTTCTTATCTGATATGAAAATGGACTCTAGAGGAAATATTTGGTATTCATTCGCTCCAAGTCAATTTCCAACTTTTGTAGAAGCTGGAATGTTTCGTTTTGATGGGTCAAATTATGATTTCTTTTCTGCCGGTCTTCCTGCAGGAAGAGTATATGACATTGAAACAGAAGGAAACGTTGTTTATATAGCAACTGAAAATGGAGTTGCTTTTGCGGTAGATTCCATTAAACCTGTAAAGTCGTCAACTTTCTTAGAGACCAACTCCCTAAGAGTACGAATTAATGCAGATGGCACACTCTTTAGGTCTGACGATAATGCAAATAATAGTAATGGATTTAATTATCCAAAAGGAACCAATAAAAACATGGTTTACACAAGTGGATTGTGGATGGGTGAAGAATCTGATTCTGCGGATAAAAAACTAGCTATCCAAACCTTTAGTAGAGGCGATTTTTCAATTGGAACCATTAATAATAATGGCAATACTGTTGGAGGAACAATGATTGAAATTACAAAGGCAGAAATTGATTTTCACTTAGCAAATTATAGAATGGCAAATTACCAAATGCCAGAATCGAAAAAAGAGTGGCCTGGGAATGGAAGAGCAGATTTTGAAGAAGCGCCAAATCAAGCTCCTTTTGTTGATGCAAATAGAAATGGCTGCTATGATCCCGAACAAGGAGATTATCCTTACATAATTGGAGACAAAGCAGTTTACCTAGTAATCAATGACAGTGGAGAACCTAATACGGGTCAACCAGTTTCAAACTTAAATACAGAGGTTCAAATTTTGGCTTATGTATTCGACCAACCAAACATTCCTTATTTAGATCAAACCCTTTTCGTTAGATATATTATTAATAATCGCTCTCAAAAAGATTATAAAGATCTTAAAACAGGGTTTTACTATGATTTTGATTTGGGTGGGTTTTTAGATGATTATTTTGGCTCGGACCCTGGCTCAGATATTTTTTACACCTACAATGCGGACGGTGATGATCAAGGATTTTCCGGAAACGCTGGTTATGGAGCTGTAATTCCATCTTTAGGAATTAAAATGATTAATACTCAATTGGATGGTTTTATGGGGTATAAAAGTAATAACCCAAACTCCAGAATAACTGACCCAAGAACGCCTGGACATTATTTTAATGCATTAAATTATTTATGGAATGATGCTACCCCAATGACTCAATTTGGCGATAGATATAATCCTTCTTTGAGCAATACAACAAACTTTATGTATAATGGCGACGTTTTTGACCCGAATGAGTGGTCTGCTCTTTATCCTGGGCCTGGGTTGGGTGCAGCAAGCCCAACTGATATCAGAGGGGTAGGAATTGCCGAAGCTTTTGATTTAAAACCAAATGAAAAATACGTTATTGATATTGCTCTTGGAGTGGGCTTAGATTCATCGAATACAAATTATTTGGATAATGTGACCTTAATGATTGATAATTTGAATCGTGCAGCAAACTATCAAAAAAGCTTAGTTTCTATCTTACCTGAAGTAACTTATGCTAGCTGCATAACAGGAATAGGAGATTTTAAAGAGTTAGATGATGAAAGGAGTCAAATAGCGTTATTTCCAAATCCAACGAATGGAGAAATAAATGTATTGGCAAAAGAGAATTTAGAGCGAATAGAAATTTACAATGCTCAAGGTCAATTGGTTTTAAGTATTCTGAGTGAACAACAAGCAATGACGCAAAAAATAAGCCTGCCTAGAAGCTTGCCAAACGGCATTTATGTAGTACAGGCTTTAGTTGTTTCAGGCATTATTTATTCTGAAAAACTAATGTTGAGTAAGAACTAACCTTCAATCATTAATTTAATAGGAACTGTCATTTTTAAGGCCACATTTCTGCCTTTTTGTGTTGCTGGATTCATTTTAGGTAGCTTTTTTAGTGCCATTACTGAAGCCTCTCCCATTTTTGGGTGATTTGTTCTAGCCACAACAATATCTTCTATTTCTCCATCTTTGGAAACTACAAATTGTAAATAGGCTATTTTTTCGCCTGAATCGTATTTTAATTCATTAGGAACCACAAAGTTTTTCTTAATTCTATTGGCAATATCTACCACTGTGCATTGAAACAATTCTTGTGCATCTAGTCCTGCGCAATTGTCATAATGGGCAAAAAACTCAGCTGTTACATGAATTTCATTCTCAACTATTATTTCTGGTGGTAAATCTGATATTATCACAGGTTTATCAACAGGAACTGGGTCTAAATTTGGTTCTACGACTTTAACCGGATCATCAATTTTGTCAACCACTTTTATCTCAGGAGTTTTTGCTTTTTCCTTTTCAACCGGTTCTGGCTTCTCTGCTTCTTCTATCCTAAATCGAAGTGGGTCGAGAATTACTTCTTCCACAGGAACATAGCCATAGTCCCCATGCTTTTCTTCGTATTTAATTGTTGTCCACTCAAAAGCGGTTAAGCTAAGACCAAGCGCAACAATTAAACCGACTAAAAAACGGTTAGTAAAAGAGAATTTCTGATTGGGAGTTTTTGGGCGAGTTTTCATAGTTTCAGGATTTATTGTTTGTTTAAAAACGGGAATAAGTCTTTACAAATTGCCAAAAACAGTCATAAACTTATGTTTAGCTTTGTCAGGGAACGTATATTTTAACTATGTCGAAAAAGAAATCATCTAAAAACAAGTCGAAACCAAAATCTTTGCAACAGAGTGTTTTAGGTGTTTTTCGCTCTATGCCAACTCAAACTTTTAACTATAAGCAAGTAGCAAAAAGGTTGGGGATTACTCAAACTTCTAAAAGAAAAATTATTAATAAAGTAATTTATGAATTGGCGGATAAAGACCTGCTTCTTGAAGATCAGCGAGGCAGATTTAAATTAAAAGCTACTGAAAATAATTTAGACTTATTGGTTGGTAAGGTTGATATGACTTCATCTGGAACAGCTTATATAGAAGTAGAGGGAATGCCTGAAGATGTGTTTATTTCGGAGCAAAACTTAGGAGTAGCATTGCATGGAGATTTGGTTGAGGTTGGAATCATAAAAGTTAAAAAGAGTGGTAAGCCTGCTGGTAAAATTATTCGTTTGATTGAACGGGCTACAACAGAGTTTGTAGGAGTCGTTCAAAAATCGCTCAAGTTTGCCTTTTTAGTGCCGGATAGCAAAAGAATGCCAGTCGATATTTTTATTCCATTAGGAAAATTAAATGGAGCAAAAGATGGCGAAAAAGCCATAGCCAGAATGACCGAATGGCCTGATGATGCAGATAGCCCTTTTGGAGAAATAATAGAGGTACTAGGAAAACCTGGAGAGAATGAAACCGAGATGCATTCTATTTTATCTGAGTTCGGATTACCTTATAAATTTCCATTGGCAATTGAAAAAGCAGCAGAGAATTTGGATGTAAAAATTCACGAATCTGAGGTCAATAAAAGGCAAGATATGAGAAAGGTAACAACCTTTACAATCGACCCAGCAGATGCTAAAGATTTTGATGACGCTCTATCTTTTCAAAAATTAAAAAATGGGAATATTGAAGTAGGCATTCACATTGCAGATGTAAGCCATTATTTAAGGCCCGGAACTGCGTTAGATGATGAAGCATTTGAACGTGCAACTTCAGTTTATTTGGTAGACAGAGTTGTTCCTATGCTACCCGAAGTGCTTTCTAATTTTGCATGTTCCTTAAGACCAAATGAAGATAAATATTGCTTTTCTGCGGTATTCGAATTAGACGAGGACGCAAATGTAAAGAACAAGTGGTTTGGAAGAACGGTAATTCACTCCGACAGAAGATTTACCTATAAAGAAGCGCAGCAAGTTATTGAAACGGGCGAAGGGGACTATAAAGAAGAAATTTTAACTTTAGATCGATTGGCTAAAAAACTAAGAGCTGAACGATTTAAGCATGGTTCAATAGACTTTCATGCAGTTGAGGTTAAATTTAAATTAGATGAAAAAGGTGAACCCTTAGGTGTGTTTTTAAAACAACAAAAGGACGCCAACAAACTAATTGAAGATTTTATGTTGCTTGCGAATAGAAAAGTAGCCTCTTTTATTGGAGCTAAGCAAAAAGCAAAGCCTTTTGTGTATCGAATCCACGAAAGCCCTGACCCTGAAAAGCTAAGCACTTTTAGCAACTTTATAAAAAAGTTTGGCTACCGCATTGATACAACTTCTCCAAAAGGAATTTCTTCAACTTTAAATCGATTAATGACAGATGTTGAAGGCAAAGCTGAAGAGCAATTAATTTCTCAATTAGCTATCAGAACCATGTCTAAGGCGGTTTATTCTACTGAAAACGTTGGGCATTATGGATTGGGATTTAAGTTTTACTCACATTTTACTTCTCCTATTAGAAGGTATCCCGATGTAATGGTTCACCGACTTTTGCAACATTATTTAGATGGCGGAAGTGCTGTAAATCAAGAAGAGCTAGAAGAAAAATGCAAATACAGTTCAGACCGAGAAAAATTAGCCACGGATGCCGAAAGGTCTTCAATTAAGTTTATGCAAGTAAAGTTTATGCAAGACAAAGTTGGGGAAATTTATGCAGGTGTTATTTCAGGTGTTTCTGAGTTTGGGATTTTTGTTGAACTAGAAGGTAACAAATGTGAAGGCATGATTCGACTCAGAAGTTTAACCGATGATTTTTATCACTTTGATAAGGAAAATTATGCGATAGAAGGCAAAAGAACCGGCAAAGTTTATCGAATGGGAGATGAGTTAACGATTAAGGTAAAAAGAGCAGATTTGGTTAAAAAACAACTTGACTTTGAATTAGTTAATGATTTTGACGTTTAAAAAACTACTTTCTTTTATCTGCTTCTTGTTGAGTATAAATTCTTTTGCTCAATTCAATCCGGACTTCTCATTAACTGCAGGAGCAAACTTTCCTGCGCTTAGTTTAAATGATTCTAGGTTAAGTCCCTTAAGTAGCCCATTTGTTGGTGTACAGATAAATGAAGGATTATTTAGGAATTATAATATTCAGTCTTCGTTCTTTTGGACAAGAAAAAGGTCTCGTTTTTTAAGCACAATTGAAATTGTTCAAGAAGGTATAGAGCTTCAACTGGTTCTCCAAAAACAACTTGATGACTTTAGTCTAAATCTTGGGTTTGTTGCAGATTTAAATACAACGAGAAATTTTAAAACAGGCCCAAATAGAAAAGGAACGTACGACCCCGGACAAGATTTGGGCAATGGAAACGGTATTTCGATTTTACTTGGTTCAGGATTTAAAATATCTAATAACCTAGAACTCAATATTAATTATGCAGCAGGAGTCACTAATAAATCGAGCAACATTCAAATTGGTATTGCTCATCGATTTGGAGGTAATTCAAAAAAGAAAACCTTAAGTATTCGAAAACAGAGGGTTTGGGCATCTAAAAATCAGGTTAAAAAACTTAAGGACGGTACCTTACTTTTTCGTTTACAAACTTTACAGCCCAAAATTGATGCGATGAAAAAAGCAGGTTTAATTGAAGAAAGTAAAACGGTTGAGGAGGAACAGAGAGAGTTAAACCTCGGTTTAGTCAAGGCATTTAAGGCTGCATATAAGTTTAGTAATGCTCTGTTCTTTTACAGTCATTCTTCTAATCAAGTCAGAAACAAGAAGTTTTCGAATATATTTTTGAACTATAGTTTAGAAGTTGACTCAAGTATTTCTTTACCAAAACGAGAAGTCATTTTTACAGCAGGCTTTCAAAATATTGAAAGAGATACCATTAAAATTTTTCAGTCGAACGATATGAGAGAAAATTTTGAGCCAATTTATTATGGAGGAACGGATTATACCTTTACTGCACTCGTAATTATGGATGATCAGTTTCAGCAACTTTTTCGTCCGTTTTCTTATTATACGAGAGTTGCTTCAACGTCTTATAACCTAAACACCACCACTAAAATTTTCTTTTATGGCTTATTGTGGAGGAAGAAATACAACTTTATAGAAGGGGTAAAACGCTTTGATAGAAGGCTCTCAACCTTTTATAATTACGCCCAATATTAAGTCAATCTTTTTTTCTGGTTAATAGATTTTAAAAGTGATTTTGAACTTAAAATTCTGACTACTTTTGCACCCTCAAAATTTTAAGAGGGGTAACAAAATGCAATTTAATTTTAAAGAAATTTTTACTGCAAGTATGGTGTTATTTGCAGTAATAGACATCATTGGTTCGGTGCCAATTATTATTGATTTAAGACAAAAAGTAGGACACATAAAATCTGAAAAAGCTTCCATTGTTGCAATGGTTTTATTGATTCTTTTTCTCTTTGTTGGAGAATCCATTTTAGGCGTAATTGGAATTGATGTTAACTCATTTGCCATTGCCGGTTCATTCGTTATTTTTTTCTTAGCCTTAGAAATGATATTGGGCATAACCTTGTTTAGAGACGAAATTCCCGCAACGGCATCAATCGTTCCTATTGCCTTTCCGTTAATTGCGGGAGCAGGTACAATGACTTCTTTATTATCGATGAGAGCGGAGTATGAAGTTCAGAATATCATTGTAGCAATCGTTATCAATATTGCAGTTGTTTATGCTGTCTTAAAATCATCTGTTTTTATTGAAAAAATTCTTGGTCAAGGCGGAATTGCCATTCTTAGAAAGGTGTTTGGGATAATTTTATTGGCAATAGCCATTAAGCTGTTTAGAACGAACTTGGGTGTTTAGAATTTTCATTTAAAAAAGAGGAATAAATAAACAGCTTAAACCTAACAATCAATAACTTTGTTAAGTATTAAAAATTCGAGAGCATTGCCAAATTTATTCAAGAATAAAGAAGATCAAGAAGTAAGGATAGGAAAGCCAGATTGGTTAAAAACCAAAATCTCATCTGGTAAAGAATACCGAGAAGTAAAGCAAACGGTTAAAGACCAGAAACTTCATACAATCTGCGAATCTGGCAAATGCCCCAACCAAGCAGAATGCTGGAGTGCTGGAACTGCCACTTTTATGATTTTGGGTAATACTTGCACAAGGTCTTGTCAGTTTTGCAATGTGGATACTGGTAAGCCTGAGGATGTTGACCCTTTTGAAGCACTTCGAGTAGCCAAATCAATCAAGTTGATGAATTTAAAGCATGCGGTTATCACTTCGGTAGATCGTGATGATTTAGAAGATGGTGGCGCAGATGCTTGGAAAAGAACAGTTGAATTAATCCGTAAGCATAACCCTGGCATTACCATTGAAACCCTTATTCCAGACTTTAAGGGAGAATGGGAAAACTTACAGTACATTATAGATGTAGCTCCAGAAATTGTTTCTCACAATATAGAAACTGTTGCAAGAATTACTAAAAAAGTTCGTGTTCAGGCTAAGTACGAAAGAAGTATGGAAGTTTTAGAGCGTCTTAAAAAAGGAGGAATCAATAAAACCAAATCAGGTATAATGGTTGGTCTTGGAGAGTTTAAAGAAGAGGTTCTACAAACGATGGATGATTTGAGAAATGTAGGTGTTGAGATTTTAACGATTGGTCAATACATGCAGCCGACAAAAAAGCATTTGGCAATTTCTGAATTTGTTCACCCAGATGTGTTTGCGTTTTACAAAGAAGAAGGGATGAAAAAAGGCTTTGCGCATGTCGAAAGCGGGCCTTTAGTTCGGTCATCTTATCATGCTGAAAGGCATATTTAGGCAAACCTTTTTTGAAAGCACTTTACGAGATTCTCTTCAACTTCGAACAAATTCATTTCTTTTCCTAGTTCTTTTGATAAGGAGGTAACTCCTTTATCGTTTAATCCACAAGGAACAATATTTTCGAAATAACCTAAATCGGTGTTTACATTAAAAGCAAAGCCGTGCATAGTTATCATGCGACTAACCTTGATTCCTACAGCACAAATTTTTCTAGGCTTATCGCCATTTGCATCTATCCAAACTCCGCTTGCATCATCAATTCGTTCGCCTTTTAATCCATAAATAGCGATACAATCTATAATACACTCCTCTAATAATTCAACGTACTTTCTTACACCAATATTAAAACTGTCTAAATCAAAAACAGGATAACCAGTAATCTGACCAGGTCCGTGATAGGTAATATCGCCTCCTCTAGAAGTTTGAAAATATTCAGCATCGGTTTCCTCAATAGGAATTTTTAAATTGTTGATATCGCCTGATTTACCTAAGGTATAAACTGGTGTATGCTGTAATAAAATTAGTGTGTTAACCGTACTTTCTTGCTTGGCTTTTTTCTCCAATTGTTGATCGAACCAAAACTTCTGAAAATCAAGAGCTTCTTGATAGGGAGTTTGTTGCAGATGAAATAAACTGAAGCCTGTCATGATTAAGTATTGTAACAAAGGTAAATACAAACGGGATAATTTGTTGAATCTTATTACATTCGTTTTAAAATCAAACAAGCTTTAGTTTTATCATTATGGCTAAGAAAAAGTACTATGTAGTTTGGAAGGGATTAAGCCCTGCAGTTTATGGTAATTGGGCCGATTGCAAAAAGCAAATTGATGGCTTTAAGGGCGCTGAATATAAGTCCTTTGAAAATAAGACTGAGGCCGACGAAGCTTTTAAAAAACAATATTCGGACTATAAAGGAAAGGCAGTAAAAAAAGAAAGCTTAAGTCCTCAGGAGTTGGCAAGAATAGGAGAGCCAGATTTAAATTCTATTTCGGTTGATGCGGCATGCAGTGGAAATCCTGGTATTATGGAATACCAAGGTGTAATGACTAATTCTAAAAAGGTAATTTTTAAAAAAGGACCTTATAATGAATCGAGTAATAATATTGGAGAGTTTTTAGCTTTGGTTCATGCATTAGCAATGCTTAAACAGAAAAATGATAATAGACCGATTTACTCTGATAGCAGAACTGCAATAAGTTGGGTGAAAAAGAAAAGGTGTAATTCTAAAGTTGAACGGAATGAAAAGAATAAGGATTCTTTTGAATTAGTAGATCGTGCTGAAAAATGGTTGCACCATAACAGCATCGCTAACCCAATTTTAAAATGGGAAACTAAAGCTTGGGGAGAAATTCCTGCAGACTTCGGAAGAAAATAGCCTACTCTAAAACCTGATTAATAATCTTGATTAGGTTGTCTTCGGTTTCATTTTGCTTTATAGACTCTAAAATGCCTTTTAGCTCAACTTGCATTTTTTCAACCTCAGTATTTCGATTTTCTAGCTTAACAATAGCGCTTTGGTCTTGGCTTAAGGCAATTTGATTTGTATTTCGTTTTTTCTCTTCGTCAAATTGATAATACAAATCAACTATGGTATAAATACTCGCCATTCTAACCCACCAAGCTGATTTTTCGGTGCCTATTTTCTGTAAAATGGGTAAGCTTTCTTTTATAGTATTATCTTCTTGTTTTAAAATGTAAGCACCATAAATTGAGGTAAAGCTATAAAGGCTGCTTCCCGACTTTTGATTCAATAAATTCAAGAAAAACCCTTGATGTTCGGCACCTCCATCTTCTGCATAAATTCTAGCAATACTATATTGAATATTAGAATTGTCTTCTTTTTCTAAATCTTTTGCAATTTTCACTCCTTCTGAAGGATTTAGTGCATAAATACCTTCTAAGCTAGAAGCGACTACGAGATAGGATTTATCTTTTAAGCCTTTTTTAAGATTGTCTAATGAAGCGTTGGAGTAATTACTTGCAATGGTTTCAAAAGCTTCCGCTCTGACTCTGGAGTTGGAGTCATTAAGTGCCATTTCATTTAGTCTAGCCAAAACTTTTTCTCCTCTTAAAGCACATAGTTTACTAGCACTTCTTAAACTTAACCGTCTTATATACCAAAATGGGTCATCTAAGCCTTTTTCAATCAAATCCAAATACATTGAATCAGATTTAGACTTTACTTTATCAATGGCATAGTATCGGTCTAGAAAATTCTCACCTTCAGCAAATAATTGAGGGGAATTTTCTTCAGAAATACTTTGTTCTATTTCTGCGAGTAAATCATTATTTGCATCGAGCTTTGCAAAACTTGGAATCTTACTTAGTGGTATTTCAAAGCTTTGTTTACGTTTATTTATTGCAATAGGGATAATTTCTTTTCCTCCACCTTTAAAAAACACCTCAATATTAGTATTTAGCTCATAGGCATATGGACTGATGTTATAGTTTTGGGTTTGTTCTATATTAAAAACTAATGTTTTACTAGAGTCATTATAGTCATAATTAACTTCAATATTAGGGTGTCCTGGCTTAAAAAACCATTGATTAAAAAACCAGTTTAAATCCATTCCGGTTACTTCTTCAAAAGCCAATCTTAGGTCATGTATTTCTACAGATTGAAATTCATTTTCTTTTAAATAGTTTTCTAAAGAAAGGAAGAAAGCCTCATCCCCAACAAGTTTTCTAAGCATGTGCAAAATCCTACCACCTTTTTGGTAAGAGTGGGCATCAAACATATCTTCTTTAGCTTCATAATGAAAACGAATCATTTCTTTCTGAGTCGTTCTTGATTCTGCTAGGTAGGCTCTTAAATCTTTAAATAAATGATATTCAGCTTTATCGGCTCCATATTTATGTTCATTCCAAAGGTATTCTCCGTAAGTGGCAAAAGATTCATTTAAAGGAAGGTTAGACCAGGACTCGCAGGTCACTAAATCGCCAAACCAATGATGAATAAGCTCGTGTGCAACGATGTCTTCTTGTGCATTATCAATTAAGAAACGATCATCTCCTTGAACTAAATCGCCGTAAATAACAGCTGAGGTGTTTTCCATAGCTCCTGAAACATAGTCTCTTACAACTACTTGCGAAAATTTATCCCAAGGATATTCATATCCTAACTTGTCTGAAAAGAAAGAAATCATTTCAACCGTATTTGGGAAAATGTCTTTCGCAAAATCTTTGTATTTAGGCTCTACATAATAATTTACTTCTTTATCCTTCCAACTATCTTCAACCACAGCAAACTCTCCAATCGCCATCATAAATAAATAAGGTGCATGCGGTAAGTTTTGTTTCCAATAATCTGTTCTTGTTCCATCAGCATTTTCCGTTTGAAAAAGAAGGTTTCCGTTTGATAAGGTAACATAGACAGAATCGACCGTAATGTAAATTTCTTGTGTTGTTCGCTCATTGGGGGAGTCGATTGTAGGAAACCAGCAGGAGCTTGCTTCTGTTTCTCCTTGTGTCCATATTTGCTTTGGTTTGGTAGAATCTTCGCCAGTAGGATTAATAAAATAAAGTCCCTTATCACTTGTAATTGCTGCGCTTCCACCTTCTTTAAGTTTATTTGGCATGGCTACATAGTCTATAAATATGCTTATTGAGTCTGACTTTGTGTAACTTTTTCCTAGCTCTATATTTAAGGTTAATGAATCGTAAGTATATAATAAGGGAGTTTTAATACCTATTTCATCTAATTGAGTAACTTCTTTTATTTGAAAGCCTTTTGCGTCTAGCTTTAACTTTGATTGATTGTAGAAATAGGGTTTTAAAAGCAAGGAGGCTTTACCGTATAAATAAGTGCTATCCCAATCGAAAGACACTTCTAGTTTTGTATGCAAAAGGTCGAAATCTCTAGTTTTTGAAGCCCGATAAATGTCAAGCTTAGAGTTAGACGAGATTTTAATGGTATCTAAACTAATGTCATTCTGATATTCTACAATTGGGGCATCTGCTTTACATGCAAAAAGTAAAATAACGATGCCAATAGAAATTGAATAGAGTAAGTGATTTTTCATATGGGAAATTAATAATTCAAACCTCGGACTTTATACCAATATTAACAACTCTAGGCTTTTAAGATTGGAAATTTAAGATGTATATTTGCCGCACTGTGAGTGAATTAAAAGTAGAAATAACCGACGGAAAATCGTATCAAATTGATTTAAAAGGGCAAGGCCAGGCTTCGGTAAACGGAAATGAAATTGTTTATGACTCTATCGAAATTTCAGATGGACAATTTCATATAATCAAAGATCATAAATCTTATAATGTAGAAGTTGTAGAAGCTGACTACGAAACTAAATCCTTCATTATTCGCGTGAATGATAAGGTGGTTTCATTGGCAGTCGAAGATCGTTTCGATTTGCTTTTACAAAAATTAGGAATGGATATTACAGCTTCGTCTGGTCTAAGTGAGTTAAAAGCTCCTATGCCAGGTTTGGTTTTAAATATTCCAATAAAAGTTGGTCAAGAAATTAAAACAGGTGACCCATTAGTAGTATTAGAAGCTATGAAAATGGAGAATGTTTTAAAATCACCTTCAGACGTAGTGGTGAAAGCAATTTCTGTTAAACAAGGTGAAGCAGTAGAAAAGAATCAAATATTAATTGAGTTTGAAAATTAAAAAAATGAAAAAAGGAATATTAGCAATAGCATTAATTACAGGAGCCTCTTATTTAATGGTTTCTTGTGGAAGCAAAGAAATGAATAACGAAGAAACGGAGCGCTCTGAAGAAATGCATGAGTCAGATGAGCATGCAGACCACGATCATGATGCAATGATGGAAGCAGCAGAGGAAGAAGGTTCTGATTTATTGCCAGTTGCTGAAGGAGCAAAAGTATATTTTGCAAATTTAGAAGATGGACAAACCGTTACCTCTCCGTTTAAAGTAGAATTTGGCGTAGAAGGTATGGAGGTTGAGCCAGCAGGCGCATTAAACGAAGGAAAAGGACATCACCATATCATTATTAATGGCGGACCATTAGACAGAGGTATTATCGTACCAGCAGACTCTGTAAATATTCACTTTGGAAAAGGTCAAACGGAAACGGAGCTCGATTTACCCGCAGGTAATCACATGTTGACCATGCAATTTGCCGATGGATACCATCAGAGTTATGGTTTGCAAATGAGCGCAACAATTAAAATTACTGTAGAGTAAATAATTATAAAAGTTTTAATTTAGGCTGCACAGTTTTGTGCAGCCTTTTTTATGAAATAATATGAAGTTATTACTATCGAGCGTTATTGTCGCTTTATTCTTATTCTCTTGTTCCGGTTCAAGTTCTAACGAAGAGGAACTAAGAGTTGATTTGGTAGAGGGAATAATCCAGACGAAAGGTCCATTTCAATTAGCTCAAGTAAAATATAAAGAGCAATATGAGTTAGCACAACTGACGTTGAAAGATGCTCAATTGAATGAAGATGACCAAACGCTTATTCTGCGTTTTAATGAGGAACTTCCTGAAGCATAGGAAATTCGTTACACCGTGAATAATGGTCGATTAAAACAAAGCCGCTCTAGTGAACTTAAAGTTGAATTATTGGAGGGGAACAATGTAGTATTAGCTTTTCTTGCTTTGTCAAATGGCCTGCGAATACCCAACCCAAGAGCGGTTTATTTGGAGAATTATAGTATTGGCTTAAACGAGTCAAGCGAAGTAACTAAAACAGGAGTACATCTATTCCATAACTTATCCAATACAGCTGATAGTGCGGCATTCTATTTAGATTTTTATGCGGAGAATGTTCCCGAAGGTTCAAATTATTTTGCTCGTGTGATAGCAGATGGGAATACTTTTAATGTACCGCTAGACAAGGCATACAAGCTGAACGGGATGACTAAAGAGTATCACAACCTTCGAATTCAGTTAGTTGATGGGGCCGGAGCCGTTGTAAATGGCCCGTTTAACGATACCGGAGTAATTAGTGTTGAGGTGGAGTAGCAAACGTTACAAAAACGTAGTTCCCTTATATTGGTTCAGCATCCAACCTGTTTTTCTGTATCTTGACTTATGCGTTAAAGCAACCTCATGTTCTAATATTTCGGAGCGAAGCACAATTAGCCAACCTAATAGAGAACGCAGGTAGGTTTTGCTCTTCTTCCCGAGCCTTCGGCAGGCAGGTTGGGCTCACTTCGACTATCATTGCGCTATTGCTGCATGATGCTCAGTGTAAACTTCTCGCCCAAAATCTTATGCATAAAAAAAAGACCATACGTTCATATGATCTTTTTTGCTCCTCTTTCCCGATTTCTCGGGACTAGCTTGGGCTCACTTCGACTCGTTCCTCGCTCAGCATAAACTTCTTTTTGCAAAAGAACAAAGGGCTCTTCCCGTTCGAACGGGATCAGATGCCCTAACCATTCCACCCTTCGGCGATGATTTTTCAATAAGCTTGTTATCAGATAATGTGCATTGTAGTAAAACCGTAAAAACAAAAAAGCCGCACAGAAATGTGCGGCTTTTGCTCCTCTTCTTGGGCTCACTTCGACTTTTACCTCATGCCTCGGTAAAGCTCAGTGTGAACTTCTCGCCCTACGGCTTACCTCATAAAAAAAGCAATGCTTTCGCATTGCTTTTTTGCTCCTCCTCTTGGGCTCGAACCAAGGACCCTCTGATTAA